>Ga0160437_1000364_pt1 | contig 24338 bp, 24 predicted proteins | sample HID1975I_E0MG_FD_108227 | JGI IMG/M metagenome (GOLD analysis project Ga0160437, IMG submission 108227) | Enriched soil microbial communities from UW Madison campus, WI, USA - HID1975I_E0 MG | ecosystem: Environmental > Terrestrial > Soil > Unclassified | place: USA: Madison, Wisconsin... | reverse complement strand
GTGCGCGGCGCGGGCTACCGGCTGGTCTGACCTGGCGCGGCGCTACTGGCGGATCATGCTCGGGCCGTCGGGAGTGGTCTCGACGACGACCTGTGCGGGCAGCTGCTCCTTCATCGCCTCGACGTGGCTGATGACCCCGACGGTGCGCCCGCCGGCCCGCAGCTCGTCGAGGGTGCGCATGGCCAGGTCGAGGGTCTCGGGGTCGAGCGATCCGAACCCCTCGTCGACGAACAGGGTGTCGAGCCGTAGGCCGCCGGCCCGGTTGGTGACGACCTCCGCGAGGCCGAGCGCCAGAGCGAGGGACGCGAGGAAGGTCTCGCCGCCCGACAGCGACTGCGGGGACCTCATCCGCCCGGTGTGGGCGTCGAGCACGTCGATCCCCAGCCCGGATGCGCGGCCGTGCGAAGCTTTCGCGTCGGAGTGGTGCAGGGTGTAGCGCCCGGACGACATCTCGGTGAGCCGCAGGTTGGCCGCGGCGACGATCTCCTCCAGCTCCGCGGCGAGGACGAAGGTCTCGAGGTCCATCTTCCGGGTGTTCGGGGCGCGGCCGGCGACGGAATCGGCCAGCCGGGTGATGACCGCGGCGTCGTCGGCGACGCTGGTGACGGCGGCGTAGGCGTCGTCGACGCGCTGGAGCAGGTCGCGGAGTCGCTCGGTGGCGGCGCGGGCGTCGGTCTCGGCGGCGATGGCGGCGGCGTGCGCTGAGGCCGCGGCATCGCGCGCGGCACGCGCACCCTCGAGGTCGACCTCGGGGGCGTCGACGGTCGCGAGTTCCAGTTCGAGCAGCCGCGCACGCACCGCGCCGAGCGCCTGCCCGTGGGCGACGACCCGCTCGTCGATCGCCTCCTGCTCGTCCGACCCCAGGAGAGCGGCGGTGACGGCTGCGAGGTCGGCGAAGTCGGACGCCGCGATCCGCGCGTCGCGATCGGCGGCGGCCTCGGCGGCTGCCCGGTCGCGCTCGGCGAGCTCCTCGTGCGCCCGCAGCCGTTCGCGCGCGAGGTCGCGGCGTGCGCGTCCGGCTGCGATCCGCGCGGCGACCGAGACGTGGTCACCCCGGGCGGCATCGACCTGGGTACGGAGCGCGACGAGCGTCGCCCGCTCGGCGACGGCCTGCTGGGTCTCGTCCGCCACGCGGGCGGCCAGGCTCGCGCGCACCTCCGCGGCCACGGCGGCCAGTTCGTCGAGTTCGGCGCGCTGGGCCTCGAGCGAGATCACCGACGCGGCTGCCGCCGAGGCGGCGTCCACTTCGGCCTCGGCGGTGACCAACTGCGCAGCGAGGTCGTCGGCGTCGCCGCCGGCCGCGCGCGTGGTGGCGGCGGTCAGCGCGTCACGGACCTCGCGGGCGGCGCGACCGGCGCGCCGCTCGGCCTCCGCCTCCCGGTCGCGGACCTGCTCCGCCGCCGCGAGGTCGTCGTCGGTCACCGGGTCCGGTGCGGCGTCAGCAGGCCGAGGATGGGAGGTCGATCCGCAGACGGCGCAGGGCTCACCGTCGACGAGTCCTGCGGCCAGCTCACCCGCGTGCCCGGCGAGCCGGCGCTGCAGGAGCGTCGTCACCGCCGCGGTCGCCGCGGCCGATGCCGCGTTGGCCCGTGCGTACGCCGTCTCGGCCGCCTCCGCCTGCGGTGTCAGGACCGCGACCTCCCGCGCCGCGGCGAGTCGTTCCGCGACGGCGTCCCGCTCGGCGACGAGGCCCGGCTGTCGCGCAGCCTGTGCCCGCGCGACCTCGAGCTCGAGTTCGAGCCGTTCCCGTTCAGCGGGGATGAGCGCCTGCTGCGCGTCGAGCTCCGCCAGCTGGGCGACTCCGTCGGCGACGGCCCGCTCCCGGTCGGCGAGTCCGCGCTCCCCGTCGCGCAGGGCGGCCTCGGCCGAAGCTGCGGCCTCCCACAGCGCGAGGTCGCCCGTGAGGCCGTCGATCACCGCGGTCAGGTCGTCGTCGTCCCGGCCTCCCGCGGCGGCCCAGGCCTGCCGGGTCTTGTCGGCGACCTTCGCGACGCCCGACCGCGCCGCTTCGGCGCGCTGGGCCGCCTCCACGGGTGCGCGGAGCGCCTCGGCGGCGCGGGCGCGCGCGAGGAGCGCCTTGTCCTCGGCGATCCGGGGCGCATCGGCCTCGCGCGCTGTCAGTTCCTGACGCGCGGCGGCGAGCTGGGCGAGCCGCTCCGCCTGCGCGACGGTCTCCGCCAGCGCCGCCTCGGCCGCCGTCACCGCCGCCTGCGCCCGGGCGCGGTCATGCACGCGGGTGTCGAGCCGATACTCGGCGCGCTGGAGTGCCGTGGCGGCCTCGGCGCGGCGGCCGGGAAGGTCGATCGCGCGTGCCTCGTCGCCGCCGAGGTCGTGCTGGTCGATGAGCTGCTCCGCGACCTCGAGCAGCGTGCGGGCGTGCTCGCCCGCGGTGTCGACCGCCTTCTGGGCGTCCTTCCGGCGCAGCTCGAGCTCGTCGCGGTACGTCTCGAAGCGTCGCGTGCCGAACAGCGTGCGCAGGAGCGTCTGTCGCTCGGCGGCGGTGGCGAGCAGGAACCGTGAGAACCGGTTCTGCGCGAGCAGGATCACTTGCTGGAACTGCTGGGCGTTGAGCCCCAGGATCTCGTCGAGCAGCAGCCCGACCTCGCGCGGCTTGGCGGCCTGCCCGACCCAGACGTCGCCGATGAGCTCTTCGAGCTCCGCCCTCGGAGGCTCGGTCGTCATGCCGCCGCCGCGCTTGGCGGGGCGGTCGTACTCGGGGGCGCGGGTCACGCGCAGGCGCCGCTCCCCGGCGGTGAACTCGAGGCGGACCTCGGTCGGGTCGCCGAGGAAGCTGTGGTCGGAGCGCAGCCGGCGCTCCCCGCCCTCGTATCGGGGCACGGTGCCGTAGAGCGCGAAGCTCACCCCGTCGAGGATGCTCGACTTGCCGGCGCCGGTGCGCCCCGAGATGAGGAAGACCCCGTCGCCGTCGAAGGCGTCGAAATCGACGCTCTGATGCTCACGGAACGGGCCGAAGCCCGTCACGTCGAGGCGGTGCAGCTTCACGCCGATGCCTCCACGCGCACCCGCTCGGCCAGCACGTCGTCGATGAGCTCCTGCTCGCGGTCGGTCGGACCCGCGCCCTCCCGCACATGCTCGAGGAAGGCGGTCACCAGCTCGCGGTCGCTGCGCACCGAGCGGACCCGCTCGACGTAGGTGCGTGCGCTCGTCTCGGCGGTGCGCGCGGGGAGGTGCACGACCTTCGCGCAGAACGGGAACCGGGCCTGCAGCCGGCGCAGCGGATCGCGCTGCGGCAGGTCGTCGGTGTACTCGGCGCAGACCCAGGCGTCCTCGGCGTCGGCGAAGCGTTCGTCGGCGAGCAGCTCGTCGAGCGGACCGGTGAGGGTGACCGCGCGGCGCGGGATCGGGAGGGGCAGCCAGGACACCTCGCCCAGCCCGTCGGCATCGAGGTCGACGAGCCACGACCCGCGCGGCTTGTGCCCCTCTCCGAAGCTGTAATGCAACGGCGCGCCCGCGTACCGGATGTGCGGCGCGAGCTGCTGACGCCCGTGGATGTGGCCGAGGGCGGCGTAGTCCACTCCCTCGAACGCGGCGATCGGGACGACGTCGAGCCCGCCCTGCTGGATGTCGCGCTCGAGCAGCGGCGTGGGCTCGACTCCCGCGGCGAAGCAGTGCGCGACGGCCACCGATCGCGTGCCCGGCGCCTGTCGGGTCGACAGGTCTGCGCGGACCAGGTCCATGGCGTGCGAGAGCGCCGCCTCCTGCGTGCGGATGCCGGGCCAGACGTGGCGCAGCAGTGCCGGCTCGAGGAACGGGATGCCGTAGATGTGCACCGGCCCGTGGACGTCGTCGATCGTGATCGGCGTGCCGACGGCGAGCGGGTCGGTGAGGACATGGATGCCGTCGCGCAGCAGCGCCGCCTGGAACCCGAGACGCGCCGCCGAGTCGTGGTTGCCGCTCGTCACCACGACGTGCGCTCCGGTCTCGCGGATGCCCCGCAGCGTGTCGGACAGCAGGGTGTAGCAGTCGGCAGCCGGGGCGGCGGAGTCGAACACGTCGCCCGCGACGATCACCACGTCGACCTCGTGCTCACGCACCTGGCCGATCAGCGCATCGAGCACGCCGCGCAGCGCACCGAGCGTGGAGTGACCGTGGAAGGTCCGCCCGATGTGCCAGTCGGAGGTGTGCAGGATGCGCATGACCCCACGGTAGAAGCCACCCCCGACATCGGCGCCGAGGCCCGCCGCCGTGCGGAGGACTGCCCCCTCAGGAGGCCGCGCGGGCCGCCTTCTTCTGCTCCTGGAACGCGCGGAGCGCCTCGTACCGGTCCGCGGATCGCGCCTGGCGCTTGGCCGCCTCCTCCTCGCGGTTCTTCGGGGGCGCGGGCGAGACGAGATCGTCCAGCAGATGCCGGGTGGCATGTGCGATCTCCTCGACCGCGCGGTCGAACGCCGCCTGGTTGACCTTCGCGGGCTTGGTCATCCCGCTGATCTTGCGGACGAACTGGAGGGCGGCGTCGTGGCACTCGTCGTCGGTCGCAGCGGGCTCGAAGTTGTGGAGCGGAACGATGTTGCGGCACATGTCCCCACGGTACGACGGCGCGATCGCGGGCGACAGTCCCCGCCGATACGCTCGAGGGATGGGTGACGGGGATCCTCTGGAGGGCATCGCGGATGCCGTCGACACCGCGATCGACGAGCTCACGGGAGTGCCGACCGACGACGGCGACATCGAGCGCTTCACGGCCGCCGGCATGACGCTCCTCGCCGAGGCGCGCGGGGCAGAGGACGCGCCGGTCACGTTCCTGCTGCTCCACGGGATCGGGATGGGGCGGAAGGTCTTCGCCGATCTGGCGCGCCGGCTCCATCCCCACGGCCGTGTCATCGCGATCGATCAGCCCGGATACGGCGAGGCCCCCGAGCCCCCGCGCACACCGACGATCGAGCGCAGCGCCGACCTCGTGGGCGCGTACCTGCGGAAGATCGACCGCGGCCCGGTCGTGCTCATCGGTCACTCGATGGGCACCCAGGTGGCCACCGAGGTCGCCGTCCGCCATCCCGCCACGGTGTCCCATCTCGTGCTGGTCGCTCCGACGGTCGATCGGCATCACCGCACGGCGGGTGCGCAACTGGTCCGCCTCGGGGTCGACCTCCTCGACGAGAGCCCCAAAGTGCTGCTGCTCGGCGCGCGGGAGTACCTCCGCGCCGGTCCCCACCTGGGACGGAAGGTGCGGGCGATGCTCACGCACCGGCCGGAGGACTCCTACCCACGGATCGCGGCGCCGACCCTCGTGCTCCGCGGCGGCCGCGATCGCGTCTCCACCCGGGAGTGGTGCGACGAGGTCGTCCGCAGCATCCCCGGTGCCCGCGCCGCCGAGATCGACGGACACGGGCACGAGACGCTCATCCGCGACGCGCAGCCCTCGGCGGCCGAGATCCTCCGCTTCCTCGGCTGAGTCCACGCTCGACGCGCGGGCACTCGTTGCCGCGTCCCCGCGAGATGTGGTCAGTCGTTGCCGCTTCCCGCTCGCCGAGGCGACCACGACTGTCCACAACTCACCGGGTCGTCACCCGGGTCGCGGGCGCGCGCTCAGTCGCCGGCGATGTCGCGCGCCAGTGCCGTGACCTCGTCGTCGGCCACCGAGATGCCGACGTCGGACAGGCGTCTGCGGAGCGACTTCTCCACGATCTCCAGACTCTCGCCGCCGACGTCGGCCCGCACCTGCTGCACGACGCCGCCGAGGCGTTCCATCTCGGTCGCGACGTTCTGCGCGAGCGCCGGTTCGTCCTGGGTGGCTCCGTCCTGGGTTCGCGGGTCCCCGTCGAACTCGTCGCGCGTGCCGCTCATCGATCCGCCTGCTCGTCGGTGAGGAGGTCGGGGTCGAGTCCCTGCTGGATCTCCGCGCTCTCGACGTACGGGTCCGACGCGCGCTCGGCGCCGTCGCCCGCGTCTCCGTCGGGAGCGGTGGCGGCCGGAGTCGTGGAGGTCTCCTCGTCAGGAGACTCCTGCTGCACGGCCGCGAGGGCGTCGGCGCTCGAGTCGGCATCGACGGGTGCGGTGCCGCTCCAGCCGCCGGCCGGCTCGGCGTCGACGATGTCGTCGGGTACGTCTCGGGTCATGACTCCTCCTGGATGTCGCCCGCACGGGTCCCGCGCAGGGTCATCCCATGCTGCGTCGCGCGCCGGCCGGGCCGCGAGGGGATTGACGCGCGGAAGACCGGGAGCTAGGTGCAGTCGGGGGAGGCGGTTCAGCCCCGTCGCGCCAGCACGGCGGTGCGGTCGGGGTGCGCCTCGAACCAGTCGGCCGCGTACCAGCACACCGGCTGGACGACGCGGTCGCCTCGGGTCTCGAGGTCGGCGACGGCACGGTCGACGACCTCGGCGGCGAAGCCCTTCCCCCGATAGGTCGGCACCGTGTAGACCCGCGTCATGGCGAGGGTCGTTCCGTCGTCCCGGTAATCGATGACGCTCACGAGGTCGTCGCCGCGGTGCAGGGTGTAGCGCGACGCATCCGTCTCGTTCGCGAAGCGGAGTTCGGTCATGACTCCACGCTACGCCCGTCCGCCGACAGGTCGGCGAGCCACGCGTCGACCTCCCGCTGCCCGCGCAGACGCAGGACTGGAGCGCCCTGCGCGATCCGCTCCTCCATGCGCGCGCGCACGACCGGATGGTTCGTCCACGCCCACCGCACGATGTTCTCCTCGGGCGCCCACCGCAGCCACGATGAGAGCCGCTCGCGATTGCCGTGCCAGAGTTCCTCCCGACGGAGGCCGCGGCGGAGCGTCCGGGCGACGACACGGCGCATCACCACCGATCGCGGATGGTCGAGCCACACGATGAGGTCGGCACCGCCCGGCGTGCCGGGCTCGAGCAGTCCGTCCAGGCGAGAGGTCCAGTTGCCCTCGACCACCCACCCCTCCGGGTGTGCGGCGACGAAGGCGCGGACGCTCGCGCGCGCCTCGTCGAGGTCACGGTACGTCCAACCAGCCGCCCAGAACACGGCGTCGAGTTCGAGGAGCGGGAGGCCCCTGGCTCGGGCCACAGCGCGGGCCAGCTGCGACTTGCCCGATCCCGACACACCGACGACGCGCAGCCGGGAGGGGGTGTAGTGGATCATCACTGAGCAATCTGTCACATTGCGTCATCTGGCGACGGCGACGACAGGGCGGTTTGACACATCCGGACACGCTTCGTCATAATCAAGCCCATGACTGACAACGCACGCATTCTGTCCGCCCGGGAGGCGAACGGATCTGCCGGCATCATGATGCCGCGCGTTGCCATGTGTTGCCGAATGTGTTGATCACCGCGATGCCGTCACCGACACGGTGACTCCCGCCGGGTGCATCCGCTTCCGCCCTTCCTCATCCAGGGCGCGGATTCCCACCCCACGAGCATCGGCCCTCCGCCCACAATGCGGTGCCGATCGCCTCGCACACCGGCCGCCGAGGCCGTTCGCAGCACGCCGAACCCGTTCCAGGCACATCGCCCGGGTTCCTCTCGAAGGACATCTCCCATGTCGAACACCGCTCTTCTGACCCAGCCCGCCGCCCGCCACCTCCGCGCCGTCGAGGACATCGCCCCGCCGGCCGCTCCGGCTGCCCGTCCCGTTCCGGCAGGCACCGCCCCGCGCGGGTTCGCTCTCTACGTCGGCATCGACGAGGTCAAGGCCGCCGCCGACGGCGTCTCGCTCTCGACGCTGGTCGAGGCCCTGCGCCGCACGCTGTCCGATCTTGCCCCGCACGCCGAGACCTACGCCACGGTGGCTCTCGCTCCGGCGGGGGCGGGCGGGCGCGACGTCGACGTCGTGCGTCTCGCCCTCCACGAGCCGAGCGCCGTCGCCCGCACCAAGCAGGACCAGCCGGAGGACGACCACGTCCCGGGAGGCGTCACGATCGACATCTCTCGCCGCCGCGTCCACATCGACGGCGAGGCCGCCGCGCTCACGTTCAAGGAGTTCGAGCTGCTGCAGTACCTCGTCCTGCGCGAGGGCCGCACCATCGAGCGCACAGAGCTCGTCTCCTCGCTGTGGAACCACGCCGACGGCGAGGACGCGCCGGGCGAGCGCACCATCGACGTGCACGTGCGGCGCCTCCGCTCCAAGCTCGGCCGCTACGAGGACATCGTGCGCACGGTGCGCGGCATCGGCTACCGGTTCGACCGTCACGCCGACGTCGTGATCCGCTACGGCCACGGCACCCCGTCGCCCGACCGGTTCTGAGTCCGCACCCGGCCGATGTCGGTGGCCGTCACGTACAGTGACGGCATGACGACGGTCGCGGACGGGAGGGCGGCAGGCGCGTTGCGCGCGGAGCACGCCCGGCCGCTCGAGACCGAGTACCGGCCGGCGACGCCGATCGATGCGCGGCGGGCGATCGCCTTCCAGCAGCGCGGTGCCCACGACCCGTCCCAGACCACCGTGGGCGGCGTCATCTGGCGCGTCAGCCGCACGCCCGACGGTGTCGCGACGCTGGCGATCAGCGCCAGCCGGCACGGCGTCCGCGCCGCCGCGTGGGGTCCCGGCAGCGCGTGGGCTCTCGACCAGCTGCCCCGACTCTGCGGTGCCGACGACGACCCCGCCGGCTTCGATGCCTCGCCCCATCCGCTGATCGCCGAGACGCACCGGCGGTATCCGACGCTTCGCCTCGGCCGCACCGATCTCGTCTTCGACGCCCTGGCCAGCGCCGTCTTCGAGCAGAAGGTCACCGGTCTCCAGGCCTTCGGCGCCTGGCGGGCGATCCTCACCCGTCACGGCGAGCGCGCTCCGGGCCCGACCCCGAAGCCGATGTTCGCTCCCCCCGCCGACTGGCACCTCATCCCGAGCTGGGCGTGGCACCGCGCCGGGCTCGAGCCCCCGCAGGCGCGCACGCTCGTCGCCGCGGCCGCCCGACGGGCCTCGATCGAGCGTGCGGCCGATGCCGCCGCCGACGGCGATGCCCGCGACCGCGTGTTCACGAGCCTGCGCGGCGTGGGAATGTGGACCAGCGCCGAGGCGCGGATCCGCGCGTACGGCGATCCGGATGCCGTGAGCGTCGGCGACTACCACGTCGCTCACGAGGTCGGCTACGCGCTGACCGGACACCGCGTCGACGACGACGGGATGCTCGAGCTCCTCGAGCCGTGGCGCGGGCAGCGCCAGCGCGTCATCCGCCTCATCGGGCTGAGCGGTGCGCGGGAGCCGCGCCGCGGTCCCCGGCTGAGTCCTGAAGACCACCGGAGCCGCTGACCGCCGATCCTCCGCGGCGCGGGTCGATCCAGGCCAGAGCCTGCGCCTAGGCTGACGGCATGAGTGCGCGCGGATGGCCGAAGGGCCGACTCGGGTGGATCGCCGGCACGGTGGCGCTGCTGGTGCTCGGCGTGATCGTCGGCCTCGTGCTCGGCAGTGTCTGGCTCGGTCTCGCCCTGGCGGCGATCATCTCGATCGGCTGGCTGATGGCGTACGAGTCGTGGCGAGGCCGCACCCCCGATCTCGACGACCCGTGGGACGACGGCGCGAAGCTCTGACGCGCGCCGCGCGCCCCGCCCCGCGAGGAAGTGGCGCGCATGGTGGGTATTTCGCGCCCGAGACCATCACTCGCGCCACTTTCGCCGCCCCGCCGGTCCCTGCGCCGACCCCGAGCCTGCGCCGGTCCCCGAGCTTGTCGAGGGGTCAGGCGGGGGCGTCCTCTTCGGGCTCGAACGTGGAGGCCTCGCCGGTGTGGCCGGCGGCGACGCCGTCGGGGTCGGGCGGGATCGTGCCGTCCTCGCCGAGCCCGCCGGGCTTCTCGGTCACCTCGGTGTCGTCGCTGTCGGTCGGGTCGGTGGCATCGTGCGCGTGCGCATCACTGGACATGATCGCTCCTCTCCGCGGCCGCCGTGGCCGCGTGCGGTCACGCTAACCCGCCCCGGCGGCGGGACCATGCCCCTTGACCGGCGACGACCCAGCGGGTAGCGCGCAGCGCTCAGCGGCGCGTCACATCTCCTCGTGGGTGTCCGGGTCGCCGTCCCACAGCCGTCCCCGCTCGAGCCCGCTGATCGCGGACACCTCGGCATCGGTCAGCGTGAAGGCGAACACGTCGGCGTTCTCGACCTGCCGCGCCGGGTCGGCCGACTTGGGAATGGGCGTCGCGCCGAGCTGGGTGTGCCAGCGGAGCACCGCCTGCGTCGCGGTGACCCCGTGAGCGGCGGCGACATCGGCGACGACCTGCTCCGACAGGAGCTCACTGCGGCGGGCGAGGGGGCTCCAGCTCTCGGTGCGGATGCCGTGCTCGGCGTGGAAGGCGCGCAGCGCCGCCTGCGGGAAATAGGGGTGCAGCTCCACCTGATTGACCGCCGGAACCACCCCGGTCTCGTCGATCAGCCGCGTCAGCATCTCCTCGGTGAAGTTCGAGACGCCGACGGAGCCGACCTTCCCTTCGTCGCGCAACGCGACCATCGCGCGGAATGTCTCGACGTACTTGTCGACGCGCGGGTTCGGCCAGTGGATCAGATACAGGTCGATGCGGTCGAGACCGAGTCTCTTCAGCGAGCCCTGGGCGCTGCGCACCGTCTCGTCGAAGCCGTGGTCGCGGCCGGGCACCTTCGTGGTGACCAGGAGCTCGTCGCGGATGCCGGAGCGGCGCACCGCCTCCCCCACCTCCGCCTCGTTCTCGTAGTTGACCGCCGAGTCGAGCAGCCGGTAGCCGCTCTCGATGGCCGCCACCATCGCCTCCACGCCCTCCGCGCCGCGCAGGTTGTACGTGCCGAGGCCGAGCTCGGGGAAGACGGTGCCGTCGTTCAGGGTGACCGTGGGAATCGTGACCATCCCCCCACGCTACGCCCGACGCCGCACGCGGACCCGCACTTGACCCGGGGCGGGCGGCCCCACTAACGTGGCAAGGCTGTGCCGCCCGGCACGGCATCCATCGGAGGACGACGTGAACGCTCATCTGCGTGATCTGCCGCAGCGGAATCTGGCCCAGCCCAGCTTCCGCTACGAGTCGTACCCTCCGGCGCGCGCCGTCTGACACCGTTACCGTCACACGCCCCGCACCGCACAGGTCCGGGGCTTTTTTCGTGCGTTCCTCTCCGCACGGGGCTCCCCGGACCTCTCCACGAAGGAAAGGAACCATGGAGAAGCTCACGAACAGGCTGCTGTCGTGGGCGAGCCTCATCGACGAGAAGACCGTCGAGCAGGCCCGCACCTCGTCACGCATGCCGTTCATCCACCCGCACCTGGCGCTCATGCCCGACGCGCACCTCGGCAAGGGGGCGACCGTGGGGTCGGTGATCCCGACCCTCGGCGCCATCATGCCGGCGGCCGTCGGCGTGGACATCGGCTGCGGCATGATCGCCGTCCGCACGCAGTTCACGAAGGCGCAGCTGCTCGCTCGCGACCTCACGGCGCTGCGGGAGCAGATCGAGCGCGCCATCCCGCTGTCGGCGGGACGCGACAACCGCAAGATCGTCGCGACGGCAGAGCCGCGGATCGCCGAGCTGGAGGAGCTCGCCGAGAAGAACGAGTTCGACCCCGCCCGCTACGCCGGACACTGGCGCAACCAGCTCGGTTCGCTCGGGTCGGGCAACCACTTCATCGAGGTGTCCGTCGACGAGACAGATGCCGTGTGGATGTTCCTCCACTCCGGCTCACGGGGTGTCGGCAACAAGATCGCCACCCACCACATCGCCGTCGCCCAGCGGCTCGCGAAGCAGTGGTGGATCGAGCTGCCCGACCCCGACCTCGCGTACCTGGTCGAGGGCACCGAGGAGTTCCGCCGGTACATCCGGGAGCTCCGGTGGGCCCAGCACTTCGCCCTCCTCAACCGGGAGGAGATGATGGACCGGGTCGCGCGGCAGCTGTCGGTGACCATGGGCGAAGACGTCGAGGAGCGGGAGCGGATCAACTGCCACCACAACTTCACGGAGAGCGAGAAGCACTTCGGGAAGCAGGTGTGGGTGTCCCGGAAGGGCGCGATCCAGGCCGACGCCGGCAGGCCCGGCCTCATCCCGGGCTCGATGGGCACGGCGTCCTACGTCGTGTCGGGGCTCGGCAACCCGCTCTCGCTGAACTCGTCGCCGCACGGCGCCGGGCGGGAGTACTCCCGGTCGGCGGCGCGGCGGACGTTCACGCACGACCAGCTCCGGGAGGCGATGGCCGGTATCGAGTTCCGCGACACCGACGCGTTCATCGACGAGATCCCGGCGGCCTACAAGCCGATCGACCGGGTGATGGCCGACGCGGCCGACCTCGTGGAGGTGCGGCACACGCTGCGCCAGCTCGTGAACGTGAAGGGCGACTGAGGCTCCGGCCGGTCAGCCCAGCAGCCGTTCGATGACGGTGAGGACGCCCGCCTCGGCGTGGGACGGGGCCCGGTGACGGGCCACGGCCGCCACGTCGGGGTGGGCGTCCGCCATCGCGTAGGAGTGCTCGGCGGCCTGCAGCATCTGCACGTCGTTCAGGTAGTCCCCGAAGGCGACGGTCTGCGCCGGGGTCACTCCGAGGGCGGCCTGGAGCGCACGCAGGGCGACGCCCTTGTCGATGCCCTGGTTCATGACGTCGACCCAGTGCGCACCGGAGACGACCACCTGATGGGTGTCCCGGAGGTCCGCCAGGCGCGGCGCGCTGTGGATCTCGCCGCCGCCGAAGTCGTAGACCGCGATCTTGACGATGCGGTCGTCGACGGCGAGGAGGTCGGGGACGACCTCGAGCGCGCGGTAGTACTTCTCGGCCTCCGCGACGAAGACGGGATCGGTGTCCTCGATATACGCGGACCGGGTGCCGCACAGCACGACGCCGAGCCGCATCCCTTCGGTGTCCAGTGCCCGGAGGCGCGTGACGACGGCTGCCGTGAACGCCGGCTCGAGCCGGTCGGAGCTCACCTCGACATCGCCGCGGACGACGTGCGCGCCGTTTTCGGCGATGTAGTCGAGCTCCACCTCGGTCTCCGCGAACATCGCGCGCAGGGTCGCATACTGCCGGCCGCTGGCGGGCGCGAACACGATCCCGCGCTCCTGCAGGCGCCGCAAGAGCGGCCAGAGCCCCGCGGGTATCGTCCCGTCGGGAAGCAGCAGCGTCCCGTCCATGTCGACGGCGATGAGGCGGATGTCAGGAGAGGTCACACCCCATCCTCCCCCGCGCCCGCCCTGCGCCCGCCGCATCCTCGCCGTGCGAAGGTGGCGCATCTGGTGGGAATGGGCGCCGCATACCCAGCAGATGCGCCACCTTCTTGCGCGAGTCGGGATAACCCGAAGAGAACCGTCCGGCCACCACTGCGGCGCGCGCGGCACCCCGGTCCTACCGTGGAGACATGACCACCGCAGCACTCCCGCACCGGCGGCCGCGCGCCCTCGTCCACGTGGGGGCGATCGCGCAGCTCGCCGCCCTCGGCATCGCCGGCGCCGTCGCCTTCACGATCCTCCTGACCTTCCTGAGCGTCGGGATCGGGCTCGTCCCCGTCCTCGGCATCGGGCTCCTCTTCCTCGTCGCGTTCGTCTACCTGCTGTGGGCGACCGCCTGGGTGGAGTACGAGCGGGTCGACGGACTCTACGGCTACGGCCTGCCCACCCTCCGCCTCCGCCCGAGCGCCGGTCCGGGCTTCGGCGGATGGCTGCGCACCCTCTGGCGCCAGTTCACCGACGGCCCGGTGTGGCGGGGGACCTCCAGCGCCGCGATCGGAACGGTCCTCGGCTGGTTCGTCCTCCCGCTCGTGGCCTGGCTCGTCTCCGGAGTCGGCCTCCTGTTCGCGCCTCTCACCGGCACCGCGCGCCTGCCGTGGACCGACCTGTCCGTCGCGCCCGGCTGGGCCGTCCTCATCGGCGTGCTGAGCGTCCTCGCGAGCCTCGCCCTCCTGTTCGGGATCGCCGTGCTCCACGCCACCCTCACCCGCGCGATCCTCGTGCCCTCCCGTGAGGCGGCGCTCGCCGAGGAGGCCCGCACGGCGGGAGCCCAGCGGGCCGGCGCGGTCCGGGCCAGCGAAGTCGAGCGCACCCGGCTGGAGCGCGACCTCCACGACGGCGTCCAGCCGCGGCTGGTGTCGGTCGGCATGACGCTCGGCCTCGCCCAGCAGAAGATCGACTCCGACCCCGCCGCCGCGAAAGCGCTGATCGACGAGGCGCACACCTCGACGAAGGCGGCGATCACCGAACTGCGGCAGCTGGCGCGCGGCATCCATGCCTCCGTCCTCGACGACCGCGGTCTCGACGCCGCACTCTCGGCCCTCGCCGGCCGCTCGCCGGTCCCCGTCGTGCTCGACGTGCGCCTGGACGGACGCTGCAGCCGCACCGCCGAGGCGGCCGTCTACTTCGCGATCGCCGAGTCGATCACGAACGCGGCCAAGCACTCCCGCGGCAGCGAATGCCGCGTGACGGTCCGCCGCCGCACCGACGCGGACAGCGGCGAGGTGACACTGTGGGCCCGCGTCGAGGACAACGGCGTCGGCGGGGCACGCGTGCTCCCCGGCGGAGGCCTCGACGGCATCGTCAACCGCATCGTCGCGGCCGGGGGCACGTCCCGGCTCGACAGCCCGAACGGCGGCCCCACCGCCCTGGAGGTGAGCGTCCCGTGCGCATCCTGATCTGCGAGGACTCGGCGCTGCTGCGCGAAGGCCTCGTCCGCGTCCTCGAGGACGCCGGTCACGACATCGTCGCCGCCGTCCCCGACGCCGAGGACCTCGCCGCCGTGGTCGCCGACACGGCGCCCGAGCTCTGCATCCTCGACGTCCGGCTCCCGCCGACCTTCACCGACGAGGGCATCCGCGCCGCGCTCGCCCTGCGCGCGGCGAACCCCGACCTGCCGGTGCTCGTCCTCAGCCAGTACGTGGAGGAGCGGTACGCGAGCGAGCTCATCACCTCGCACGGCGCGGCGCTCGGCTACCTCCTGAAGGACCGCGTCGCCGACGTCCGCGACTTCCTGGAGTCGATCGAGCGGATCGGCGCCGGCGCGACCGTCCTCGACCCCGAGGTCGTCGCCCAGCTGCTGACCCGACGTGCCCGTGACGACCGCATGGCGCGGCTCACCGACCGCGAGCGGACCGTCCTGGCCCTCATCGCCGAGGGCAAGAGCAACCAGGCGATCGCGCAGACGCTGTTCGTCAGCGAGGCGAGTGTCGAGAAGCACATCACCTCGCTCTTCCAGAAGCTCGACCTCGAACCCGACGAGCACGGCAACCGCCGCGTGCTCGCCGCCCTCGTGCACCTCGGTCACACCAGCACCGGTCACGACGGCGACACCCCTCCCCGGAACGGAGCAGTCCGATGACCCTCGTCCCCGACGCCCCCCTGGCAGCCGGCACCCCCGCCCCCGGGGCCCCGCTGACACCGCCCCCGTCGCCGTCCTCCGGCGTCGCCCCGGAGGAGCCCCGCCCGCCGCGGCGCACCTCGTCGAAAGTGGTCGCGACGGTCGCGATCTGCGCCGGCGCGGTCCTGATCGCGGGCACGATCTTCACCGGGGTGCTCTCGCTGGTGCGCTCCGCGGCGATCCGGGACGGCGAGGTGACGGCGTCGGCGGCGGGCCTCCGCACCGTCGAGCTGGACACCAGCGCCGCCGACGTGACCGTGTCCTACGGCGCCGTGTCGGAGGCGACCCTTCGCGTCACCGGGACCTCCGGCGCGGACGACTGGACGTTCGAGCGCGACGGCGACTTGCTCGTCGTGTCGTCCGACCGGAACGTCTGGGGCCGGTGGGGATGGTTCCGCGAGCCCGACACGGTCGAGCTGACCCTTCCGGCATCCGCCGCGGGGGTCGACGCCGACATCGACGTCGACAGCGGGTCGCTCCGCGCCGACGGCGACTTCGGGGCGCTCGACCTGCACCTCGACGCCGGCTCGCTCCGCGTCTCGGGCACCGCGGACTCGCTGATCTCGGAGGTCAGCGCCGGGTCGGCCCGCTTCGACCTCGCCGACGTCTCGGACGCCCGGATCACGGTGAGCGCCGGCTCCGTGGAGGGACGACTCGACGCCCGCGTCCCCGACTCCCTCTCCATCGACGTCAGCGCGGGACGCCTGGACCTCACCGTCCCCGACGGGGAGTACGCGCTCACGAGCGACGTGTCGGCGGGCGGCTTCACCCACGACCTCCGCACCGACCCCGCGTCGGCCAACCTCGTCACCGTCACGGTGTCGGCCGGCGCCGTGACCCTTCGCACCGCCGACTGAGCGGGCCTTACCCGCGATTCGTGGGCACTCGTCGTCGCTTCCCGCCGCGGGAGGCGACAACGACTGTCCACGAATCCTCGCGTCCGGAGGGGGACGGGCGGCGGCGGCCGTTATGTCCGTCACACGCACCTGTGGTGGCGCCGGTTCAGCGCTAGCGTTGTCCCCGTGACCACTCCGATCGACGCCACCGCCACCGCCGCCTGGGGAGAGCTCTCCGCCGCCCGCGACTCGTTCACCCCGGATCTGCGTGGCTGGTTCGCCGCCGACGCAGACCGCGTCGAGCGCCTGACCTTCGACCTCGCCGACCTCCGCGTCGACCTCTCGAAGAACCTCGTCGACGACGACATCCTCGGCTCCCTCGTGCGCCTGGCCGAGCAGACCGGCGTCGCCGAGCGCTACGCCGCGATGCTCGCCGGCGCGCACATCAACACCACGGAGGACCGCGCCGTCCTGCACACCGCCCTGCGCCGTCCGGCTGGGGCGACCCCAGCGCTCCACGTCGACGGGCAGGACATCGACCACGACGTCCAGGAGGTCCTGACCGCGATGTCGGCCTTCGCCGAGCGCGTGCGCTCCGGCGAGTGGACGGGCATCACGGGCAAGACCGTCACCCACGTCGTGAACATCGGCATCGGCGGATCCGACCTGGGGCCGGTCATGATCTCGGAGGCGCTCGAGCCGTATGCCGATGCCGGCATCCAGGCGCGGTTCGTGTCCAACATCGACCCGTTCGACCTCGCCCACAAGACCGCTGACCTCGACCCCGAGACCACCCTGTTCATCGTCGCGTCGAAGACCTTCACCACCCTCGAGACCCTGACCAATGCGCGCCTGGCCCGCGATTGGCTGTGGGCCGGACTCGAAGCCGCGGGCGCGATCGACGACTCCGAGGAGCAGCGGACGGATGCCGTCGCGCACCACTTCGTCGCGGTCTCCACGGCGCTCGACAAGGTGGCCGCGTTCGGCATCGACACCGCGAACGCCTTCGGCTTCTGGGACTGGGTCGGCGGCCGCTACTCGGTGGACTCCGCCATCGGACTGTCGCTCGTCATCACGCTCGGCCCCGACGCCTTCCGCGAACTGCTCGCGGGGTTCCACGCCGTCGACGAGCACATGGCGTCCACGCCGCTCGAGCGGAACGTCCCCGTCCTGATGGGACTCCTGAACGTCTGGTACACGAACTTCCTCGGCGCGCAGTCCCACGCCGTGCTCCCCTACGCCCAGCAGCTCAGCCGCTTCGCCGCGTACCTGCAGCAGCTGACGATGGAGTCCAACGGCAAGTCCGTGCGCTGGGACGGGTCGCCGGTCACGAGCGACACCGGCGAGATCTTCTGGGGCGAGCCGGGGACCAACGGCCAGCACGCGTTCTACCAGCTGATCCACCAGGGCACCCGCCTCATCCCCGCCGACTTCATCGCCTTCGCGAACCCGGCGTACCCGCTGAAGGACGACGGGCGTGACGTGCACGGCCTGTTCCTCGCGAACTTCCTGGCGCAGACGAAGGCCCTCGCCTTCGGCAAGACCGCGGCCGAGGTCGAGGCCGAGGGGACGACCGGACCGCTCGTCGCCGCCCGCACGTTCCCGGGAAATCGGCCGACGACGTCGATCTTCGCGCCCGCGCTCACCCCGCGGGTGCTCGGCGAACTCGTCGCCCTGTACGAGCACATCACGTTCACGCAGGGCGTGATCTGGGGCATCAACTCCTTCGACCAGTGGGGCGTGGAGCTCGGCAAGCAGCTCGCCCTGCAGATCGCGCCGGCGATCGAGGGCGACCAGGACGCGATCGACGCGCAGGATGCGTCGACCCGGGCGCTGCTGGCGTACTACCGGGAGCACCGCACGTCCTGATCGCTGCGGGGACGACGCGCTGGGGGCCACGCGGCGGCTCAGGCGTCGGTGACGCGCGTGTGGATCCGCTCGCCGGCGGCGCTGAAGATGCTGATCACCTCGGCGGGGCCGTCGGCGGAGGCGCGGATGCTGTGCGGCAGCCGGGTGTCGAATTCGGCCGCCTCACCGCGCTCGATCCGGTGCTCGGTGCCGTCGAGCACGAGGAGGATGCGGCCACTCAGCACGTACAGCCACTCGTAGCCGTCGTGGACCCTCGGTGCGGGCACGTCCTGCGAGGGCGCGTAGGTGATCTTGTACGTCTTCACCGGCGCGTGCTCGAGTGTCAGCGGCGCGATCACCATGCCGTCGCGGCGCTCGACCGCCCGCCGCACGCGGGGGTCGGCGGTCTCGGCGGGGAGCAGATCGTCGATGCGGATGCCGAGAATCCGCGTGAGGGGGACGAGGAGCTCGAGCGAGGCCTGACGCTTGCCCGACTCGAGCCGCGACAGGGTGCTGGCGGAGAGGCCGGCGCGCGAGGCGAGGTCGTCGAGAGTCCAGCCACGGGACTGCCGCGCGGCGCGCAGCCGCGCTCCCACCTGGTCGAGTTCGGTGCGCATGGCTCCATCTTGCCATTTCTGCAAGCCAACTTGCGCCCCCGTGATCGCCGGTCGGATGGTGGAGGGATGCAGACGAACGAATGGGACGCCGTCGTGATCGGCGGAGGAGTGGCGGGGCTGAGCGCGGCGCAGATGCTGGGCCGCGCGCGGCGACGCACGCTGGTGATCGACGGCGGCGCGCCCCGCAATAGGTTCGCGGCGCACATGCACGGCGTGCTCGGCCATGACGGGGTCGATCCCGCCGAGCTCCTCGCGCGCGGGCGTCGAGAGGTGGAGGCGTACGGCGTCGTCGTGGTCTCCGACGAGGTGACCGACGTCTCCGAGAGCGGAGACGGCCTGCGGATCACCCGCCGCAGCGGCGCCGTCGACCACGCCCGTGCGGTCGTCGTGACCGCGGGGGTCCGCGACCATCTGCCCGATGTCGACGGCCTCGAGGAGTGCTGGGGCTCGTCAGTGCTCCACTGTCCGTACTGCCACGGCTGGGAGGTCGCCGGGCGCCGGCTCGCGGTCATCGCCACCTCGCCCGCGAGCCTCCACCAGATCGAGCTCGTCCGGCAGTGGAGCGACGAGGTCACCGCGTTCACCGCGGACCTCGGCCCTCTCGCACCGGAGGTCTCCGAACGGCTCACGGCCCGCGGCATCCGCCTCGTCGACCGGCCCGTGCGGTCGGTGGCGACGCTCGACGGCCGGCTCACCGGACTCGTCGACGACGCGGGCACGAGCCACCCGGTCGACGCCGTGTTCGTCGCCCCCGCCCCCGAGGTCGCCGTGGAGTTCCTCTCCGGCCTCGACCTCGCCCGCGCCGACCTGCCGGGCGCGCCGCTGGCCGTCGACGCGCTCGGGACGACGAGCCACCCGCGCATCTGGGCGGCCGGCAACGTCACCGCCCCCTTCGGCAACGTGCCACTGTCGATGGGTGCCGGTTCGATGGCCGGCGCCGCCGTCAACGCCGCCCTCGTCGCCGAGGATGCCGTCCAAGCCGTCGCAGATCACCGCGTCGCGCGCGCGGCGGCACGCAACGCGTCCTGGGAGGAGCGCTATGCCGAGGGTGCGCGGTTCTGGTCGGGACGGGTCAACGCGACGACGGCAGCGGTCGTCGGGACGCTCCCCGCCCGGGGCACGGCTCTGGAGATCGGCTGCGGCGAGGGTGCCGACGCGGTCTGGCTCGCCGAGCAGGGGTGGACGGTGACGGCGATCGACGTCTCCCCCACCGCGGTCTCGCGAGCCCGCGCGGCGGCAGCCGAGCGCGGACTGGCCGACGACCAGGTGAGCTTCTCGGCCATCGACGCCGCGGACGACCTGCCGGAGGGGAGCTTCGACCTGGTGGTGTCGAGCTTCCTGCACTCGTGGGAGCACGACTTCCCACGCGTCGACATCCTCCGGCGTGCGGCCGGCCGCGTCGCCCCCGGCGGACGGCTCCTCGCCGTGTCGCACGCGGCCGCACCGCCGTGGACGAACCGCGACGAGCAGGCCCACGCGCACCCGGACACCCCGGAGCTGCGGACGCCCGAGCAGGAGCTGCCGCTCCTCGCCCTCGATCCGGCGGAGTGGACCGTGGAGCTCGCCGAGGTGCGTCCCCGCGAGGTCGTGGCACCCGACGGCACGCCGGCGCACCTCGACGACGGGGTGCTGCTCCTGCGCCGCGCATAACTCCTCCGAATCGGAGGGGCGAGGGCAAGGGCGCGACGGAAGGACGGCCGCCGACCGCCCGAGCGGGCCCCGTCGACCACGTTTCGAAGGAGTTATGCGCGAGAGGCGCCGGCGGCGGCCGCGGCGGCGCGGGTGAGCCAGGCGGGCGGGTCGCCGTATCGCTGCGGCGGCACGAGACGGCCCGCCGCGCAGTCGGCGACGAGCGTCGCCAGACGAGCGGCGCGAGTTTCCTCGCGTTTGGCCGTCTGCACCCAGTTCGATGCGGTGCGACGATACGACGGGGTCGCGGCGTCCCAGAAGGCCTGCGCGGCCGGATTCGCCGCCAGCGCGGCGAGCTGCTCGGGAGTGGCGGCGAGCGCGGTCTCGTAGGAGTAGCCGGTACCGGCGGGGCGCCGCTCGAACGCCGCGAGCCCGGCCGGACGCATGAGGCCCTCGGCGATCAGGCGCTCGACGTGGGCGATGTTGACCGCACTCCACACCGAGCGCGGCTTGCGCGGCGTCCACCGCTGGCGGCGCGCACGCTCGTCGATGCGCTGACTGACCGAGTCGATCCAGCCGTAGCAGAGCGCGACGGGGACGGCCTCGTCCCACGTGAGCCCGAGCTCGGGATCCCCCTTGCGATAGAGCCCCATCCACAGCTCCGTCGCCGTCTCGTGGTTCTCCTCGAGCCACGCACGGAACTCCTCGGCATCCGCGAAGAAGACCGCCGGGCGCTCGGGTCCCGCGTCGTCCGATCCGCTCATGGCCCGACAGTACCGTCCGCCGCCGACACGGCAGCGGCCGCCCCGCTCAGCGCAGCTCCACCCGGTTCCACGCTCCCGGCTCGTCGAACTCGCCGTAGACCACCTCGACGCCATCCGGCGACACCGACGCGGCGGTCACGAGCAGCGACAGGGTCGGATAGCCGTACGGGCGGTTGTCGCGCACGATCGCCCGCTCGTCGGTGGGATCGAGCGCCGCCGTGCGCTCGAGCGCGTCGAGCCAGGGAAGCCACCACTTCGGACCGTCCTCCGGCGCCGAGAACGCGTCGCGCCAGGCGACGATGCGGGCCGTCGCCGGATCATCGACGTCGTCGTGGGCCACCATGTGGATGCCGGGCGCCAGCTGCTGCACCCGCAGCGCGTCGCCGTCCCACATGCTCACGCGCGCACCCTCGGCGTCCACCTCGACGAGGTTGAAGCCGTTGACCCGCGGACGCTCCCCCGGCGAGGCGCCCGCGACCGCATCGAGGACGACGTGCCCGCGCGATCCGAGCTCGGCGGGGTCGATGTCGCTCAGCTCGGCGCGGTTGAGCACGACGGCCAGTCGCCCGGCCGCCGGGTCGGCCGCGAGCCACGCGCCGCCGGCCCGGCTGTCGCGGACGCCCACCACGCCGGGGTGCGCGTCGGGCCACCACGGCCCGAGCGGATCCCAGGCGCGAGCCGGGTCCTCGTCGCGGACCGCGAGCAGCCGCGTGGCCGCGGCGGGATCCTCGGGGACGTGGACGATCACGGTGCACATGGCTCTGTCTTTCCTGGGTCTGGCGCGGGCGGCGCGTGGGAGGATCGGTGCATGTTCGTTGTCGTGGGTGTCAGCGGCGGCATCGCCGCGTACAAGACGGTCCAGCTCGTGCGCGCACTGGTCCTCAACGGACACGAGGTGCACGTTGTTCCCACGGGCGACGCGCTGCGCTTCGTCGGGACGGCCACCTGGGAGGCGGTCAGCCGCCATCCTGTCACGACCTCCGTCCACGACGACGTCGCCGAGGTCCGCCACGTCTCGCTCGGCACCCGCGCCGACCTCGTGGTCGTTGCGCCCGCAACGGCCAACACGCTCGCGCGGATGGCCGCGGGGATCGCCGACAACCTCCTCGGTGTCACCCTGCTGGCCAGCACCGCGCCGGTGCTCGTGGCGCCCGCGATGCACACGGCCATGTGGGAGCACGCGGCGACGCAGCAGAACGTCGCGACCCTGCGTGCACGGGGCGTCCACATCGTGGGCCCGGCCGACGGCCCGCTGACCGGCGGCGACAGCGGTCCGGGTCGCATGTCCGAACCCGACGAGATCCTGGCGGCGGCACTCGCGCTGCTCCCGGTGGAGGGCGACGATCGGGCGGACGAGGACGCCCTCGACGCCCTCGGCGACCTCGGCGGCCACGGCGACCACGGCGATCTCGCCGGCCGCACCGTCGCCGTCTCCACGGGCGGCACCCGTGAGCCGATCGATCCGGTGCGCTTCCTCGGCAACCGCTCCTCGGGCCGTCAGGGCGCCGAGGTGGCCCTGGCCGCCGCAGCACGCGGCGCGCGGGTGCGGCTGGTGGCGGCTCACGTCGACGAGGGCGTGCTCGCCGAGGCGTCACGGCATCCGCGGATCGAGATCGCCCGGGCGGGCACCGCCGAGGAGCTCGGTACGGCGATGCGCGCGGCGGCCGCCGACGCCGACGTGGTCGTGATGGTCGCCGCGGTGGCCGACTACCGCGTCGCCGAGGTGTCGCACGAGAAGCTCCGCAAGGAGGACGGCGACGGCACCGCGACGCTCTCCCTCGTGCAGAACCCCGACATCCTCGCCGACCTCGTGGCCGCCCGCGCGCCCGGCCAGCGGATCGTCGGGTTCGCCGCCGAGACCGCGTCGAGCGCGGCCGAGCTCGTGGAGCGCGGGCTCCGCAAGCGCGAGCGCAAGGGCGTCGATCTGCTCGCCGTCAACCGCGTCGACTGGGACCGCGGCTTCGAGACCTCCGACAATGCGGTGGTCATCGTCGCCGCGGAGGGTGTCGTGTCCGAGGCCGCCGGCACCAAGCGCGCGGTCGCCGACGCCCTGTGGGACGCCGTCGTCGCGCTCGACTCCTGAATCAGCCCTTCTTCTTCTGCAGGTCGAGCAGCGGCGCGCCGGCCGAGACGGGTCCGAGGGCGACCGGATCGACGGTGTCGAACGTGTCCGCGTTGAGGACGATGACCGGCGTGATGAGCGGGTAGCCGGCCTTCTCGATGACGGCGCGGTCGAAGACGACGAGGACATCGCCGACCTCGACGCGGTCGCCGTTCTTCACCTTCACGTCGAAGCCGTCGCCCTTGAGGTTGACGGTGTCGATGCCGACGTGGATGAGGATCTCGGCGCCGTTGTCCAGCTGGAGGCCGAAGGCGTGCCCGGTGGGCTGGGCGGCGACGACCACGCCCGCGCCGGGCGCGCGGACCGTGTCGCCGCTCGGCTCGATCGCGACGCCCGGTCCCATCACCCCGCCCGCGAAGACGGGGTCCGGCACCTCGGAGATCGCGACGGCCGTGCCGTCGAGCGGCGACATCACCTGCGTGAGCGCGAGGTCGTCGGTGTCGGGCAGCGTCGCCGTCGCCGTGGCGGCACCGGCCAGGGCCGCGCCTCCGGCGACGTCCGCGACCGACGCGGCGGTCGGCGCACCCGAGCCCACGACCGACGAACCTGCCGTCGCAGCGGTGTCGGCGACATCGCCGGACGCGGCCTCGGCGGCCGCGGCGGGCTCCTTGTCCTTGTAGCCGCCCACGACGATGAGGAACATCGACACCGCGAACGCCGACAGCACGGCGATCGCGTAGAGGCCGATCGGCTCGAACGCGGGGATGGTCAGCAGCGACGTGAAGACGAACGCCTTCGTGGTGATGCCGTTCTCCAGGCCCAGCAGCATGCTGCCGATGCCGATGATCAGACCGCCGGTGAGGCAGCCGACCAGCATGCGCGGGTAGATCCGCTTGTAGCGCAGGTGGATGCCGTAGAGCGAAGGCTCCGAGATGCCGCCGAGGAGGCCCGCCGCCAGGGCTCCGGTCGCCGTCTGCTTCATCTGCTTGTCCTTCTCGCGCCAGGCCAGCAGCAGCACGCCTGCGGTCGCGCCGAAGCACGCGAAGTTCCACGCGCCCATGGGGCCCTGGATGAAGTCGTAGCCGAGGGTCTGGATGTTCAGCAGCATGATCGCGTTGATCGGCCAGTGGAGACCCAGGGGCACCATGAACGGATAGGCGAGCGGGATGATGATCGCGAAGATGAACGGCGAGAACGTGTTGATCGAGCTCAGCAGCTGCGCGAGCGCGGCGCCGGCGTACACGCCGATCGGCCCGAGCAGGAACGCGGTGAGCGGGATCATCACGAGCATCGCGAGGAACGGCACGAAGATGAGCTGCAGGTTGTCGGGGATGAGGCGCTTGAGGCCCTTGTAGAGGGGTCCGAGCACCGC
>Ga0160437_1000361_pt1 | contig 24392 bp, 22 predicted proteins | sample HID1975I_E0MG_FD_108227 | JGI IMG/M metagenome (GOLD analysis project Ga0160437, IMG submission 108227) | Enriched soil microbial communities from UW Madison campus, WI, USA - HID1975I_E0 MG | ecosystem: Environmental > Terrestrial > Soil > Unclassified | place: USA: Madison, Wisconsin... | reverse complement strand
GGCAACCACGTCGAGGCGCTGCATCGCAGCCGCGTCGGCGGGCTGGCGCTGGGCGACCTGGCGGAAGGTGCGTGGCGCGTGCTCGATCCCGCGGACCGCGACCGGCTGTTCCTGCAGGAGGGGCTTCAGCCGCGAGCTTTTGCGACCGGCGCAGGATCAAGAGCTCGCGGCTGAAGCCGCTCCTACGGGATTCGGGAGCAATCAGGCATCGCCGCCCAGCAGGCGCTGCCAGCCTTCGTGGCCGAGCTCCTCCAGCGTCGCGACGTTGCGCTCGACGATGGCATCCGGATCCGGGAACGCGGCCACCGCGCGGCTCACGCTGTCCTCGCGCAGCAGGTGCAGCGTCGGCCAGGGCGAACGGTTGGTGAAGTTGGCGATGTCGTCCTCGCTGCTGCCGGCAAACCGGTAATGCGGGTGGAAGCTGGCGACCTGCAGTTCGCCGTCCAATTCCAGCTGCACGACCAGCGCGTCGGCGTCGTCAAGGAAGTCGTTGTAGTCGAGGAAGTCGGCCAGCACATTCGGGTGCACGATCAGCGTGGTGTCGATGTCTTCCGCGGGCGTGTCGCGCAGGCGCAGCAGCTCTTCGCCCAGGATTTCGAGCAGGGCCCCCGGCGTGGTGGCGTCGCTGAGCACGTAGCGCACCTGGCCCTTGGCGACCACGGCCTTGGCGAACGGGCACAGGTTGAGGCCGATGACGGCGCGCTCGATCCAGCGGCGGGTGTCGGCGATGGGGTCGGTCATGGCTTGCCCTGTCACGTGCAGGAGCGGCTTCAGCCGCGAGCTTTTGATTTTTCTTCGCGCCGACCGAAAAGTTCGCGGCTGAAGCCGCTTCTACAGGAGCTGGGGACGGCGGTCAGTCGCGGAAGTTGTCGAACTGCAGCGGCAGCTCGAATTCCTTGCCGCGCAGCAGCGCCATCACCGCCTGCAGGTCGTCGCGCTTCTTGCCGGTCACGCGCAGCTTGTCACCGTTGATCTGGCTGTCGACCTTGAGCTTGGCGGCCTTGATCTCGCCCTGGATCTTCTTCGCCAGTTCGCGCTCGATGCCCTGCTTGACGGTGAGCTTCTGCCGCGCGCCGGCGACGTTGGTCTCGATGTCGCCCGCTTCCAGGCAGCGGGCGTCGATCTTCCGTGCCGCCAGCCGGGCGCGCAGGATGTCGGCCATCTGCTGCAGCTGGAACTCGCTCGGCGCGGACTGCGTGATCACCGCCTCGTCGCGCTCGAAGCTGGCATCCACGCCCTTGAAGTCGAAGCGGGTGGACAGTTCGCGGTTGGCCTGGTCGACGGCGTTGGTCAGCTCGTGGGTGTCGACTTCGGAAACGATATCGAAGGAGGGCATGGCGGTGGTCGTGGCGTGTCAGTGGGGCAGGGCAGGTTAGCGCAACGCGCCGCGGTCCGTTGCGGCGGCGTGCGCGATCGCCTGGTGATCGGCATCGCGGGCCCGCCCGCAGCTGACCGAACGCACTTGCGCCGCATCCGTGGCGCGGGCAACGTCGCCCGATGCCCCAGCCTTCGATATCGCCACCGCCGGCTGCCGCCCGGCCGCCGACCACGCGTCGCGCGGGGCCGGCGCTGTACATGCTCGCGGCGGTGGCGCTGTTCGCGCTGATGGACACCGGGCTCAAGATCCTCTCGCCGCACTATCCGGCGCTGCAGGTCGCGACCCTGCGCGGGCTGGCCGCGTTGCCGCTGGTGCTGGCGTGGTCGCTGGCCTCGATCGGCGTGCGCGGGCTGCTGCGCGTGCACTGGCCGCTGCACCTGCTGCGCGGCGCGCTGGGCGTGGCGCTGATGGCGGGTTTCGTCTTCGGGCTGCGCACGCTGCCGCTGTCGACGGCCTATGCGATCAGCTTCGTCGCGCCGCTGCTGGTCACGGCGATGGCGGTGCCGATCCTGGGGGAGAAGGTCGGGCCGCGGCGCTGGGCGGCGATCGTCGTCGGCCTGGTCGGCGTGCTGGTGGTGCTGCGGCCGACGGGGCAGGGGATGATGACCCTGGGCGGGCTGGCGATCCTGGGCGCGGCCGTGTGTTACGCCGCCTCGGCGATCACCGTGCGCGTGCTGGCCCAGCGCGACAGCACCCAGGCGATGGTGTTCTGGCTGATGCTGATGCTCGCGGTCGGCGCCGGCGCGCTGTCGTGGCACGACTGGCTGCCGGTGCAGCCCGGACACTGGTGGGTGATCGCCGGCATCGGCGTGGTCGGGACGCTGGCCCAGGTGCTGCTGACCGAGGCCTTCCGCCGCGGCGAGGCGTCGATGATCGCGCCGCTGGAGTACACCGCGCTGGTCTGGGGCGTGCTGCTCGACGTGGCGCTGTGGCAGGTCCTGCCCGACGGCATGACCTGGCTGGGCGCGGCGATCATCGTCGCCAGCGGGCTGTACCTGATCAAGCGCGAGCGCGTGCGTGCCGTGACGCCGGTGGTCGATTCCTGACGCGGGTATCGCGTTCCGGGGAACACGATGCAGGCTGACTGCCCGGTTACACGCCGCACCGCAGTTTGACGGACTACAGCGGGGCATCGAATCGCAGGCTGACGTGGAAGGTGCGCTTCGCCTTTTGCGGCGGCCACCGCGTATCCGCGCCGGGGGCAGTCTTTTCTCCGTTGGCGGGACAAAAAAAGCGGGCCCTCGCGGGCCCGCCTGTCGTTGCGCCATGGATCGACCGGGGAGAGAGGTCCGGCCGGCCAGGGCCGTGGTCAGAAACGCGCGCCGATGCCGACGCCGACCATCACCGGGTTGAACTCGGTGGTGCCGGCCTTGGCGCCGTTGAGCTTGATGTCGCCGTCGCCGTCGAAGTAGCGCGCGTCGGCGCGGGCGAACCACGTCGGGTTGATGTTGACGTCCACGCCAACCGTCGCCACGGCGCCCTTGGCGGTTTCGACGCCAATGCGGTCACCGGCGAGCGCGCCGTTGCCGGCGGCCTTTTCGTTGCTGTAGTTGGTCTCGTGGTAGCCCAGGCCCACGAACGGACGCACCGTGTTGTCGGCAGCGCCGAAGTGGTACTGGCCGCTGAGCGAATACGCCTGGCCATCGATGCTGGCGGTCTTGTTGCCGCCGGTGGCGATGCGATAGCCGGCCTTGTCGGCGCCCCAGGCTTCGACCGAGATGTTGTCGGTGATGTTCCAGGCGGCGCTGAGCGTCGGCGTGCCTTCGCCCTCGGCCTTGGTCAGGTTGCCGTCGATGACGGGATTGCGGGTCGGCTCGGTGAGCGAATAACCGCCGACCACGCTGAAGCGCTTGCCGGCTGCGGTGTCGCCCGAGGCGTCCTGCGCGAACGCGGCCGGGGCGAACGCTGCGGTGGCGGCAAGGGCAAGGGTCAGGGTGCGGATGGACAACATGGGGGAGTCTCCTCTTGGTCTTCTTATGCCCCGGGGAGAGGGCGCGGCTATCCTGCAAAGACGCGCATGAACCTGCGTTGTTCGCGATGGAAGCGTTCAGGGAACTTTGACGCGCGATTAAGGCGGGCGCCGCGCGCGGCCCGCCTGCGCATGCGGGCGTGACGAAGGTCATTCCCCCCACAGGCACGGGACGGGCGCGCCGCGCGGCGGGACACTGGACGCCACCGCCTCCCGGGAAAACGCGATGCGTATCCTCGTCCTGGCTTCCTTGCTGCTGCTGGCCTGCGGCAGCGCGCAGGGCGCGGTCCGCGTCGACTGCGATGTGCACAGCGACTACGACTTCGCGCTCACGCCCAAGAGCGTGGTGCTCACGCGCAGGCACGGTGCACCGCGGACGGTGCTGATGCGGCAGGGACGGCTGTTCATCGACGATCGCTGGGTCGCGGTCAGTCCCGCCGACAGCAAACGCCTGGCCAGCTACGAGCGCGAGGCGCGCGCGGCGATGCCGCTGGCGGCGAAGATCGGCCGCGACGCGGCGACGATCGCCTTCACCGCGCTGGGCGAAGTCGCCCGCGGCTTCGGCAACGACCCGGCGCAGACCGCGAAGAAGCTTGAACAGGCCAAAGGCGAACTCGACCGCACCCTCGCGCGCACGATCAGCCCCACGCGATTCAGCAGCGCCGAGCTGGGCAAGGGCATCGGTGAAGCGGTGTCGGGCGTGGTCCCGAGCCTGGTCGGCGACATCGTCGGCGGCGCGCTGCGCGCCGCACTGACTGGCGACACCGGGCAGCTGGCACGCCTGGACGACCTCGACGCCCGCATCGACGCGATCGTCGAACCGCGCGCCAGGGCGCTGGAGCGCAACGCCGAAACACTGTGTCTCAAGCTGCAGGACCTCGACCGGATCGACGACGCGCTCGAATACCGCCACCAGGGCAGGCCGCTGGAGTTGTTGCGGGTACGCGCCGGCAAGCGCGCCACGGCTGCCCACTGAGCCGCCGCCCGTCCCCCCGTTCGCGCCGGTTTCTCCCCAGCGGCGCGGGCCCCGCGCCCTCCGCGCCCCCGCGGAGGGCGCTTCTTTCCGGGCGCCTCCGCGGCCGACGGAGTTGGCGCTGGCGGCGCGGCGGGCGACAATGCCCGTTCCCCTGGCACCCCGGAGCGTCGCATGGCCGATCTGAAGGAAGCACGAGTCCCCGATATCGGCGGTTACGACGACGTGCCGGTGATCGAGGTGCTGGTCGCGGTCGGCGACACGGTCGACAAGGACCAGGGCCTGGTGACGCTGGAATCGGACAAGGCGACGATGGAAGTGCCGTCGCCGTTCGCCGGCGTGGTCAAGGAACTGAAGGTCAAGGTCGGCGACACGCTCTCGGAAGGCGGCGTGGTGGCGGTGATCGAGGCCGCCGGCGACGCCGCGCAGGAGGCGCCGGCCGAAGCACCCGCGCCCGCACAGTCGGCGGCAGAAGCCGAAAAGCCGGCCGCGCCTGAAAACCGCACCGCCGAAACCACCGCCAAGGTCGAGCCGGTGGCCGTGCCCGGGCAGCGCGACAACATCGCGCGCGGCGACGTCACCCGCTCCGGCGACACGGTGCCCACGCCGGCGCGGCGCCTGGACGCCGACGGCCTGATGCCCGACAAGGTCCCCTACGCCAGCCCCGCGGTGCGCCTGTTCGCGCGCGAGCTGGGCGTCGACCTGTCGCGCGTGCAGGGCAGCGCCCGCGGTGGCCGGATCACGAAGGACGACGTGCAGCAGTTCGTCAAGTCGGCCATGGCCGGGGGCGGCGCGGCCGTCGCCGGTGGCGGTGGCGGCGGGCTGAACCTGCTGCCGTGGCCGAAGGTCGACTTCTCCAAGTTCGGCGAGGTCGAGGTCAAGCCGCTGTCGAAGATCAAGAAGATCTCCGGCGCCAACCTCGCCCGCAACTGGGCGATGATCCCGCACGTCACCCAGCACGACGACGCCGACGTCACCGGGCTCGAGGCGCTGCGCAAGGCGATCAACAAGGAAAACGAAAAGTCCGGCGCCAAGCTCACCATGCTCGCCTTCCTGATGAAGGCCAGCGTCGCCGCGCTGCAGAAGTATCCCGAGTTCAACGCCTCGCTCGACGAGAGCGGCGAGAACCTGACGCTGAAGAAGTACTTCCACATCGGCTTCGCCGCCGACACGCCCAACGGGCTGGTGGTGCCGGTGGTGCGCGACTGCGACCGCAAGGGCGTGCTGGAAATCGCCGCCGAGACCGGCGAGCTGGCCGCCAAGGCCCGCGAGGGCAAGCTCGGCCCGGCGCAGATGAGCGGCGGGTGCTTCTCGATCAGTTCGCTGGGCGGTATCGGCGGCACGTCGTTCACGCCGATCGTCAACGCGCCGGAAGTGGCCATCCTCGGCGTGTCGCGCGCGTCGATGAAGCCGGTCTGGAACGGGAAGGAATTCGAGCCGCGCCTGGTCCTGCCGCTGTCGCTGTCCTACGACCACCGCGTCATCGACGGCGCGGCCGCGGCGCGCTTCACCGCGTATCTGGCGCAGCTGCTCGGCGACCTGCGGCGCGCGCTGCTGTAGGCGGGCCGATGCTGCGCGCGATGGCCGCCGCCCTCGCCCCCGGCGACGCCGGCGACCGCCTGCGCGCGGCGGCCGGACGCGGCTGGGAAGACGTCGGCACGCTGCTGGACGTGCCGCTGCTGCACAGCTCTGGACTGGACGTGACCGTGGGCGGCCTGATCGCCGCAGTGCTGGCGATCGGCCTGACCTGGCTGGCGTCGGTGCTGCTGCGGCGCGCGCTGCACCGCTTCGGCCGCCGCCACCAGGGCGTGAACCAGGCCGCGCTGTACGCGCTGTCGCGCGTGATCCACTACATCCTGCTGCTGGTCGGCATCCTGATGGCGCTGGACTTCGCCGGCGTCTCGCTGGGCAAGTTCGCACTGTTCGCCAGCGCCGTGGGCGTGGGCCTGGGCTTCGGCCTGCAGGCGATCTTCGGCAACTTCATCGCCGGCCTGGTGCTGCTGTTCGACCGCTCGCTCAAGGTCGGCGACTTCGTCGAACTCGACGCCGACACCCGCGGCACGGTGCATGCGATCAACATCCGCGCGACCCGCATCATCACCAACGACAACATCGGCGTGCTGGTGCCCAACGCCGAGTTCGTCAACGGCCGCGTCGTCAACTGGACCCACCGCAGCGTCAACCGCCGCATCCGGGTGCCGTTCCGGGTGCCGTTCGGCGTCGACAAGGAACTGGTGAAGCAAGCCGCGCTGGCCGCCGCCGCGCGGGTGCCGTTCACGCTCGCCACCGAGGGCGAGAAGCGTCCGCAGGTGTGGCTGGTCAACTACGGCGAGAACGGCGTCGATTTCCTGCTGGTGGTCTGGCTGACCGGCGCCGCGGCGCGGCGCAACGTCGCCATCCAGGCCGCCTACCTGTGGGAGCTCGACAGCGCGCTCAAGGAACATGGCATCGAGGTGCCGTGCCCGCAGCGCGACCTGCGCCTGCGCTCGGCCTTCGGCATGGAAGGCGAGCAGGCCGTGCAGCGCCTGCTGCACGAACGTACCGGGCCGGCGCCTGCGGCTGCGTCGCCCGCGTCCGCGTCGCCGCCGGGGCACCGCGTGCCGTCCGGCAACGACGCCAGCGAAGACACCCAGCGCCGCATCGCCGAAGACGAGGCGATCCGGAGACAGGCCGAGGAAGAGGCGGCCCGTTCCCCATCCACCAGGGCCGGCCGCGGACGCGGCGACCCGTCCCCCGAGGAGTGAAGACATGGCGACTTTGGAAGTAAAGGTTCCCGACATCGGCGGCTTCGACGACGTGCCGGTGATCGAGGTGCTGGTCGCGGTCGGCGACACGATCACGAAGGACCAGGGGCTGGTGACGCTGGAGTCGGACAAGGCGACGATGGAAGTGCCGTCGTCGGCGGCCGGCGTGGTCAAGGAACTGAAGGTCAAGGTCGGCGACACGCTGTCGGAAGGCGGCGTGGTGGCGGTGGTGGAAACGCAGGACGCCGCGGACGATGCGGCGGCGTCGTCCGATGCCGCCGCGAAACAGGCTCCTCTCCCGCCTGCGGGAGAGGGAGGCGCGCAAGGCGCGCCGGATGAGGGCACGGTTTCAAAAGCGGAGCCCTCGCCCCAGCCCTCTCCCGCAAACGGGAGAGGAGGCCGGGAGCAGGGCGACGATGCGCCGCAGGCGGCATCCGCTACCGGCCGCAAGCCCGACATCGAATGCGCTGTCGTCGTCCTCGGCGCCGGCCCCGGCGGCTACACCGCGGCTTTCCGCGCCGCCGACCTCGGCCTCGACACCGTGCTGGTCGAGCGCTACGCACAGCTCGGCGGCGTCTGCCTCAACGTCGGCTGCATCCCGTCCAAGGCGCTGCTGCACGCTGCAGCGGTGATCGACGAGGCGCAGCACGCGTCCGACTACGGCGTCGACTTCGGCAAGCCGGAGATCGCGCTCGACAAGCTGCGCAGCTACAAGGAAAAGGTTGTCGGCCAGCTCACCAAGGGCCTGGCCGGGATGGCCAAGCAGCGCAAGGTGCGCGTGGCCGCGGGCGATGCGAAGTTCGTGTCCGCCAACGAGCTGGAAATCGCCAGCGACGACGGCAAGGCGCAGCTGCTGAAGTTCGACCAGTGCATCATCGCCGCCGGCTCGCAGGCGGTGAAGCTGCCGTTCTTCCCCTGGGACGACCCGCGGGTGATGGACTCCACCGACGCGCTGGAACTGGCCGACGTGCCGAAGCAGCTGCTCGTGGTCGGCGGCGGCATCATCGGGCTCGAGATGGCCACGGTGTACCGCGCGCTGGGCAGCGCGGTGACGGTGGTCGAGTTCATGGAGCAGCTGATGCCCGGCGCCGACAAGGACCTGGTCAAGCCGCTCGCCGACCGGCTGAAGAAGCAGGGCGTCGCCGTGCACCTGAAGACGAAGGTGGTCGAGGCCAAGGCCGGCAAAAAGGGCATCACCTGCGCCTTCGAGGGCGACAGCCAGCCGGAAACGAAAACCTTCGACCGCGTACTGGTCGCCGTCGGCCGCGCGCCGAACGGGAAGAAGATCGACGCCGGGAAGGCCGGCGTGCGCGTGACCGAGCGCGGCTTCATCGACGTCGACGCGCAGATGCGCACCAACGTGCCGCACATCTTCGCCATCGGCGACATCGTCGGCCAGCCGATGCTCGCGCACAAGGCCACGCACGAGGGCAAGCTGGCGGCCGAAGTCGCCGCCGGCGAGAAGAAGGAGTGGGTGGCGCGCGTCATCCCGTCGGTGGCGTTCACCGATCCCGAGATCGCCTGGGTCGGTGTCACCGAGGCCGAGGCGAAGGAAAAGGGGCTGAAGGTCGGCGTCGGCAAGTTCCCGTGGGCCGCCTCGGGCCGCGCGATCGGCCTGGGCCGCACCGAGGGCTTCACCAAGCTGGTGTTCGACGAGGCCACCCAGCGCATCGTCGGCGCCGGCATCGTCGGCGTGCACGCCGGCGACCTGATCGCCGAGGCGGCGCTGGCGATCGAGATGGGCTGCGAGGTCGCCGACATCGGCCACACCATCCACCCGCATCCCACGCTCAGCGAGTCGGTGGGCATGGCGGCCGAGGTCTACGACGGCACGATCACGGACCTGTACATCCCGAAGAAGAAATGAGCACGGCGCGCAAGATCGAATGGCTTCGCGCCAGCGCGTGCATGTTCATGCTCGTGGTTGCCAGCGGATTCGCAGGCGCAACGCCTGGCGATGCCGAAGACGACAAGATGCTGGCATCGTGTCCCGGCGGCGCGGAATGGTTGGCGAGCGAGCACGCGCGCAGGGAGGAAATGCACCTTCCGCCGGAAGCTCCGCCACGCAAGCCGGAATTGCGAGATGAGCTGTTGCGCATGGCGCGCGACGATCAGGCCGCACGGTCGGCGCTCACCGAGGGCAAAACCCCGACGCAAGCACAGATCGAGGCATGGCAGAGCACCGATCGGCGCAATCTCGCTGCATTGAAGAAGATCGTCGCCGACGGCGGATTTCCGCGTGCGGCCGATGTCAGGCGTGATGGCGTGGGAGCGGCATGGTTGCTGGTGCAGCACGCCGATGCCGATCCGGCATTCCAGCAATCGGTGCTGTCGCAGTTGACGGGCCTGGGTGAAGCCGACGGCATCGGTGGGCAGGAAGTCGCCTTGTTGACCGATCGCGTACTGCTGGCGCAGGGCAAACCGCAACGCTACGGCACACAATACGAAGGCGGTGCGGGTTCGCCGTTGCGCCAGCGTCCGATGGAGGATCCATCACATGTGGACGAACGTCGCGCTGCCATGCACATGATGCCCATTGCGACCTACGCTTGCGTCCTGGACAAAATGTACGGTGGTCACGCCACACGTTGACGCCGGAGCAGAATGCCCCGGCGTCGTGATGTGTCCATGGCCACGGATCAGAGACGTAGGGCGGGTGAAGCCGCCTGTGCCGCGGATCAGAACGCGAACGTCACGCCCGCCGTCGGGCCCTTGAAGGTCAGGTCCATGCCGGCGCTGCCGTCATCGTAGTCGCGGTTGACGTCGAGCTTGAACCAGTCGTAGCCCGCATACAGGCCGAAGTTGCGGGTGAACCGGTATTCGACCAGCGCGTTGGCGCGACTGATGTCGCCGCTGTAGTCGTCGAAATTGCCCCAGTCGGCATCCAGGTACTGCGCCTGCAGCGTGAAGCCCCACTTGTGGTCGGCGGTGTTGGTCGAGAACCGCGCGCCGACGACCGGCGCCACGCCCGACTCGCTGTCGCGGCTCTCGAAGCTGTCGGTGCCGTCGGAGGCGTAGACGTTGCCTTTCAGCCGCGCCCATTCGGCGCCGACCTGCAGGCCGAAACTCGTGGTCGGCGTTTCGACCAGCGCGTAGTCGTACACCAGGCTGCCGAGGTCGAATCCGGCCCTGGCCTTGGCCATGCTGCCGGCAGGAATGGTGGTGTCGCCGAGGACGACGTCCTCGCCGAGTTCGTAGCGCTTGTCGCGGTCGTACTGGAAGTAGTTGAATAGCAGGCGGTTGCGCTCGCTGAAATGGAAGATGCCCTCGACCCGCGGCGCGGTGTCGTCGCCGAAGTCGAGGTGGTCGCTGGTGTAGCGATAGGTGTCGCCGGCGAAATCGACGGTGCCCTTGAGTCGGGCGTCTCCGCTGGCCTGCATGGCGCCCAGGCGCAGGGTGAAGCGGTCGTCGTCGGCGTGTGCCGCCAGCGATGCCGTTGCGCCGACGATGGCGAGGGAAAGAGGGAGGATTCTGCAAAGATCGCGCACCAAATTGCTCCGGCTGAAGGGGGGAGGAATCGCCGCCCGGCTGCCGGACGGCAGCGCCTATTAGTCCGTCGTCGCGGTGCATCGCACGTGAAGCGCGGCGGGATCCCCCGCTGGGGAGCCTGCGACATCGCGGTGCGTGACGCAGTGCAAGGTTCCGGCCCCCGGTTGCGCGGACCCGGGACAGGCAACGCGGGGGCGGCCAGTGCGATTGCCGAACTGTGACGCTGCCCGCGCCCTGCACGGGTTTACCCCACTGCCGCCGCGCGGCCCGTTGCCGTATCCAGATCGGTGCAGGGGATCGATCCAGGGAGAGAGAACGATGAAGCACCTGAAGTGGACGGTGTTGGCGCTTGCCTGCGCCATGGGGACCGGCGTGGTCATGGCGGGCCAGGCGCCCGCGCCGAACGTCGACGGGGCCGGGGCGCTGGCCGCGGCCGGCGAGGCCGACGGGTTCGTGCAGCGCCTGCAGGCGCAGGAACGGCTGCTGGCCGCGGAACGCGCGCACTACCCGGCGATGTTCAGCGCCGCCTACGCGCGCTACCCGAGCATCCCGAAGGGCACGCTGGAGGCGCTGGCCTACAGCCAGAGCCGCTGGCACCAGCTGCGGCCGGACCGCAACGGCGAGCCGCGCCACGGCATGCCGCAGGCCTGGGGCGTGATGGGGCTGTATGCCGGCGACGGCTTCGCCGACCAGGTCGGCGAAGCCGCGGCGCTGCTGGGCACCACGCCCGAGCGGGTCATGCAGAACCCGTCGACCAACATCCTCGCCGCCGCCGTGCTGCTCGATCGCGAACTGCGCGGCACCGCGCGCGACGACGAGGCGCTGGCGCAGGCGCTGCAGCGCTATGCCGGCTTCGGCACGAAGGAGGGCGCCAGCGCGGTCGACGACTACGCCCGCGCCAGCTTTGCCTTCGACGTGCTGCTGGGTATCGACCGCGGCGTCGATGACAACGGCATCCGCGTGCCCGAGCGCCCGGTGCAGTGGGAGCGCGCGTTCCCGGTCGACACGCTGGCCACGCTCAGCGCGCCGATGGTGCGGCTGGACGTTGTGCACGACACGGTGGAAACCGACGCGTTCGAGGTCGACCCGCGCACGGAACAGCTGGTCGAGCGCGCATCCGAGGGCGCGCAGGCGGACCTGCTGGCGAAGGACGACAACGCCAGCCTGGCCACCGTGGACTTCCCGGGCGCGCGCTGGGTGAATTCGCCCAACCAGTCCTCGCGCAGCGGCACCGCGGTACGGGAGGTCGCCATCCACACCATGCAGGGCAGCTACGCCGGTTCGATTTCATGGTTCCAGAACTCGAGTTCACAGGTCAGTGCGCACTACCTGATCCGCAGTTCGGACGGCCAGGTCACGCAGATGGTGCGCGAGAGCCAGAAGGCCTGGCACGTGCGCTCGCACAACCCGCATTCGATCGGCATCGAGCACGAGGGCTACATCAGCAATCCGGACTGGTACACCAGTGCGATGTACAACACCTCCGCGGCGATTACCCGGCAGTCGTGCGCGCGCTACGCGGGCATCGTCTGCACGCGGGCGATGAAAACGTACACCAGTGCCACCCTGAGCGATGCCGACTATGACGTCATCGGTCACCAGAACCTGACCGACAACTCGCACACGGACCCTGGCAAGTACTGGAACTGGTCGAAGTACTACGGCCTGATCAACCCCGGCTCCGGCGGCACGACCAAGGTCCTCGACAGCTTCGAGAGCAGCGTCGGCCACTTCGTGACCAGCCCGACGTATTCGGGCAGCACCACCGGCATCGCCACCTCGTCCACGGCCAAGCGCAACTGCAGCATGAGCCACAACGGGTCGTGCTCGCTGCAGGTGCGGCTTGTTGACAACACGTCCTCGTCGGCAGCCTGGTCGGTGCGCCTGCTCTCGGGCAGCGGCAATCCCGGCAGCAACACCGCGCTGTCGCGCAACGGCAAGATCGGGTTCTGGGTCTACGTCGCCGGCAGCGGGATGAAGGTGGCGGTCGGCATCGACGACAGCGACGGCACCGAGCGCTCCACCTCGAAGGCGATCGCCGCCAACAAGTGGACCTACGTGGAATGGAAGCTGTCCGACGCTGCGCAGTGGAACGCCTGGGCCGGCAACAGTAACGGCACGATCAACGCATCGACCGTGAAGCTCGACGCGATCTGGTTCATGCATGCCAACACCAGCTACACCGTCAACGCCTACGTCGACAACGTGCAGCTCAAGCAGTGACCTCCGGGCGGGCGGGGCACCGGCCTCGTCCGCTTTCTGGAAGGCTGAAAGAGTGAAGCCCCGGCCATGGAGAGAGCCGGGGCTTCAGCGGCCTGCTGCGGATCCGACGAGGAATGGGTCACAGGCCTGCAAGGACTGACCGCGCCGGCCGCGGAAGGTTCCCGCGGCCGGCCTCCGCAGGCCGTCCCGGACCCACGCCAAGCCCCCGGAAAACAAGGGCTTCCGGCGGTTGCCGCCCAATTCCGGCGCCTGCTATACTTCTGCGGCTTCGCAGGAGGGATTTGCATCAGGCAGGTCGTGCGGCCCTCCTCGGCAGATCCCGCAAAGCTGAACAGGTGATTCGCGTGCACGATCCCATCGCCGCCGGTCGCCGGGCAGCGCTGCGCGCGGTGGCCGTCCAGGGACTGGTCGTCGCGCTGCTGGCAGCGGCTTTCCTCGCGCGCAGCGCGCAGGAGGCGCTGGCAGTGGGGGTGGGGGGGCTCGCACTGGTGCTGGGTAATGCGCTTTCCGCCGTCGTGGCGTTGGGCGGCATCGTCCCGGCACCGGTCGCATTCGGCAGGCTGCTGCTGGGTGCGATGGGCAAGTGGCTGGTCGCGATCGCGGTACTCGCGGCCGGGTTCGCGGTGTGGCGGTTGCCGCCGTTGCCGCTGCTGGGTGGGCTGGTGGCGGGATTGCTGGCTTACCTGGTGGCACTGAATTTCCTGAAGCAGGACGTACACAGCAAGGGTTGAACGCGTGATCGCCGAAAATGCCAGCGGGGCCCCGGAATCCGGCGGCTCGACCGAATACATCAACCACCACCTGCACCACCTGCAGGTGAGCGTGGGCGACAGCCAGTTCATGACGTTGAACGTGGACACGCTGTTCTTCACCGCGGTGCTGTCGCTGCTGTTCCTGTTCTTCTTCATCGCCGCCGCGCGCAAGGCCACCGCCGGCGTGCCGGGCAAGTTCCAGACCCTGGTCGAGATCATCGTCGGTTTCGTCGACGGGCTGGTGCGCGAGACCTTCCATGGCCGCAGCAAGATGATCGCGCCGCTGTCGCTGACGATCTTCGTGCTCGTGTTCCTGATGAATTTTATCGACCTGATCCCGGTCGACTTCCTGCCGTGGGCCTGGGCCAACGGCTACGTCGCCGCCGGCCACGACCCCGCGCATGCCTACCTGCGCGCCGTGCCCACCGCCGACCTCAACACGACCTTCGGCCTGTCGATCGCGGTATTCCTGCTGATCCAGGTGTTCGGCATCGGTCACAAGGGCGTCGGCGGCTTCACCAAGGAAATCTTCACCGCGCCGTTCCATGCCGAAAGCACGCCGATGAAGATCCTGCTGGCGCCGGCCAACGTGCTGTTGCGCCTGATCGAGGAGGGCGTGCGCCCGCTCAGCCTGAGCCTGCGACTGTTCGGCAACCTGTACGCCGGCGAGCTGATCTTCGTGCTGATCGCGCTGATGACCCTCGACGCGTCGCTGGCCCACTTCAGCACCTACCTGATGGGCACGATGCAGTTCATCGCGGGCTTCGCCTGGACCGCGTTCCACATCCTGATCATCACCCTGCAGGCCTTCATCTTCATGATGCTGACGATCGTCTACCTCAGCATGGCGGCCGAGAGCCACTAGGCCGCGCGCACCCCTTTCGTTCCTCCCATCCACCTACGCAACAGCAAACGATCCAACCGGAGCACACCATGGAAAACGCAGTCCTCATCGCCGAAGTCCTGAAGTTCACCGTCATCGCGGCGGGCCTGCTGATCGGCCTCGGCGCCCTCGGCACCGCGATCGGCTTCGCCATCCTCGGCGGCAAGTTCATCGAAGGCGCGGCGCGCCAGCCGGAGCTGACCCCGATGCTGCAGACCAAGATGTTCATCGTCGCCGGCCTGCTCGACGCCGTGCCGATGATCGGCGTCGCCATCGCCCTGCTGCTGCTGTTCGCCAACCCGCTGCTCGCCTCGCTCGGCGGCTGAGCCGGCACCGGATACAGCACGCGATTCAGGCATCGCCGGCGGCCCGCCGCCGGCACCAGGAGCACAGCACCATGCTACCCAACCTCACTCTGGTCGTTCAGGGCATCGCATTCTTCGCGGTCGTCTGGCTGGTGATGAAATTCGGCTGGCCGCACATCATCGCGGCCATCGAGGAGCGCCAGCAGAAGATCGCCGAAGGCCTCGCCGCGGCCGACAACAGCCAGAAGGCGCTGGCCCAGGCGCAGGACAGGATCAACGACGAGTTGAAACAGGCCCGCGCCAAGGCCAACGAGATCATCGAGCAGGCCCACCAGCGCGCCAACCAGATCGTTGATGCGGCCAAGACCGAGGCGATTGCCGAGGGACAGCGCCAGAAGGCGCTCGCCCAGAGCGAGATCGACGCGGCCTCGAACCGTGCGCGCGAGGACCTGCGCAAGCAGGTGTCCGTGCTGGCGGTGACCGGCGCCGAAAAGCTGCTGCACCGCGAGATCGACGCCAACGCCCACAAGGCGCTGCTCGACGAACTCGCCGCCCAGCTGTCATCCGAAGCGGCCTGACCGATGAGCCAGGCACTGACCCTCGCCCGTCCCTACGCCCGCGCCGCGTTCTCCATCGCGCGCGACGGCGGCAGGTCCGCCGAATGGTCCGCCGCGCTCGGCTTCGCCGCGCGCCTGGCGGCCGACCCGCAGGTCGCCGGCCTGCTCGGCAACCCGGCGCTGACCGATGCCGACGCGGTCGTGCTGCTGGCGCCGGAAGACGCGGACCAGCTGTTCCGCGATTTCCTGGCGCTGCTGGCCGACAACCGCCGCCTCGTGCTGCTGCCGGAGATCGCCGGTCTGTACGAAGAGCTGCGCGCCGACGCCGAGCGCGTGGTCAAGGCACGGGTGACTTCGGCCGCGGAACTGCCCGCAGGCGAGCTCGAAGGCATCCGTGCCGCGCTGAAGAAACGCTTCGGCCGTGAGGTCGACGTGGAATCGGCGGTCGATGCCTCGCTGATCGGCGGCGCCGTGATCGACGCCGGCGACGTGGTCATCGACGGCTCGCTCAAGGGCAAGCTCGAACGCCTGCAGGCCGCGTTGGCCAGCTGATTGATCCGTGGGCGGGCCCGTCCCGCCGCAAAAGCAAACCGTGATGGCGGGCCTGGGCCCGCCCTACAGGAAAACCGCAATGGCAACCACCACGCTCAACCCGTCCGAAATCAGCGAACTGATCAAGACCCGCATCGAGAAGGTCAAGCTCGGCGCCGAGTCGCGCAACGAAGGCACCGTGACCAGCGTGTCCGACGGCATCGTGCGCATCTACGGCCTGGCCGACGTGATGCAGGGCGAAATGATCGAGCTGCCCAACGAGACCTACGCGCTGGCACTGAACCTGGAGCGCGATTCGGTCGGCGCCGTGGTGCTGGGCGACTACGAGCACCTGCGCGAGGGCGACGTGGCCAAGACCACCGGCCGCATCCTCGAAGTGCCGACCGGCCCGGAGATGCTGGGCCGCGTGGTCAACGCGCTGGGCGAGCCGATCGACGGCAAGGGCCCGATCAACGCCGCGCAGACCGCGCCGGTGGAAACCATCGCCCCGGGCGTGATCGCGCGCAAGAGCGTGTCGCAGCCGGTGCAGACCGGCTACAAGGCGATCGACTCGATGATCCCGATCGGCCGCGGCCAGCGCGAGCTGATCATCGGCGACCGCCAGACCGGCAAGACCGCGGTGGCGATCGACGCGATCATCAACCAGAAGGGCACCGGCGTGAAGTGCATCTACGTCGCGATCGGGCAGAAGAACAGCTCGATCGCCAACGTCGTGCGCAAGCTGGAAGAGCATGGCGCGATGGCCCACACCATCGTCGTGGCCGCCAGCGCCTCCGAGTCGGCCGCGATGCAGTACATCGCGCCGTATTCGGGCTGCACCATGGGCGAGTTCTACCGTGACCGCGGCGAAGACGCGCTGATCATCTACGACGACCTGTCCAAGCAGGCCGTGGCCTACCGCCAGATCTCGCTGCTGCTGCGCCGCCCGCCGGGCCGCGAGGCGTTCCCGGGCGACGTGTTCTACCTGCACAGCCGCCTGCTCGAACGCGCCGCGCGCGTCAACGAGGACTACGTCGAGAAGTTCACCAACGGCGAAGTGAAGGGCAAGACCGGCTCGCTGACCGCGCTGCCGATCATCGAGACCCAGGCCGGTGACGTGTCCGCGTTCGTGCCGACCAACGTGATCTCGATCACTGACGGCCAGATCTTCCTCGAGACCGACCTGTTCAACGCCGGCATCCGCCCGGCCGTGAACGCGGGCATCTCGGTGTCGCGCGTGGGCGGTTCGGCGCAGACCAAGATCATGAAGAAGCTCTCGGGCGGCATCCGCATCGCGCTCGCGCAGTACCGCGAGCTGGCGGCGTTCGCGCAGTTCGCCTCCGACCTGGACGAAGCCACCCGCAAGCAGCTCGAGCGCGGCCAGCGCGTGACCGAGCTGATGAAGCAGAAGCAGTACGCCCCGATGTCGGTGGCCGAGCAGGCGCTGTCGATCTACGCGGTCGACAAGGGCTACATGGACGACGTGCCGGTGAGCAAGATCGGCGCGTTCGAAGAGGCTCTGCACGCCCACTTCGCCAACACCGCCGGCGACCTGATCAAGCAGGTCAACGACAGTGGCGACTGGAACGACGCCATCGAGGGCGCGTACCGGAAGGGCATCGAGGATTTCAAGACAACGGGTAGCTGGTAAAGGGCCGGGACTCGGGCCGGGTACCGGGGACTCGCGGAGCGCGAGCCCCGTGGACCGGGCCAGGGTGCCGGATGATTCAAAACGATTCGCGCGCGGGCTCTTCCGAGTCCCGGGTCCCGAGTCCCGAGTTCCGGATTAAAGAGTATGGCCGGCGGCAGAGAAATCAAAACCAAGATCAAGAGCGTGCAGAACACCCGCAAGGTGACGCGTGCGCTGGAGATGGTCTCGGCTTCCAAGATCCGCAAGGCGCAGGACCGGATGAAGGCGTCGCGCCCGTACGCGCGCGCGATGAAGCAGGTGATCGGGCACATCGCGCAGGCGAACTCCGAGTTCCAGCATCCGTACCTGGTCGAGCGCAAGCAGATCAAGCGCGTCGGTTACGTCATCGTCTCGTCCGACCGTGGCCTGGCCGGCGGCCTCAACAACAACCTGTTCCGCAAGCTGCTCGGCGAGATCCGCAACTGGCAGCAGCAGGGCGTCGAGGTCGACGTGGTCACCATCGGCCAGAAGGCCTCGGTGTTCTTCCGCCGGATCAAGGTCGAGATGCTGGCCACCGTCACCCACCTGGGTGACCAGCCGCGCGTCGACCAGCTGATCGGCGTGATCAAGGTGATGCTCGACGCCTACAACGGCGGCAAGGTCGACAAGGTGTTCCTGGCCTACAACGACTTCGTCAACACGATGACCCAGCGCGCGGCGTTCGACCAGCTGCTGCCGCTGCCGCCGTCGGACGAAGTGGTCGCGCGCCACGACTGGGACTACATCTACGAACCCGATGCCCAGGCCGTGCTCGAACACGTGCTGACCCGCTACGTCGAGTCGCTGGTGTACCAGGCGGTGATGGAAAACGTCGCCTCCGAACACGCCGCGCGCATGGTGGCGATGAAGGCGGCCAGCGACAACGCCAACAAGCTGATCGACACCCTCAACCTGGTCTACAACAAGGCCCGGCAGGCGGCGATCACGCAAGAGATTTCCGAGATCGTCGGCGGCGCCGCGGCGGTCTGACAGCCGGGAATTCCGGTTCCCCATTCCCGACACACGAATCAAACAGAGTCAGCGGAGTTTCCAAATGAGCAACCAGGGCAAGATCGTCCAGATCATCGGCGCCGTCGTCGACGTCGAGTTCCCGCGCGACAACGTGCCGAAGGTGTACGACGCGCTGAAAGTGCAGGGCACCGAGGTCACCCTCGAGGTGCAGCAGCAGCTCGGCGACGGCGTGGTGCGCACCATCGCGCTGGGTTCCACCGACGGCCTGAAGCGCAACCTGGTGGCCGAGAACACCGGGCGCGCGGTCTCGGTGCCGGTCGGTGCGGCCACGCTCGGCCGGATCATGAACGTGCTTGGCGAGCCGATCGACGAGGTCGGCCCGATCGAGGCGGACGACCAGTGGGAAATCCACCGCGACGCGCCGTCCTACGAGGAGCAGGCCGCGGCCAACGAGCTGCTGGAAACCGGCATCAAGGTCATCGACCTGATGTGCCCGTTCGCCAAGGGCGGCAAGGTCGGCCTGTTCGGCGGCGCCGGCGTGGGCAAGACGGTCAACATGCTGGAGCTGATCAACAACATCGCGACCCAGCACTCGGGCCTGTCGGTGTTCGCCGGCGTCGGCGAGCGCACCCGCGAGGGCAACGATTTCTACCACGAGATGATCGAGGCCAAGGTCGTGCGCCCGGACAACTTCCCCGAGTCCAAGGTGGCGATGGTCTACGGCCAGATGAACGAGCCGCCGGGCAACCGCCTGCGCGTCGCGCTGACCGGCCTGACCATGGCCGAGTACTTCCGCGACGAGAAGGACGAGACCGGCAAGGGCCGCGACGTGCTGTTCTTCGTCGACAACATCTACCGCTACACGCTCGCCGGCACCGAGGTTTCGGCGCTGCTGGGCCGCATGCCGTCGGCGGTGGGCTACCAGCCCACGCTGGCCGAGGAAATGGGCGTGCTGCAGGAGCGCATCACCTCGACCAAGACCGGTTCGATCACCTCGATCCAGGCCGTGTACGTGCCCGCGGACGACTACACCGACCCGTCGCCGGCCACGACCTTCGCCCACCTGGACTCCACGGTGGCGCTGTCGCGCAGCATCGCTTCGCTCGGCATCTACCCGGCGGTGGACCCGCTGGATTCGACCTCGCGGATGATGGACCCGAACGTGATCGGCAACGAGCACTACGACACCGCCCGCCGCGTCCAGCAGACCCTGCAGAAGTACAAGGAGCTCAAGGACATCATCGCGATCCTGGGCATGGACGAGCTGTCCGAGGAAGACAAGCAGGCCGTGTCGCGCGCGCGCAAGATCGAGCGCTTCTTCAGCCAGCCGTTCCACGTGGCCGAGGTGTTCACCGGTTCGCCGGGCAAGTACGTGCCGCTGAAGGACACCATCCGCGGCTTCAAGATGATCGTCGACGGCGAGTGCGACCACATCCCCGAGCAGGCGTTCTACATGATCGGCGGCATCGACGAGGCGATCGAGAAGGCCAAGAAGGTCGCGGCCTGACGGCCCTGGCCGGCTGAGGCCGGCCACCGGTCACGAATCACCTTCGAAGCGAGAGACCCATGGCATCCACAATCCGTTGCGACATCGTCAGCGCCGAGCAGGAAATCTTCCACGGCGAGGCGGAAATGATCGTCGCCACCGGCGAGATGGGCGAACTCGGCATCGCGCCGCGCCACGCCCCGCTGATCACCCGGCTCAAGCCGGGCAAGGTGGTGGTGACCCAGCCCGGCGGCGAGACGCTCGACTTCGCCATTTCCGGCGGCATCCTCGAGGTACAGCCGCAGCTGGTGACGATCCTGGCCGACACCGCGGTGCGCGCGCAGGACATCGACGAGGCCGCGGTCCGCGCGGCGATGGAAGAAGCCGAACGCGCGCTGGCCAACAAGGACCCGAAGATGTCCGCCGAGGAAGCACAGACCCAACTGGCGATGAGCATCGCCCAGCTCAGCGCGCTGGAGCGGCTGCGCAAGAACCTCAAGCACTGAGGCGGGGACTCGGGACTCGGGACTCGGGACTCGGGACTCGGGAAGCATCTTCCGATCCGCATCCTTCCAACCAAAAAACGAAGGGCCCCGCGCAAGCGGGGCTTTTTTTGTCCAGTCCCCCCCAAGCCCCGAGCCCCGGGTCCCGGGTCCCGGGTCCTGGGTCCCGAGTCCCCAGCCCCTCACCGCTTGTAAACCCAGTGCCGCGACAGCACGAAGCCCAGTATTCCCAGCGCCAGCTCGATGCCCGGCTTCGCCAGCCACGCCCAGCGCAGGCCGAACAGCCCGTCGATGTGGGTCATCGACCAGGTGCTGACCGCCGTCGTGCCCAGCCACATCGCCAGGAACCTCAGCAGCTGGGTGCGACCGACCGCGGTGTCATCGCCGGCGAAGGTCAGCTTGCCGTTGGCCCAGTAGCCCAGCAGCGCGCCGCTGATGCGGCCGGCGACGTTGGCGGGGCCGACGGCCATGCCGAAATGGCTCAGCGCCACCATCACGCCCCAGTCCACCAGCCACTGGATGCCGCCGATGAACAGGTAGTGGCGGCCCTGCCGGGTCAGGCTCATCGCGCATGCTCCCGGCCGGCCACGCGCCACAGTTCGACTTCACCGAGTCCGTCGACGCGCGTCGCGCCCCGCTGCAGCGCGGCGTCGAGCGAGGGACCGGCCTGCGCGGGGCTGACCAGCAGCCAGCGCACGTCGTTCGCCGCGAACAGCCGCAGCCATTCCGTGCCGGTCGCGTCCGCTTCCGCGACCGCGCGTGCCGCCTGCAGGCCGGGATCGTGTTCGAACACGACCCGCCCGCGCCCGCCCAGCCCGGCGACGTAGCCGCGTTCGGGATCGGTCGCCAGCACCACGCCGTCGTCGCCGGCGGGAATTTCCCGCAGCAGCACAAGCTCGGGGACGTAGCGGGCTTCGACGGGAACCGGATCGCCCGCGGCGCGGAGCGTCCGCTTCAGCGCCGCCGAGTGGTGCAGCCAGCTGGCATTGGCCTGGAAGGCGAGGTTGAGCAGGCACAGACCGAGCACCATCCAGCGGAAATGACGCGTACCGAAGCGCCGCCGCGCATGCGGCAGCAGTGCCAGCGGCAGCAGCGCGAGGGCCGGATACGCGTAGCGCGCGTACTGCAGCGGCGCCAGCGACAGCAGCAGTGCCAGGGTCAGCGCGAGCGTCAGTGCGCGCGAAGGCGCGGACAGCAGCGCCACCAGCCAGGCGCCGGCCAGGCCGACCAGCACGAACCCGAATCCGCCGTCCAGCGCCTCGACGTAGCGGTCGGTGTCGAAGGTGATCCGCCACGGCAGGCCCGGGCCGAAGCCGGCGTGCCAGCGCGGATCGCGATAGTCCACAGCCGGGAAATAAGACGACTCGAAGACGCCGTTGAACAGCGGCAACACCGGGTTGCCCGTCTGCCACCAGGACTGCAGGTAGCTGGCACCACCGATGGCGGCGACCAGCAGCAGCGCGACCGGCACGCGCCGCCAGGGCAGTGCATGGCGATGGTGCCAGGCCGCGTAGCCCAGCAGCGGCAGCGCGGTCAGGACGTGTACGCCCTTGAGCGCCATCAGCGCGCCGAACAGGATTGCCCCCGGATACAGCCGCGACGGCCCGACTGCGGATTCCGGCAGCACCACCAGCGCCGCAAGGGCGAGCAGGACCGCGGTGGCCGGCAGCTCGGTCTGCATGCCGGCCGCCATCCACACCAGCGGCGGCAGGCTTGCGAACAGGGCCACGCACGCCCAGCGTTCGCTCGTATGTGCCCCCACGCCCGCGCCGGCGGTCCACAGCGATGCCGCCGCCAACGCCAGCCACGCCGCATTGAGGCCGCCGCGCGCGTGCCCGCCCGCCAGTACTGCGGCAAATCCCTGCAGCGCATCGCCCGCCCACGGTGCAAACGCCCATACCTGGTGGGCCGGGTCGGGCCGGTAAGCGCCGAGCATCAGCAGCTGGCTCGGCAGGCCGAGGTGGTAGCGCAGGTCGTCGGCCTGCATCGTTGGCAGCCAGCAGGCGGTCGAGGCCAGCCCCAGCAGCATCACCGCCAGCGCCGCCCATCCCGGAGCCTTCGCCACGGTCGCGCGCCAGCCGGCTACCGCCACGCCCGCTTCCGTGCGCAGGACACGCCAGCGCCAGGCCACGAGTGCCAGCACCAGCGGCCGCCACGCCCACGCATGGTGGACCGGCCACGTGATGATCCAGCCGCCGAGACCCGCCAGCGTGGCCAGTCCGGTCACGGTGGCAAGCGGCAGCCGGCCGGGCGTCCCCACCGCAAGCCAGCCAAGCCCGATCGCCGCCGCAGCGGCCAGCAGCGCGAGCGTCGCGACCACGGCCGGCGGGCCGGCGAACCACAGCAGCGCCAGCGACCACGGCAGCGCCAGCGACGAGGCCCACGACCAGCGTGCGAAGCGCCGCAGCGGCCACGCGGCACCCGCGGCGACTAGGGCCAGCAGCAGCGACAGCGCCAACCGTTCCCACGGCAGCACCCGCCACATCGCATGCAGTGCGAAGCCGGCGGCCAAAGCGCACGCGCCGCCGTACAGCGCCATGCGCCGTGCCGGCTGGTGGCGGTCCACTGCTTCGATCATCGATGCGCCTGGCTGCAAACGCGGGATCATAGCAACGCCACCCGCTAGAATTGCGGCCTCACCGTCGCCGTCGCCCCGGAAACTCCATGACCGCACCCCTGCACGTCGTGATCCTCGCCGCCGGCGAGGGCAAGCGCATGAAGTCCTCGCTGCCCAAAGTGCTGCAGAAGATCGCCGGGCGGCCGATGCTGGCGCACGTCATCGCCGCTGCGCGCGCGCTGGAGCCGGCCGGCATCCACGTGGTGTACGGCCACGGCGGCGAACAGGTGCGCGATGCGTTCGACGACCAGCCGGAGTTGCAGTGGGCCGAACAGGCGCGCCAGCTTGGCACCGGCCATGCCGTTGCCCAGGCCATGCCCGGCGTGCCGGACGACGCGCAGGTGCTGGTGCTGTACGGCGACGTGCCCCTGATCACCACCGCCACGCTGCGCCGGCTGCTGGGTGCCGACGGCCGCATCGCCGTGCTGGTCGCCGATCTCGACGACCCCACCGGCTACGGCCGCATCGTGCGCGACCCGGAGGGCCGCGTCGGCGCGATCGTCGAGCACAAGGACGCCGACAAGGACCAGCGCCGCATCCACACCGTCAACACCGGCATCCTCGCCGCCGACGCAGTCGCGCTGAAGGGCTGGCTGCAGCGCCTGTCCAACGACAACGCGCAGGGCGAGTACTACCTGACCGACGTTTTCGCGATGGCCGCCGCCGAGTACAACGCCGCGGAGATCGTGGTCGTCGAGGATGCCGTCGAGACCGAAGGCGCCAACGACCCGTGGCAGCTGGCGCAGCTCGAGCGCGCGTTCCAGCTGCGCCAGGTGCGCGCCCTGTGCGTGCAGGGCGCGCGCTTCGCCGATCCGGCGCGCGTCGACATCCGCGGCGAGGTCACCGTCGGGCACGACGTGGAGATCGACGTTGATGTCGTGTTCGAGGGCAGCGTCGCGCTCGGCGACGGCGTGCGCATCGGTCCGTTCTGCCGCATCCGCAACGCCGAACTGACCGCCGGCACCGAAGTGCGCGCCCACTGCGACATCGACGGCGCGCGCACCGAAGGCGCGGTGCAGGTCGGCCCGTTCGCGCGGCTGCGCCCGGGCACCGTGCTGGCCGACGGCGTGCACATCGGCAATTTCGTCGAGGCCAAGAACACGCACATGGGCGTGGGCAGCAAGGCCAACCACCTCACCTACCTCGGCGACGCCCGCATCGGCGCCGGCGTCAACATCGGCGCCGGCACCATCACCTGCAACTACGACGGCGCCAACAAGTCGACTACCACCATCGAGGACAACGCCTTCATTGGCTCCAACGCCTCGCTGGTGGCGCCGGTGACGATCGGCAAGGGCGCGACGATCGGCGCCGGTTCCGTGGTCGGCAGCGACGCACCGG
>Ga0160437_1000359_pt1 | contig 24411 bp, 31 predicted proteins | sample HID1975I_E0MG_FD_108227 | JGI IMG/M metagenome (GOLD analysis project Ga0160437, IMG submission 108227) | Enriched soil microbial communities from UW Madison campus, WI, USA - HID1975I_E0 MG | ecosystem: Environmental > Terrestrial > Soil > Unclassified | place: USA: Madison, Wisconsin... | reverse complement strand
GAAATATCCCGCTCACTTAAGGCGCTGGCCAAAGAGCTGGAGTGTCCGGTGCTTGCTCTGTCGCAGCTGAATCGCCAGCTGGAGCAGCGTGCGGATAAGCGACCAAATAACGGCGACCTGCGCGACAGCGGGGCGCTGGAGCAGGATGCGGACGTCATCATGTTTATCTACCGGGATGAGGTTTACAACGCAAACTCCCCGGATGAAGGCACCGCAGAAATCATTATCAGCAAGCAGCGGCAGGGGCCCACCGGCACCGCGCGGGTGAAATTCGACGGCCGTTACACCCTGTTTGAGGATTTCACCGAAGGACAGAATGAACACAGCCGGGGAGGGCGATACGCATGAGCAAATTTCCTGAACGTAATCTGACGGAGGCGATGCTGCAGCCGGGACGCCGGCCAGCTGCCGGCACCGGCAATGTACTGCCGATGGGCGAGATGCAGATGCTGCTGACACTTGACCAGCTGCAGCCTAACCCGGATAACCCGCGCACGACCCGCAATCCGCGCTATGACGAAATAAAGGCCTCCATCAAAGCCCGCGGCCTCGACAGCGTGCCGAAGGTGACGAAGGACCCGGACAGCCCTGATGATACCTATATTTTCAGCGACGGCGGCAATACCCGCTTTGCCATTCTGTCCGAGCTGTGGCAGGAAACGGGCGATGAGAAATTCTACCGTATCAATGTGGTGTTTAAGCCGTGGCCGGGACGTCTGCAGTGCGTGATTGGCCATCTGGCTGAGAACGAGGTTCGCGGTGACCTGACGTTTATCGAGAAGGCGCTGGGCGTGCATCGGGCCAGGGAACTCTATGAGGAAGATACGGGTGAGACACTGTCTTACAGGCGACTGGCCGAATGCTTCGTCCGTGACGGTATGCCTCTGGGGGTCTCGAGCATCAACCGGATGGAAAATGCGGTTAAGTACCTCTATCCCTTCATGCCTGAGTTGTTACTTGGTGGCCTTGGTTCTCCACAGGTGCGCCTGCTGCTGGCGTTACGACAGGATGCACTGAAGGCGTGGGCCCAGTTTTCTGAACTGGCGACGGCGACACGCCCATTTGATGAGGTTTTTGGTGGATGCTGCAGTCGACTGGATGAACAGGGAAAATGGTCATTCAGCGTATTTCGCGATGAGCTGATAGGCGATCTGGTGCTGGCGTTGCCACATCCGACGCTGAACTACGATCGGTGGCTCGTTGAACTGACGGCTCCTGCACGAGCCGAGCCGCCCAAAGATGATGCTCCCGCTATCCCCCGGGCGGATGAAACGGAGCATACACCTGCAGTTCACCATCCTGAACCTGAGCGCGGCAATGCTCCGTCGGGTGATGACGCTTCTGCAGGTACAGCCTCAGAGACTGCCGGCCGCGAAGAACAACCTGATTTGTATGGCGGTGATACCGTCTACAGCGGGAAAACTCCGCATGAAAAAGACAATGGCGACAAAGGTGTTGGCAGTGCCAACACTTCTCACGGTGAAAAAAACCGGAAAGAAATCGAGCCGACGAAAACGCAGGCTGCCCCTTCAACTCACCCTTCAGATGACGACGTCCCCCCGCCCGGGACGGAAAGCGCGGTACGTTCTGGTTCGCCAGCCCTCAGTATGGGGGAAATGGTTGCCCTCGATACCGATATTGAACATCTGCAAAGTCAGGTGTTTCGGCTGGCATGGGCGATTGCCGATTCGCAGGGTTACGGAGACCAGATTATTCCGGCACGCGAGCATGTGAAAGCACCGGGTTTTCGTCTGGCCAATGTCACTCCGGCTCCTGTAACACTGCTGCTGATATCTCTGACGGGTGAGGATATTTCCTCCATATCGTTAAGCCTGAACAGCATTCAGGGGGCTTTGTTTGTTTCGCTATTCACCGGTGGACCCGCTGGCGATGAATCACCTGATCTGGACGATGAAGCCGCACAGCGTTTTATGCAGCTACTTATTGTCATGCGTCGCCTGCGCGAACTCCAGCGTGGCGCTGTGCCTGATGATGAAGGGAGTTTCTCTGATGAAAATGACTAATTCAAAACTGATTATTGCCATTACTTATCTTTTACTGGTGGCATCTGTGCTGGCAATGGCCGCATTGTTTGTATCCGATCCACCCCGCTGGATATCATTCAGCCATGCTCAGTCCTGGTTTTTATGGGATGACGTTTATAGCCCCCTGGACTGGCAGGACTGGAGAGTGTTGCTCATCGCTGAAGCCGTCGTGACGGCTATAGCACTGACCCTGCTGTTAACTTCCGGGGATGATGGTGCTGGAAAAATATGCGCTTGCGGATGGTGTATTACCTGGCCAGTAGTATTTGTTATTTTTTCCATCTGTCGGGCTATTAGTCTCTTTATTACCTGGAGTGCAGAATCAGGGGCTCATTATTTCCTCGGTGAGTTAATGTTACTTTATTTTTTAACGGCAGCGGCGATGCTCATTGCCCAGATGGTAACTCTCTTTTTAAGTGTGCTGATTACCGTGGGAGATGCAATGGGAGATGCAATGTGAGAATGAATAAAATAACGTCTTCGCGGCTGCGCTGTTTTTATCATAAATATGAGCGGCTGGGTTTCCTGAGTTACGTCGTCTCCGTAATGGTAATACTCATGATGGCCGCGGCATTTGTCTACAACCCGCAGTACTGGATTGTGGTTCTGCATTATCAGCCTCTTTTTGCAGGCCAGCATGTCTGGTTGAGTGAGCCTGACTGGCATACCTGGCGGGTATTTCTCCTTACAGAGTTCGTCTGCGCCGGGTTTGTATACAGTTACTGTCGAATGGCGGAATGCGGCAGGGCGGTGCTGTCAAAATGGTGCCTGGGCTGGCTCGTTATTCCGCTGGTTATATTTGTGCAGCGTCTCCTTTGGTGGGGGATTACCTCTTTTCTTGACTGGCAATTTCAGATAAGCCTGAGCGTGGATGATATAGCCAGTGCGTTTTTTTACACGACGTTTTTTTTACACGACGTTTCTTATGATGCTGTCACAGCTTCCACTAGTGCTTTTTGTGATGATTGAGGATATTGATCATGCAAGATAATAATGCGTCGGGCCTTTCTCAGGCCGCTAATCATTTCTTGTTACAGCTGGTTCTTGAACTCAAAAGTGGCTGTATTCGGCGTTGTGAAAATTACGGACTTTCTCATGAAACCATTCAGTTGTTATTGAATCTGAATATTGAAGAAATTAAATATCTTATCGACAGCCCTGTTTCAGTTATGGATATTCGCGTAAATGAAGAAACGCTCCAGCGCCTGATGGAGCATGCCAGAACAGAGGAGCAGCGTCAGCAGCGAATTAGCCGTGCGCTCGCATTGGGGGCCAGCTTTAAACTGTTATCTCGTTATTTTGGTCTGGGGAGTACAGAGATTGCCAGCAGGCGACGCATTGCCGGAATTGAAAGTCGGGCCGGGCGACTGTGCTCTTTAGATGAAGAAATCGCAGGTCTGGTTTGGCAGCGTTGGCTGAAATCAGGGGTTGAGAGGCTGGACTGCCAGGAAGCGCTGGATGTGATGATGCTCATGGCGGAGGAAATGGATTTATCGGTCAGTGTTATCTGGAATTCTCTGCGTGAATGGCGTCGCATCAGCATCGGGAGTAAAGAGAACCCGGGAGAATGGGCATCATGAAATATACAGAGGTTGCCCCGGGACTGCTCGTTCCGGGGGCGCGTAATCATATTCCTCTCGGGCATATTGAAAAGGCCCGCAGCCTGATAGCCCGCTTTCGCTGCGGGAAGCAGGAGTACAAAAAAATAAAATTGCGTGGATCGGGGTACTGGAAAATTAACCTCAGCGGACCGTGGCGTCTGCTTAGCCGAAACAAAGGTAAAACCTGGGAGCTGATGCGGCACGAACATTATTTACAGGAAATCCATCGCTGCTGCCGCTAGTCGCTTAAAAGTGTTGGCAGTGCCAACACTTTTAAGCAGAGGTTTTTGAGGAACTACGAACAGGAACACATTATGGCTCTGGCGACTGAAAGCCTGATCGCGCACACGCTCAAGAAAATGAAGGCCCGCATTGTTGCTGATGATCGTGACGGGCGAATACAAAGTGGTTTGTTGTTTACCGGCAACGTTCATGATGCCTACCCCCGACAGCTGCTCCTCGATACACGCCTGTCTCCGCTTGATAAAATGGCCTGGATGATAATACGGCTGTATGCGCAGCATAATGAGGGCGCGATATTCCCCACCTATGATGAGCTGCAGCTGCAGCTGGCCTCGCCGGGTAAAGGCAAAGCCTCCCGCGAGACGGTTAGCCGGGTTCTGATGATGCTGCGTCTGACGGGGTGGCTCAGTCTTTGCCGGCGGGTACGTGATGAGCATGGTCGCGTGCGGGGCAACATCTATGCCCAGCATGATGAACCTTTGACGGCATACGATGCCGATCAGCTCGACCCACTCTGGCTGGATATGGTGACGGCAGCGTGCCGGAACCGGAACAAAACTATCAGTGCCACCGCCCGGGGGATCGTCAGTGATATTCGCCATGACCCGACATTACGTCATTATCATAGCCACTTAGCTCAAATTGAGGCCCGTCTCGACGCGCCTCAGACGCCTCAACAAATGGCAAAACGGGTGGCTGCGTCACTGAGTCCGGCATCCGAACCCAGCCTGAGTGAAACCGAACTCAGTAAAAATACGCTGAGTTCGGAAACCGAACCCGGTGATAAAAATGTATCTGTTCAACTGAGTTCGGTATCCGAACCACCAGTAAAACCGGGCCTTTCAGACTCAGTTCGGGATCCGAACCATAAATACGTACGTAATATCACACAGAGTGTGAAAAGAAATACGTACGTATTGCCGGAATGGTTTGCTGAACGGGTCGGGCAGGATGACAGGGGCGCGCTTACCAGCCAGCTGCAGGCTCAGCCTGAGGAGATGGCGAATTATATCTTGTCGTGCCTGGAGCAAACTAACCCGCCGAGAAACCCGGTGGGTTGGATGCTGGCGATGCTGAAAAAAGCCCGGGAAGGGAAACTCAACATTCAGGATAACTCCACCCCTTCGGCAAAGTATGGAACGGTGCCTAAGAGGGTAGTATTGCGCGATAACTCGCCACCATCGAAGAGTTACGTCAGTGCTTCTGCGCAGTGCGTCAGCAATCATGTGGCCGAAATACGCGAGAAACTGAAGCAGGCCAAAATGACAACCTTAGTTTCAGGTAAAAGAGGTGACGGAAATGATATCAAACGTAATTGATGTACGTATTCGAAAGTTGGTAAATACGATGAATGCTTATGGCTTTAAAACATTTGTATCCTGCGAAGGCCATGGATTTCCAGTGGACAGTCGTTTACCTTACGTGGCTTTTTATAGCCCGCTAAAAAAGTAAAAAAAAGCAGCTTCATTAGAAGATTTGTTACGTGGCGATGCAGAATATCCAAATCCACAAACCACCACGAGATACAGCCAGCCATCATCGATGCGCAGCCGAGTAAGAAACAGGGTGTATCCCTGTCTCGTATTGATTAGGACCTTCAATGGCAGGAGTTGCGAACATCAGCGAGGTGACTTTGTACCTTCTTGCCATTCCAGATTACCTGTAAATCTGTCTGCCCAGCAGGTCATCATGGTTGTTCCCACTTCTAGGATTGCGCCTTTGCCATACAGTTCATTTTTATATGTGCAAAATTTTGTGATATCGGCACTCTTTATCTCCTGTATGACCTCAGCGCTCAATTCATTGTGTTCCGCTCCTGTAGCTGCAGCGGAGATGAATAATGTTAGACCGCCCAGCAGAGCATATGTTTTTTTCATGCTAATCATCCTTCGTTCTTCGTGTTTGTCAGTCTGGAAAATAAGTTTACCCTACTTTTACACATGATTTCATCTACTCCATCAATGTTGTAATGAGTTTGCTATTTATTTAATAGGTTTTAAAATACCCCTGATACAGGAGCTATTTATAGAAAAGTTGAATTTAATTTATTCGAAATTATTGTACTTTTTGTTTTAGGTTGAAGTTAATATAGTGTTTGGATCGGTACGGGTTTAACAGACACCTCAGTGTCATTTAAGATGACTTGAAGAGAGGTGCCCATGAGCGGTAAACGTTATCCCGAAGAGTTTAAAATTGAATCGGTCAAACAGGTTGTTGATCGTGGTTATTCTGTTTCCAGCGTTGCAACACGTCTCAATACCCGCAGGAAGTAAACCCCACGACCCCAGGCATCGCCTGGTATCCTCATTGCACACACCCGCTTCATTCGGCGTTCGGCGGGTTTTTATAGCGCTCGCTATATTCAAGTGTATCCGAATAAATGTTCGCAGGTGTTGATCTGATTTTCTGTTGTTCGCACTGTCCTGTATGAGGACGATGGCACGGTCGCCAGTTTGGTGGCGGTGTTCCGTTATCCCACACAGGAGTGACCATGACTGACAATAATGACAATGCTGCATCATCCGCTCAGCAGGCGGGGGCGCTGAAGTCTTCCCTTACGGTGGAGCTACATACACTGTATGCCATCAGACTGTGGGAGGGGAGAAAGCGCCAGACCGGTAAGAATGATAATGCTGCCGGGAACGACAGTTCGGTACAGCAACGTCGGGCTGAGATCCTCAGTATGCCGCAGGTGATTTCCCGGGCAGGCCGTGCCTGGCAGGCTGCGGTTGAGGATAATCCGTATGCGGATGCGATTTTGCTTAGACTAGAAGAGTCACTGGCCCGTTCTCATGAAAAAATCAGCACTATCGTTGAGCGACTTAACCATGTGCTGAAGGCCATCCCTTCCGGTATCTCTATTACTGATGTGGCATCCTCTTCGCCCCTCAATATAGGCGTGTTCAGCCAGTCACCGATTGGTTACCGCTGTGTGTGGCTGCTTGTCGGTTATGACCAGCTGGCGCTTAAAGCTTTCCAGGCTGCCCATTATGGACTGATATCCCGCAATGAGCGGGACCAGTATCTCGACAGTGGCGGACATGCAATACGGCAGGTTTATGCTGTGATACAACCCTGGCGCGCCGTTTCGGTGACACGGGATGATATAGAGCACAGGACGGCCAGAGGAGCAGAGGCCATTGAGCGCTTCGGCGAACCCGATCCCGATATTCTGTCCGGCAAGCGACGCTCATCATTTTCTCCGCCTCTGCGTCAGCATAAGCGCTGACAGGGGGAAGCATGCGTATTTATCTTTGCGAGAAACCGTCTCAGGCCCGCGATATTGCGGGCGTGCTGGGGCGTGGGCAGCGGGGCGAAGGATTTATCCGGGTGGGCGATGATGTTGTCACCTGGGCCCGGGGGCATCTTCTGGAGCAGGCTTCTCCGGATAAATACGGCGAGCAGTATGGCAAACCCTGGCGGCTGGATGTGTTACCCATTGTGCCTGAACAATGGAAAATGGAGGTCATATCTGAGGCAAAGGGGCAGATGAAGGTGATCCGGGGACTGCTGAAGCAGGCTGATGAAGTCGTTATCAGCACGGATGCCGACCGTGAAGGCGAAGTTATCGCCCGCGAATTACTTGAACATTGTGGCTACAAAGGAGCCGTCCTGCGGCTCTGGCTGTCGGCACTTGATGAAGCCAGCGTCAGAAAAGGGCTGGCGAATCTTTTGCCCGGCGAGGCGACGGCGTTGCTTTACGATGCGGGGAAGGGGCGAAGCCGGGCCGACTGGCTGACGGGAATGAATATGACCCGTTTGTGTACTCTGAAAGCGAGAGCCCAGGGAGCGGATGAACTGCTGTCCGTGGGGCGCGTACAGACGCCGACTCTTGCGCTTGTGGTGAACCGGGACAACATCATTGCACATTTCAAACCGGTTCCCTTCTGGCGGGTTCAGGCGAGGTTATGCAAAGACGGCATCACGTTCAGCGCAGTGTGGCAGCCGGCGGAACAATACAGCGATGCCGAAGGGCGATGTCTTCGTCAGGATGTGGCGAATGCGGTGGTGCAGCTAAGCACGCAAACGGCGCAGGCCACGGTGCTGCATGTGGAGACGGAAAGGAAAAAAACGCCGCCGCCGCTGTGTTTTAACCTTGGCACTTTACAGGAAGCGTGCAGCCGCAAGTGGGGAATGGGGGCTAAAGCCGTCCTGGCCATTGCCCAGTCGCTTTATGAGACTCACAAAGCCACAACCTATCCGCGTACGGACTGCGGCTATTTGCCGGTTTCGATGCTGGATGAAGTCAGGGACGTTATGGATGCGCTGGCTAAATCTGACCCCTCAGCTGTACCGGTGCTTCAGTCTCTGGACTGCTGGCTGCGGTCACGTGTCTGGAACGATAAAAAAATCACCGCGCACCACGCCATCATTCCGACCCGTAAGGCATTTGATATCACTCGTCTGAGTGATGATGAACTGAAGGTCTACACGCTTATCCGGCAGCATTATCTGGCTCAGTTCCTGCTGGCAGAAGAGGCGGATATCACGGATGCGCGCATCAATCTGGGCGGACAGCTGTTCCTGGCGCACGGGCGCGTTCAGGTGAGTGCTGGCTGGAAGGTACTATTCCCTAAACCTGCAGCTGGCACCGGGGATGAAGAGCTCGATGGGCAGGACCCTGCAGAGAGCGACGGGGGGACGTTACCGTTGCTGCACAACGGGGATAATTGTCAGGTTGTTGACGGTGTGGCACAGGGCAAAGAGACATCACCCCCTGCGCATTTCACCGAGGGAACGCTGATTGCGGCGATGAAAAATGCGGCGAGCCAGGTAACCGATCCTCAACTGAAAAAAATTCTGCGCGACAATGCGGGGCTGGGCACCGAAGCGACCCGGGCAGAGACTATTGAGACGCTTTTTAAGCGGAATTACCTGAAGAAAAAAGGGAAATCGGTTATTTCCACGCCGCTTGCGCGTGAGCTGATAGCTGCATTGCCTCAGGCGCTGACCAGCCCCGGTATGACGGCCCTCTGGGAGCAGGCTCTTGACGATATCGCCGGGGGAAGAATGCTACTGGCAGATTTTATGGCAAAGCAGGTCGCCTGGACCCGGCATCTGGTCAGTCAGATTAGCGCTGAGCCACTGAAAATTACAGCACCGGTCACACCACCCTGTCCACTCTGCAAAGGTCCCACCCGCAAACGGAAGGGGAAAAATGGCGAGTTCTGTGGTTGCGTTCGCTATCCCGCCTGTACAGGGATAGTCCCCCTTTCTTCCGGGAGCGGAGCGCGAGGTAAGGCACCTTCCAGTAAGCGTCAGAAAGCCACATGAGGCTACATTTATAACGTTACTTCTGGTAATGTTACTACCGCGTTGATAAGCGCATCCCCGGCCCGGGGTGTGGCGGAGGTATCTGAACGGCCTCCGTTATGCAGGGTTCGCAGACAGGTTCTCCAGACTGGTCTGCAAGGCGCACGCACTCCGTGAAAATCGCGCTGTGGGTCACACCACCGGAGAAGATGAGACAACGACGGACTTTGATGCGGGTCTGAAAGGGGCACTGGTGACAGTGCCCCTTTTATTTTTGAATTTTGGTGGCTTAAGCTGTTGACATCTCATTTCATTGATTTAAAAATGAACAGGCTAACCTGTCGCTTACGCGACCACCAATGTTTCCACAGTCTGAGAGAAACGCCTTTGGGTGACTGTCTTCTTAACCTCCCGTAGCCTGAAAGGGAGAGCACGCCAGTGTGGTACATCTGCGCACCTTTGAGAGCAGATATCGTTCATTAATGGCACCTGTGACCGAACGATGAAGGTTTCTTTTTCCATCCAGACAGTCAGAAAACAGCTGATTCTGACACCCCGACGGGATATACACTCCCGTCAGGGCACGTGTATTTCTCCGTCTTTCCTTTTTTGTACTCCGGAGAATCACCATGTCTGCAAACAACTCTACTGCATCAACTTCTCAGAAAACTGAATATTTCAACCTGAATATCAGCGGCCTGGGTTATCTCAACTCGGTTCGTCGTATCAACGGTCCTAACGGGACGTTTATCAGCTGCGTGATTAACGCGCTGAGTGGTCCGACTGACAATCCTAAATATGTTCGTTTCGACGTGACTGTCGCGGGTAAAGAGGCTTCCAGCCTGATTAACCGCTGCCAGAAATCCGTCGACGAAGACAAAAAGGTTCTGCTGGGCTTTACGCTGAGCAACCCCTCCACGGATATCTTCACGCTGAATACTGGCGACCATGCCGGTGAACAGCGTGTCAGCCTGAAAGCGCGCCTTATCGGTATTGACTGGGTCAAAATTGGTCAGGATATGGTTTTCAAAGCTGAGAAATCCGACTCCGTGCCACCTCAGGGCAGTCAGGCGCAGCAAAGCTACGCTGAAGACTCTTTCTGATACGGGCATTCACTTAACCTCCCTGATGAACAGACCTCTCTCATCAGGGAGGTCTGTTTCTTTTTGAATTTTAAGGAAACAGATGATGAATACTCTCAACGTCAATAGTGTGCCCACTCAACAGTCCGGTAAGCTTGCACTGGAAGCCGGTTTTGATTTACCTCTGCAGGCACTGCACAGTCAGCACGGCTGGTACCTTGGTACGTTCAGCAACGATGATAATGTTTTTGGCCCTGTCTCACGGGAGTCCGTTGAATACTTCAGTTCTGCTGAAGCAGCACAACAGGCGCTTCAGAACGGCAGCTGGACTCAGCGTTGCGGTCTTTAACCAGGAGAAACCATTATGTCCTCACGCGGCGTAAACAAAGTCATCCTTGTCGGCCATCTTGGTCAGGATCCGGAGATGCGTTATATCCCCAACGGGGCAGCTGTTGCCACGTTAAACCTTGCCACATCAGATTCCTGGCGTGATAAGCAAACCGGTGAATCTAAAGAGAAGACCGAGTGGCACCGTGTTGTGCTGTTCGGAAAGCTGGCTGAAGTCGCCGGTGAGTATCTTCGCAAGGGTTCTCAGGTCTATATCGAAGGCCAGCTGCGTACCCGCAAGTGGCAGGACACATCGACCGGGCAGGATCGTTACACGACAGAGGTTGTTGTGAATGTTGGCGGCACCATGCAGATGCTCGGTAGTCGCCAGAATAATGGTCAGGCTTCTGGCGCTGCATGGGGTAAACCACAGCAGCCAGCAGAGGCGCGGCAGTTCAGCGGCTCACAGGCAGCTGGCGCACCGGAGTCTCCACCGATGGACTTCGACGATGACATACCGTTCGGTGGCCTTGGTTCTGGCTCGCCGAGATACACAATCCATGCACTCTGATGCATCCTCAGAACGTCAGCTTTATGCTGGCGTTTTTTTTGTATCCGGATTAGCGGTTGATCTTCGCTATATGTAATTCTATAAATAAATCGAATTTCGGCAGAACAAAAAGAGTCGGTTGTTATGCCGGCTCTTTCATTTGTTGTTATTCTGATTAAACACGCTCGTAGAATAATCCGGTATTCTCGTCTATTCCTAGCTTGATATGTCCCATATAGCGCTCCCCTAAGGGAAGGCTGATGCCATGTTCGCAAAGCCATCCTCTGGTGAAATTCAGCGCAATTTCCGAACCATTTTTTGTTATTCCTGCCCTGATCGGCGGGAAATGTTCGCCGTTAAAAATGTCCAGGTCGTCCCATTCTGCCGGAAGCCACAATTTGAGGAAAAACAGGTTCGTATACCGCAACGCATTACCTGTGCTGTTCGCCGTATTTAAATGTCGGTTAGATATGTGTGTTGTCCAGTGGTAATGGGTACTTGTGAAGTCGGGTCGGATACCTTCTTTTACCGAATAATGGACGAGAAGAAGTTTTTTCGCAGGTTCTTCAGTTAACCCTACAGGCGTTAAAAGCTGGCTTCTGTTTTTAACAGCATTCCAGAGCCAGCCGTTCAGGTCATCACTGCTATTCGTGTCGTCAATCATAGCTTCCCCTTGTACTATCGATGCGAAGAGGGAAGTATATCTTAGTCAAATACTTAACAAAATCGGACACAGCAAGACTTAGCTACGAACTCGATGTAAGCAAACACCCTATCTCCTGCTGAAAACCAGCCGCAGGTGGTGAACGATCCTGTCATGCTGTTTTTGCCCGGGGCATTCGCATGAGCTGCCACTCCACTCAGCTCACTGATGTATTCAGAGTACTCAAACATGCTAATGCCTGAAAAATGTCTTTCCCGCCGTGAAACCCGTGGATATTGCATGCCAGTGGTCGCAAAACAAACAATGTCGTCGGCTTGTAAATTTTTTGTCCGAAGATGGGGATCTGATTTTTTATAGAAAGCGACGTTCAATCCCCCCACAGTAAAGCCTCTGTTACTGTGAGGAGATTGTTCGATGAAGTTCAGTCCGCTAGTCCTGCTGTTGCCACTGGCAACACTTGCCGGATGTACGCAGCAGGCGCTGCAGCCGCGTGCGCCCGCTACCCCGGTTCCATCGGTTGAGGTTAATCGTAACGTGCAGCCGGTCTCACCGGATGAATATGCCCGCCGTGCGCCGGAGGTGGTGCGCTATGACCGCTACCTGCTGGTCAGCACCGATGCGCAGGCGGCGCAAAAAGACCCCCTTTCCCAGATAGTTGATATCCGCATTCCCGGCTCACTGACGCCGACCGTGTCAGACGCGATGCGTTACGCCCTGAAGCAGTCCGGCTACACCCTGTGTGCCACCGGCCCCGCGAACGGCGTGCTGTACCGTCAGGCGCTGCCGGCCGTGCAGTACCGGCTCGGACCGATGCGGCTGCGTACCGCGCTGCAGGTCATGGCCGGTCCCGCCTGGCAGATGGAAGAGGATGATGTCCAGCGCGTGGTCTGCCACAGCCTGCGCAGCGGCTATACGCTACCTTCCTCCCAGCTGGCACCCGTCCCGTCGTCAAGGCTTCTCACGCCACCACCGGCACCGGCCACCACGACCGGGGGAGGGTTCTTCAAATGACGCTTCCCGGTTCGGTTACAGAGCCTGAAACCTCTGAAACAGGCGTCTCCCGCAGACCTTCTTTCCGGTACTGGCCGCTGCTCAGGCGTGCGGGCTGGGGCGTGCTGGCAGGCGGTGTGGTGACCTCGCTGGTCTTTTCACTCCTGAGCATCGCGAAGCTCGACCGTCTCGACGGGCAGCTCAGCGCGCTGGCGCAGCGGCAGAGCAGCATGCAGCAGGATGAACGCATACCTGACATGCAGACTGCGCTCAGCACGCTGCGCAAGCAGCAGGCTGAGGAAGACAGGCAGCTTACTGAGCTTCGTCAGAAGCTGGACGCCGTCGTAATCAGGGCCGGCAACCTGCCGGAGATTGATACGGGGGCTGTTACCCGACAGGCAGAGCTGCTGAAGCAGCTGAGTGCCGGGCAGGAGGGGCTGAAAACCCGCATCAGCACGCTTGAGTCACAGCCCGCCACCCGGCCTACAGCCGCCGCTACCGCAAAACCTGCAGGCACCGGCAAAGCAACGGCCGGCACGGGTAAGTCAAAGCCGGCCGCATCCCGCCCCCACGCCAGACCCTCCCGCGCCGCCGGCAAACCCGCCGTCGTACGGGCGAAATCCGTCCCGTTTGTGCTGACCGGCACCGAACGCCGGGGGGCGCAGTCGCTGGCGGCCGTTGCGCCAAAGGGTTATCACAGCCTTTCGCAGGTCGCGCTCATCGGTGAGGGCGAGGCCGTCGCGGGCTGGACGCTGGTTCATGCCGGTTACGGACAGGCCACCTTCCGGGTTAACGGCCGCACCGTTCTGGTCAACGCACAGTAGAGGAGTCATTCCATGAAATTCATCCATACCTTTCCCGTTAAGCAGGTGACGTTCTGTGCGCTGGTCATGCTGGCCGGCAGCATCGTGCTGAGTGCGGAGGCTTTCGCCGCGCCCGCGCAGCCACAGGCAGCAGGTGCGACAGTGGCTGAAGTGTCGGCCCTGGACACGCAGCGGCTGGAGACCCTGCGCCGGCAGGTGGACAAAATCAATCGTGAATCACTGCAGGCGCAGGCCACACAGTGGGGCCTGACCCCGGAGGATTATCAGCATTACCAGCAGCTGATGAGAGGCCCCCGGGGCATTCAGTCCCCCGGCCTTGACCCGCTATCCACGCTGGGCATTGAGGCGAAGACCCCGGCAGAGCGTCGCCGGTTCGCCGAGCTCTGGGTGAAGCAGGAGTCCGTCCGTACGGAAAAGGAGCTGGCGTTCCAGCGTGAGGTCAATGCGGCATGGAAGCGACTGTATCCGGACGTGCTTCCCGTGAACATGGGGAAAGCAGCGGGGATTGCGCATGACTCCGGCGGCCGGCTGGCCCTCTTTGTACGTCAAAAAGACTGCAAAACCTGTGATGCACGCCTGCAGGCCGTTCTTGCCGATAACCGGCCGGTCGATATCTACCTTGTGGACAGCGCGGGGAATGACAACACCCTGCGGGCCTGGGCGAAGGCGCACAACATACCGGCGGACAAGGTGCGTAGCCGCCAGATAACCCTTAACCACGACGGCGGGCGCTGGATGCGCTTCGGCGACGGTCTGATGCCCGTGGTGCTGCAACAGGGGAAAGAGGGATGGCGGATCGCAGCATACTGAGCAGTTTCGTCCTGGCCCTGATGCTGTGTGGCGGGCCGGTTTTTGCCGCTTCTCTTCAGACCGTGCCTGAGGGGTATCGTCAGGTCGCGCTGGCACACGGGGTGCCGCCGGCGTCCCTGTACGCCGTGGCGCTGACGGAGTCGTCTAAAAAACTGTCCCGCGGCGTGCGCCCCTGGCCCTGGACCATCAACGTCGCCGGGAAGGGCTACCGCTACCCGACCCGCATCGCGGCCTGGAGCGCCCTGCAGCAGTTTATGAAGCGCCATTCTATGAAGCGCATCGATGTTGGCGTGGCGCAGGTCAACCTGGGCTGGAACGGCCATCGCTTCCGTTCCACCTGGGAGGCCTTTGACCCTTATATCAGCCTGAATGTGGCCGCAGCCATCCTGAAGGAGTGCCGGGGACGAACGGACAGCTGGCTGGCGGCTGCGGGATGCTATCACCACCCGGCGGGTGGAAGACCTGCCGCCCGCTATCGCGCCATCGTGCGTCGCCATCTTGCCGGGCTGTCAGCCGTGCCGGCAGTCGCCGCAGCGCCGGTCGTGCTGGCCTCAGCCCGGGTGCGAACGGATTACGTCTGGGTGGAGCCTGAGGCGCATGACTGAGGGCAGCCTGGAATATGACTCACGGGTGTTGGCACTGCCAACACGTCAGGAACTGACATATGAAAGCGAGAATTGTTCGAATGCTCGTCTCCGCAGTCACCATGACGGTTTCAGGGGGGATTATCGGGTGTGGATTTGACGCGTACATCAGCCCGCTGGACAGGGGGCTCATCTTGTTTTTTGCAGGACTCGCGCTGGCGGCGGGCATCTATGTGCTCTTTATGTTCCCGGATGACGATGACTGAGCCGGGTGTTGGCAGTGCCAGGGCCTGAAATGTGATCCGGAACTGTTGCCAGTGGCAACACTTTATTCCCGCCGGCAGTCGCGCCGGCAGTAAGGATATACCGATGAAAAAGACATGCTTCATCCTGTTAATGGCGGGGATGCTGTCGCCGCTCAGCGGGCAGTGCGCCCTGAAGGTCATTGCCGATTTAGGTGGTCAGCCGACCGACGACTACTTCAGCGCCATTAACCGGCAGCCGGCTGCCGGAGAAGCCCCACCGGTAATGGCTGCTCCCCGTCCATCCGGTGAAGCGGCGATGTTGCCGGTCAGCACCCCGGAGCTCACGCCCGGCCTCGTGACCGCCCGCCCGCTGAAGCTGCCGGGGATTGGTGCGCTGTTCCTGATAGGAGACGATGCCCTGTCACGCCGCTGGCTCGCCGATAACCGCGACCGGCTGCAAAAAATGAACGCGGCGGGCATGGTGGTCAATGTGCAAAGTCAGCGGGCTGTTGCCTCCCTGCGTGAGCTGATCCCCGGTATTGCGCTGGCACCGGCATCGGGTAGTTCGCTGGCCCGCCGTCTGCAGCTGTCGCATTACCCGGTGCTGATAACGGACGCGGGGCTGACGCCATGAAACTCCGCAGGCTGCTGATTATCCTGGCGTGCTGGCTGCCCTTCCTGCTGCTGTATCTTGTGTACAAGGAGGAGAGAAGCCCGCTGTGGGTGACTTTCGTCTGTCTGTACGGGGCGCTCGCGGAGCTGATGCTGGTTCTTTGCCTGGTGCTGACCGGGAGGGGGAGGGGCCGCCGGCAGCGGCGTCATCAGCGTTATCAGCTGAACGCAGAGCGGGTGATTGCGCGCCTGAAAATGCTGGGCGGTGACGGCCAGCGTCTGGTTTACCTGCGAAAAATTAACCCGTACGTGCTCGAAGAGCTGCTGCTGACGGCCTTCGAACGGCAGGGGCATACGGTTTTCCGCAGCCCTTCCTACAGCGGCGACAGCGGGGTTGACGGGCAGGTTGTCATCGATGGCGTGACCTGGCTGATACAGGCCAAACGTTACCGCCGCAGCATCAGCCCGCAGCATGTGCAGGCGTTCATTCGCCTGCTGGTCAGCCGTAACCAGCCCGGCTTCTTTATCCACACCGGCCGCACCGGCCCTGCCAGCCGCGCGCTGAGCCGCGACTGTGCGCTTTTACGCATCATCAGCGGCCAGCAACTGCTTGACTTGCTCGCCGGCCACTCTTTACCAGGACTCACGCTATGCAAAACTCACTGATTTCCCGCACAGGGAGGCTGCTGGCCAGCTTCTTTCGTGCTGTTTCCCATGCCCGTTCAAACTGCCTCAATGGCATCGCAGGCGGCCTTTTTCGTCTCGTCCGTATGATGCTGCAGGTGCTGGTATTGTGGCCGGCCTTTATTGCCGGCTTTGTGCTGGTCATGACGTTTCTGGTGCTGAAGGTGAACGGCAGCGCCGATGTTCAGTGGCTGCAGACGCTGGAAGTGCAGGCTGCTGCATACCAGAGCGCGCCGCAGGGGTACGTGTTGAGCAGCCGCTGTCACATCGACAGAGAAACCACACCTTCTGCTGACGGGCGGCCGGTATTCCCTGATCCGGGAGATAACATCCGCTGTCCTTCGCATCCCGTGACGCTGATGAAGGCGGCGCAGGATGATGTTGCCGTGCTGACCTCGATATATATGACGCTGGTTGTCATGTCCCTGCTCTGGCTACTTTTGAGCGAGATAGTGTTGCCACTGGCAACACGGCGGCATCCGTCGGGTGAGAGCCGTTCAGGACGGTCAGCCCGCAGTTACGTGACGTTCCGGGGCGGGAATATCGTTATTCGAACCCCGGACGGAGAGTTCAGGGCGGTGCTTATACGCCACGATAAAGAAGGGGAGAGCGAGGGCGACACCGGCTCTGCAGGGGAGGGGCGCAATGAGTAACCGCTACGTCATCGAAGCGCTGCTGCGCCCGGCGGTGGAGCTCAATACGGCCGTCGCATCGGGTGTGGCGGCCTACGTCTGTGTGGCAGCGCCCTGGGCGGTGGCGCTGGCCCCGTCGGTGAGCTACGTGACCGCCGGTGCCTTTGGTCTGCTGTCAGTGGTGCGAACCCGACAGGGGATGGCGATACTGCGCTACCGCCGGAACCTGAAGCGCCTGCCCCGGTATGTCATGACCAGCTCGCAGGTGCCGGTGAGCCACCGTCACCTCTTCCTCGGGCGGGGCTTTCGCTGGACCCAGAAGCACACCCAGCGCCTGAACGATACCCGCCGCCCGGAAGTGTCCCATCTGCTTCAGCCTGGCCCTCTGTACCGTCTGGCCCGCCGGACGGAGCTGCACTGCGACCGCACGCTGCCCTGGCTGTCGCGTGCGCTGGGTGCAGACTCGCCGCTCAATCCAGTACGTCCGCTGCCACCGGTGGGCGGCAACCCGGCCCTGCACGGCGTGGAGCCGGACGAGCGGGACGTGGTGATGGACCTGCGCGAGCGCGTGGGGCATACCGTTGTTTACGGCACCACGCGGGTAGGCAAGACCCGACTGGCGGAGGTGCTTATCACCCAGGATATCCGGCGCGACACGCAGGAGGTGGTGATTATCTTTGACCCTAAGGGCGACGCTGACCTGCTGCGGCGTACCTGGGCTGAGGCGCACCGCGCCGGCCGGGGTGATGAGCTGACTATTTTTCACCTGGGCTGGCCGGAAATCTCCGCGCGCTACAACGCTGTCGGCCGCTTTGGCCGCATCTCGGAGGTGGCGACCCGCATCAGCGGCCAGCTGTCCGGGGAGGGCAACAGCGCGGCCTTTAAAGAGTTCGCCTGGCGCTTCGTCAACATCATTGCCAAAGCCCTGGTGGCGCTGGGTGAGCGCCCGGACTACATGCTTATCCTGCGCTACGTCAACAATATTGCCGACCTGTACCTGCGCTATGCCGAATCGGTGGTCGGCCGGCTGATGCCCGAGCTGAATGAAAATATTCGCAACAATGAAGAGGTTATAAAGGAAAAAGACATTCCCCGGACGATGCAGGGGCAGCCGGACGCGGTGCGCATCTGGGCGGTGGAGATGGCGCTGAGTTCGGAGGCGGGCAAAAAAATCTACGACCCGATCCTCGACGGGCTGCGCTCGGCCGTGCGCTATGACCGCACCTATTTCGACAAAATCGTCGCCTCGCTGCTGCCGCTGCTGGAAAAGCTGACCTCCGGCAAAACTGCCGAGCTGCTGGCCCCGGACTATCTCAATATGAATGACCCGCGACCCATCTTTGACTGGGAGCAGGTTATCCGCAAGCGGGGCATTGTCTATATTGGCCTCGATGCGCTGACCGATGCCCAGGTGGCCAGCGCGGTGGGTAACTCGATGTTCGCAGACCTGGTCTCTGTCGCCGGCCATATCTACAAGCACGGCATGAACGACGGCCTGCCGGTGCGCAATGACGGCAAGCTTGCCATCAACCTGCACTGCGACGAGTTCAACGAGCTGATGGGAGAGGAGTTTATTCCGCTGATTAACAAAGGCGGCGGGGCAGGGATGCAGGTGACGGCCTACACGCAGACCAGCTCTGACATCGAGGCCCGCATTGGCAGCAGCGCCAAAACGGCCCAGGTGCAGGGCAACTTCAACAATATGATAATGCTGCGCGTGCGTGAGAACCGCACCGCCGAGCTGCTCACCACCCAGCTGTCGCAGGTGGAGATTTACAGCAAAACGCTGGTATCCGGCTTCTCGGACGCGCCGGATATCACCTCGGGGCAGGACTTCAACTCCAATACACAGGACAGGGTCGGCACGGTCAAGGTGCCGCTGCTGGAGCCAGCGGATATCGTCACGCTGCCGAAAGGGCAGGCCTTTGCGCTGCTCGAGGGGGGCCAGCTGTGGAAAATCCGTATGCCGCTGCCGGCGGGCGATAAGGACGACCCGCTGATGCCCGGGCAGATGCGCGAAGTGGTGGAGAAGATGCGCCAGTCCTACCGCACCGCTGACGGATGGTGGTCAGAATCACCGGCTGATGCCCCGCCTGATACTGAGGATGCGCTGATTACCGAACCCGTCACCCTGCCGACTTCACCACTGACGTCAGCTGAAAAGGAAAGTGTTGCCACTGGCAACACCGCAGCGGATACCGACGCGGAGGTTAATGCGGAGGTGCGCAATGGCTGAGCCGCGCAACGATGCCCGTCAGCAGCAGCCCCAGCCACCTAAAAAGCGCGGTCTGCTGTATAACCTGGCGTGGGGCTGGCCGTGGGCCGTCGTCGGTATGCTGCTGGCCTCGCTGCTGCTCAGCCTGGTGATTGAGTGGGCCGGCATGGCCTTTTTGTGGCCGGCTGCCGGCGCATCCCACAGCGAGCAGGTGATGCATACCGAGCTGGGCTGGCTTTCCAGTGAGTTTACCCGCAGCTTGTTGCTCTCAGACCCGTCCACAACGCTGGTTAACGCAATAACCCGGGCTTACCGGTGGGCCTTCATCGACAGCGGAGTGACCGGCTGGCTGCAGCATCAGTACAGCACGCAGCTGGCCAGTAATAATGCCATCACGCGGGAAACAGGAAAGTGGAGCGCATGGCTTGCCGGCGAGCTGGGGGAGTATATGCAGGCGGCGGTGTGGGTGACGGTTATCACGCTGGTCCGGGCCACCATTCTGACGCTGTCGGTGCCGCTGTTTGTGCTGGTCCTGCTGGTTGCGCTGACCGAAGGGCTGGGACGACGTGACCTCAGGCGTTACGGCGCTGCATGGGAGTCGGCATTTGTCTACCACCGGGCAAAAGCACTGGTGAAGCCGGCACTGTATATCCCCTGCATGCTCTACCTGTCCTGGCCCACGGCGATTTATCCCAACCTGCTGTTGCTGCCTGCAGCCCTCCTGTTCGGGCTGGCCGTCACGGTGACCGTCGCGTCATTTAAAAAGTATCTCTGAGTCATACCCCTGAAGCTGGACAACGGCGTGCAAAACTTGCTTTTGCGCGCTGTTGTCAGCCGCCGGGCCAATTAAATACGGGTTCTGCCTGGCCATGGGGAGACCTGTGTCTGTTGGCAGTGCCAACACCAAAAGTTTGATTCTGATTTGTTGGCTATGCCTGAGAGTGCCGGCAACTAATTATCAGTATGTTATTGGCATAAAACGTCCGCTAACGTTGATTTGATTGTTTGCTGATTTCCCTCCCCGTTTTGCTCACCCTGTCTGCACCTTTTCCTGTTACGGAGGTGCAACCATGTTTACCCGTCGCCCGTCATCCTGGCTGTTCGCCCTGATGCTACCGGGATTGTTTTTAGCATTACCTGCCCACGCATCCGAGAAAGATGAGCTGGCCAGCACCCTGCGTCTGCTTGACCAGACCCAGGCTGCGCTTACGCGCGCCCGCGTGGCCGCAGCTCAGGCCGACCCTGCGGATAAGGGGCGCTATTTCTTCGACTATCGCCAGGCCACATCTGACCTCAACGCCATGAAGGCCGGCATTGGTCAGTATCTGGAGCCTTCCCGGGCGCAGCCCGCCACCCCGTCAATTGCCGGTCACTACCGCCGGGAGCGTCCCTGATGGGCATGACCGCCGGTCAGACCCAGGCCTTTAAGGCCGCCTCCGGCAACGTCGACCCCGGCATCATGGGCCCGGTCTGTGAGGGCGTTCTGTTCGCCGTCCTGTTCCTGTGGGCCGCCTGGTCATTTGTCGATGTCTGGCAGGGCTGGGCCAACCAGAAGGTGCGCTCTGCCCTGATGGGGCGCTTCGTTATTAAAGTCATCGTCCTGCTGCTGTTCGCCCTGTGGATGTTCGGCAGCTGAGGGACGCTATTTATCGCAAGTCAAAAAGGAAACACCATGAAAGTGAAGAACAAAACAAAACCGCCGTTTCGACGCAGGGCGTCCCGTTGCCTGCAGCGCACGGGATATCACTTCAGTCGCCATCTGCAGCCCGCCCGGCAGCGCTGGCATCGGGCCCGCCAGGCCGCCCTGTCACTGTCACTCGGCGTGATGGCTGCACCGGCTATGGCAGGGCTTCCTTCAGTGGAGCCACCGTCCAGTGGAGGAGGTGGTGGTCTGATGGACACCATCAAGGGTTATCTGCAGGATGGCATTATTCTGGGGGGGCTTGTTGTAGCCGCCATCGCCTTTATTGTGGTGGCAAACTCAGCGATAGCGACCTTCCATGAGGTCAGGGAGGGCAAGGCGGGCTGGATGAAGTTCGGCTCCATCGTGGTGGTCGGCGTTATTCTGGTGGTCGCGGTCATCTGGCTCATTGGCAAATCAGCCGAAATACTGGTCTGAGGAGCGCAGCGTATGCAGACGACAGATTTCTTGCCTGACCGTCTGAACGCTGAACCCGTCGTGTTCCGGGGTTTTACCACCCCGGAGCTCGGACTGGCGGCGCTCATCGGGATTGCGCTCGGCCTGGTGCCGGGCATTCTGTTCAGCTTCCTCTGGGGCTGGGTCACCATACCCACCGGCGCGCTGCTGATGCCGCTCGCCGTGGTCTTTTTCGGCGGGCGTATTATGACCCGCATCAAGCGAGGCAAGCCGGAGAACTACATCTGGCAGAAGCTTGCGGTAAAACGTGCCCGTGCCGGCGTCGGTGACCCGCGTACGGTGCTTGCCGGTCATGACTGGAGCCTGAAGCGCAGCGGGAGGTCCTCATGAGCCGCTTTCGTCATGCGCTGCAGAACCGCGACCAGCATATTTTCACCCTGCGGATGGCCTGTGCGGTGCTGGCGCTGTTTGTCCTCATTACCTCCGCCGGCTGGATGCTGGCCCCGCGCAACCTGACCATTCATAACCCACCTGATTTGCGTACCGGCTCTACACGTCCGTGGTGGGAGGTTCCGGCACCGACGGTTTACAGCTTCGCCTTCTATATCTTCCAGCAGCTCAACGCCTGGCCAAAAAACGGCGAGGTGGATTACCCGGCGAAAATCAACCAGCTTTCGCCGTACCTGACGCCGGGCTGTGTGTCCTTCCTGAAAAAAGACGCACAGATGCGTACGGACCGCGGCGAGCTGCTTGACCGTGTGCGCGTCGCCTACGAAATCCCCGGTCGGGGCTACAGCGACAGCAGCGTGACCGTGAAGGGGCGCGATAACTGGACGGTGCGTCTGGATATCGTGGCCGATGAGTATTTTCACGCCGAGCCGGTTAAGCGTGCCCTGGTGCGCTATCCGCTGAGAATAGTGCGCTGGGACGGGGATGCGGAAAGCAACCCGTTCGGGCTCGCACTTGACTGCTATGACGGCGTGCCGGAGCGTCTGGAAGCCGCGCCGCTGCCGCCGAAACCTGAGAAAAAGGGGTTCATGCAATGATGAGCCAGAACAACGGTAATAAAGGAAGCGGGTTACATCGCTGCTCCCGGGGCGTAATGCTCGCACTCACGCTGGCCGGGGGCGTGTTGCCAGTGGCAACACTCGGTGTCAGTACCGTACTTCTCAGCGCGCCGGCCGCGCACGCCGACACGCTGGTGAAATGGGATCGGCTGCCGCTGGCCATCCCGCTCAAAACCGGCACTGAGCGGGTGATTTTCGTCGACAAGAACGTGCGGGTCGGCTTTCCGCCGGCGCTGAACGGCAAGCTGCGGGTGCAGAGCACCGGCGGGGCCGTGTACCTGAAGGCTACCGCTGATTTTCCGCAGACGCGCCTGCAGCTGCAGGACGCCGAAAGCGGCGAAATCATCCTCCTCGACGTTACCGCGTCGGCCAGAATGCCCGACGCCACCGAGCCGGTAAAAATTGTGTACGACAGTTCGGTGACCACCCTCAGCAATTCCGCCGGCGTGGCCGGCCAGGGGGCAGTGAGCGACAGTGCCGGCAGCGCCGCCTCAGCCGGTGACGCACCTTCTGCAGTGACAGCCAAAGCCCGTAAAAAGCCGAAGTACAGCGCCCCGCTGCCGGTACTGCTGACCCGCTACGCAGCACAAAGCCTGTATGCCCCGGCACGCACGGTCGAAGCGGTGCCGGGCATCCGGCCGGTTAACCCGCATCTGCCCAAAACGCTCAGGGCGCTTTACCCGTCCGGGCCGCTGCAGACCCACCCGGTAGCGGCCTGGACGGCGGCCGGGCGCAGCGTGGTGGCGGTCACCGTGCGCAACACCGCGTCGCGCAAAATCATCCTCGACCCCAGGGCGCTGCAGGGGCAGTTTGTCGCCGCCACCTTCCAGCACCGCTGGCTCGGCCCTGCAGGAACGCCGGAGGACACCACCACGCTCTATCTGGTGGTGGCAGGTCGCATCAGCCAGGCATTCGGAGGATAAATCATGCAGGTACAGTCAAGTAAAGTGGTCAAATTTGGCCTGCTGCCGGCGGTGGTGGTCATCGCCGTTTTTGTCGGCATCAAAAGCTGCAGCAGCACAAAAACGGCAGGCACGGGCACGGGCGCTACCGTCCTTCCCGGCCTTTCGCCTGAGGAGATGAAGGCGCTGGGGGTTGAAGGTGACACGCCGGAAGATACCCTGAGAACCGTGGTCGGCCGCCTCAATGATATCCGCCGCGCCCAGCAGGAACTCAGCAAAACCAATGAACAGCTGGCCAAAGAGAACGACAAACTGCGCCAGGGCAGCAAAAACGTCGACGGCCGTATCAATACCGCGGTAGCCGGCCTGAAGGACGAGTACAGCAAGCGCGAGCAGCAGCTGCAGGACAAGCAGGATGAGCTGCTGCAAAAAATCCATGAGCTGGGCGGGCGTGTGGATACGCAGCTTGCGGACAGTAAAGAGGCTGACAAGGGCAGCGGCAGCGATATCCCCCTGGGCCTTGGCCTTGACGGGCTGGGCAGCGGGAGTGGTGCCGCAGCGCCGGGCGCGGACGGCCTGATGTGGGTCAGTCCGTCAGACATGCAGGAAGCCGACCCGAAAAAGGCCAACAGCGGCCCCACGTTTGCCACCTCGTTCCTGGATGACAACCCGCTTACCCGCCAGAAGGCGGCCTACGAGCAGCAGGTGAAGGGCTACACCGATGAGCATGGCGCAGGTGCCGCAAAAGCTGCCATTGACCCGGCCTGGACCATTCCGGAGAACTCCACGCTCATCGGCAGCCGCGCGATGACGGCCCTGCTGGGGCGCATTCCGCTCAACGGCACGGTTACCGACCCGTATCCGTTTAAGGTGCTGATTGGCAAAGATAACCTTGCGGCCAACGGCATCGATATCCCCGAGATGGAAGGGGCGGTAGTCAGCGGCACGGCGTCAGGTGACTGGACGCTGTCCTGCGTGCGCGG
>Ga0160437_1000358_pt1 | contig 24425 bp, 23 predicted proteins | sample HID1975I_E0MG_FD_108227 | JGI IMG/M metagenome (GOLD analysis project Ga0160437, IMG submission 108227) | Enriched soil microbial communities from UW Madison campus, WI, USA - HID1975I_E0 MG | ecosystem: Environmental > Terrestrial > Soil > Unclassified | place: USA: Madison, Wisconsin... | reverse complement strand
TGTACTGGATTTTACATCTGCCCGTTCCTACCCACTCGGCAACGCTCAACGCCAAACGACTAAAGGCCGTAATTGATTCATTCCGAGCCGCCATGCAGCAACCTGTAAGTAATCGTGATGAGTTGAGCGTGATGCCTGACTTTGAAGGCGTAGACCTGACTCAGCGTGAGTGCTATCAAGTTGGGAAAGCCAGGGACTTGCCGGATGGCTGGGTGATGGTGCCGGTTGAGCCTACCAGAAAGATGCTTGATGCTTTCCGGGCTGCATATGAGAAGGACGAGTCATACGCAGAGCACTGGAAAAGGATGATTGCAGCAGCACCGCAGCAGGAGGTGAATGGTGACTAAATGCAATGCATTGCTGTACGCGATGGTCATAGGGTTTGGCCTGGCTGCCGGCATTCACGTCTATGTCGCGTGGTCTTCAATGTTGGAAATAGTCTGGAGCTTTGCGAAAGGAGTTTTCAGCAATGGCTAAATCCTCCGCAGAACGCAAAGCAGCGCAGCGCGCCCGACAGGCTGAGGCTGGTAATCGCAAACTGGAACTGCAGCTCGATGTGCAAGAACTGGAAATGCTGGAGCGGAATTGCGCCGCCCGACGCCCTGGTCGCGAACCGTATGATATGGCTGAATACATTTCGCTGTTAATCCGCCAGGACGATGTGCGTGTTCGTGGTCGCATCAAAGCTATCAGCGCCAACCGGTGCGGGAAGTGTGGAGACACTCTGCCGATTGATGCTTGCCCTTGCTCTGGTGATTCCCAGTGCTGGGTTACTCAGGGCTGGCATGAAACAAAACTAGCAGTGTGACATGTCACGATAACAGTGATTATCCACGACGGCCGCCGACTATGGCGGCTTTGTTTTGCATGATAGTATTACCACAACGGTAATTGATTACTTTGGTGGTAACTATGGGCGCAGTGCCAAAACCCCACAAACGCAAATCAACGCAATATAAGCCTCTTACAGCGATGATGGAGGCTTACTGCCAGTCCTACATTAAGTCACCAGAAAATCAGACGCAGGCGGCGATTGACGCAGGATTTTCACCTAATACGGCAGCGGTCAAAGCCAGCAACATGATGCGCGACGAAAGAATCCAGAAACGGATTGCTGAACTGATGGCTGAGCGCAATAAGCGCCTGCGTGTCAGTGCCGACTATGTGCTCATGCGCCTGGTGGAAATAGACCAGATGGACGTGTTCGACATCCTCGACGAGGAAGGTGGGCTAAAGCCGGTCAGTCAGTGGCCTAAAGTCTGGCGAACGTCTATTAGCGCGGTGGATATAAACCGAATTCGCATGGCCATGAAAGGTGATGGTGAGGACGATATCGAGTCAACGCTGCAAAAAATCAAATGGCCTGACAAGGTGAAGAACCTCGAGCTCATCGGTAAGCACGTCGATGTGATGGCATTCAAAGAGCGCCTGGACGTTAACGTTAATGTGACTATCGCTGACCGTATGGCGTCCGCCCGCCGCCGCGTCAAAGAACGCCAGGCTGGTGACCAGTGACCAGCGCCGCGCTCTCTCCGGAAGAACAACTCATCGAGGACATCGCCAGTTTCACGCATGATCCGCTGGGCTACGCGCATTACGCTTTCCCATGGGGAGAAGACGGCACAGAACTTGCACACGCCACCGGCCCGCGAAAATGGCAGGAAGATGCATTCCGCGAGATTGGCGACCATCTCAGCAACCCGGCGACACGGCATCAGCCAATTATGATTGCCCGCGCATCCGGCCACGGTATCGGCAAATCGGCATTCATCTCGATGCTGATGAACTGGGGCATGTCCACCTGCGAAGACTGCAAGGTGGTGGTGACCGCCAACACCGACAACCAGCTGCGCACCAAGACCTGGCCTGAAATCATCAAATGGTCGAACCTGGCTATCACCAAGGACTGGTTCACCTGCACCGCCACGGCGATGTACAGCAACGATCCAGGTCACGACAAACGCTGGCGCGCTGATGCCATCCCCTGGTCTGAGCACAACACTGAAGCGTTCGCCGGGCTGCACAACGAGCGTAAGCGCATCATCGTCGTATTCGACGAAGCATCGAACATTGCTGATCTGGTATGGGAGGTTGCCGAGGGCGCGCTGACGGATGAGGACACCGAAATCATCTGGGTGGCGTTCGGTAACCCGACGCGAAACACCGGGCGCTTTCGGGAATGTTTCCGCAAATACAAACACCGGTGGAAGTGCGCGCAGATTGACAGCAGAACTGTGGAAGGAACCAACAAGCAGCAGCTGCAAAAGTGGGTAGACGACTACGGCGAAGACAGCGACTTCGTGAAAGTCCGTGTGCGCGGGATATTCCCTGATGCGTCAGAACTGCAGTTCATCCCGACCGGGCTTACCGATGCGGCCATGAAGCGGATCATCACCAGGGAACAGGTTGCCCATGCACCGGTGATTATCGGCGTTGACCCGGCGTACTCTGGCGTGGATGACGCGGTAATTTATCTCCGGCAGGGGCTGCACACAAAAGTGCTGTGGACTGGGGCTAAGACCACCGACGACCTGATTATGGCTAAGCGCGTTGCAGATTACGAAGACGAGTACGGGGCCGATGCCGTGTTCATCGACTTCGGCTACGGCACTGGACTGAAGTCTATCGGCGATGGCTGGGGGCGCTCATGGCAGCTCGTTCCGTTCGGCGGCGCATCGACTGACCCGCAGATGCTCAACAAGCGCGGAGAGATGTTCAACAGTTGTAAAACCTGGCTGAAGATTGGTGGTGCAATCGACGATCAGGAAACAGCAGACGACCTGTCGGCGGCAGAGTACAAAGTCAGGGTGGACGGCAAAATAGTGATTGAACCGAAGGAAGACATCAAAGACAGGATTGGGCGCTCGCCTGGTAAAGGTGACGGTCTGCTGCTTACATTTGCGTTCCCGGTGACGAAGAGGTCGAAGGACCCGCGACAGCAGCAGGGCAAGGCCATCACAGAATATGACCCGTATGCGTAATTAGCCTCACACTGTATAGCGTAAGTCTGAATTAGATGGTTATAATTCTGTGAAATTCTGCTGGGATTAACAGATGAACAAAGCCATTGTCATTAGCCGACACTCATTGCCTTCGCGGCCCCAGGTAGCACTAATCATAAAAACGGTGCATGGGTATTCCGTGTGCGTTGTTCCGGTTTTGTTTCCAGTGGTGGTAGGCCAGGAGCTAACAGCCGATACAGACCGGCGAGGTATATGGCGGCTATCTGTGCATGGAGAGATATTCCCTTCTGCGATAAATGGTGCAATGACGATGGATGAAGCAACCAAAATTCTTGATCACCTACTTTCAGCTTAATCCTCGTCTTGTCTTTTTATCGCAGCTTCAACTATGAAAAAGCCCGCGCATTGGCGGGCTAATTGTGACGTGTCACGGTGTTACAATCCTTGTTCTTAATTCCGAGCAATCTCACCTTAAAAAAATGCCCGGCGAACCGGGCGAACTTGAAGCAATGGGAGTGTGCCTTCCATGGCGGTACGGGCTTACAACAGAAAGTCATCGCAATGGCGTTCTGGTGTAAAAAGGGCGGTGGTCAGTAAGGGAAGACTGCCACCGCCAATTCCTACACAGCTATCGTTATCACAGGTACTGCGGGTATCACGGTCCTGAGGCGTGATTGGGTTGTGGCGCTGTGCGTCAGCATTTCCTTCGTCGCCTTGGTGGGCCGTTACCGCACCAACTAGCATTTGGACTCACCACAACGGAAAGAGCACTGGTAATCTGTAGCGGGTGATTAGTCGCGTACACCAATATGATGTGCGGCCCATTTCAGCGCGGTCAATGCTCTTGCCTGTTGTGTGCCGGTTACGCTTCCGGCGAGGGCTTCCACCTCCGTAATGCTTTTCCACGCAACGCGTGCCTGATTGTGGCGGTGGTGCCTCCACCTGCCAGCCCGGCCTGAGCTGGCGACGTTACACTACCGAGAAAGTTTTCATTTCAATGATTGAATGAACTGGCCTCGTCACGTGCGCATAGCCGCAATTACCACAACGAAGAGAGCACTACTTACCACAGTGGGCCGCCCGGCGAGAGAGGCGTAGCTTCCGATAATGCTCTCATCGTTGCATCCTCGTCTCTTCCGAGGTGTCACACCGTATCGCCGCGATGGTGAATCGCCCTAAGGCCGTTAGCGAGCCAGGCTTGCACATTCCGGTTATCTGAGTTGGTGGATGGTGAAGTCAAGGAGCCAACTCAGGCCGCTAACGCTGCATGTGCCATACAGCGGTTGTTCTTCACAACTGGAGGCGCACTCCACCATTTGCATTTGACGACTGACCGAAAAGGGAACGATCAGGAATGCGCCTTCATGTTGTGAGCCGAATGCTTGGATCATTCGGCTCATTACGTGAGCTGAATGTCACATAGAAACCTCCGCAATCCGCTTTAACACTTCCGCTAATTACCTTGAGGGTAATAATTGCACATATAAATGTCAATGCACTACGTAAAATAATCCGTATATGGTTAAATTGGTAATAATTTAATTGCATCCGGGGTCAACTTTATGTGCATGGGAAGCTCTCCATCAGTGCCAGCAGCGCCAGAAGTTCAGGCCGCACCGCAGGAACAGGACCAGGCTGTCGTCGATTCTCGCGATGAAGAGAACCGCCGCCGCCGTGCCGCTGCCGGTCAGAAGTCGACAATGCTCACCGGCGCTCAGGGTGATACCTCCACGGCCAATACCAGCGGTAAAACGCTGCTCGGTCAGTAACGGAGCATCTGGCGATGGCGGAAACCGTAAAAGAACAACTGCTGAAGCAGTTTGGTCAGCTGGAAAATGAGCGCACTTCGTTCGAACCGCACTGGCGCGAGCTGAGTGATTTCATTAAGCCGCGCGGCTCCCGCTTTCTCACCTCTGACGTTAACCGCGGCGACCGCCGTAATTCTAAAATCATTGACCCGACCGCAACCCTGGCAGACCGCACGCTATCCAGCGGCATGATGTCAGGTATTACCAGCCCGGCCCGTCCGTGGTTCAAACTGGCGACGCCGGATCCGGACATGATGGATTACGGCCCGGTTAAGCAGTGGTGTGAAACCGTTCAGCGTTACATGAACGAGATGTTCAACCGCTCGAATCTGTATCAATCACTGCCGCAGCTGTATGCCTCGCTGGGCACATTCAGCACCGGCGCTATGGCGGTTCTTGAAGACGACACAGACATTATCCGAACGATGATGTTCCCGATTGGTAGCTACTACCTGTCGAACTCAGCGCGCGGCAGTGTTGATACCTGCTTCCGCAAATTCTCCATGACCGTGCGTCAACTGGTGATGGAGTTCGGCCTGGACAAAGTCAGCACGTCCGTGAAAAGCATGTGGGAAGTTGGCACCTACGAGAAGTGGGTTGACGTCATCCACTCTGTTTACCCGAACACGAACCGCGACACCGGCAAGCTGGACAGCAAGAACAAGCCGTACAGGTCCGTGTATTTCGAGGTCGGCGGCGATAACGACAAGCTGTTGCGTGAATCCGGTTACGACGAGTTCCCGATTATGGCGCCACGCTGGGAAGTCAACGGCGAGGACGTTTACGGCTCATCCTGCCCGGGAATGATTGCACTGGGCCAGGTAAAAGCATTGCAGCTCGAGCAGAAGCGTAAGAGCCAGTTGATCGACAAGGCGACCAACCCACCGATGATTGGCCCGTCTTCGCTGAAGAATCAGCGCGTTTCCCTTCTGCCCGGCGACATCACGTACATCGACACGATGGGAAGCCAGGACGGATTCAAACCTGCTTACCTCGTGCAACCAAATACCTCTGAACTGCTGAATGACATCCAGGACACCCGGCAGGTCATCAACAGCGCCTACTTCGTCGACCTCTTCATGATGCTGCAAAGCATCAACACCCGATCAATGCCCGTCGAAGCAGTCATGGAGATGAAAGAAGAGAAGCTCCTGATGCTGGGCCCGGTGCTGGAGCGTCTGAACGACGAGTGCCTCAACCCGTTAATCGACCGCGCGTTCTCCATTATGGCGCGCAAGAACATGCTGCCTCCGCCGCCGGAAGTCATGCAGGGCATGCCGCTGAAAGTTGAGTACATCTCAGTGATGGCCCAGGCGCAGAAATCTATCGGCATTTCCAGCTTGTCTCATACCGTTGGTTTCATCGGTCAATTGGCACAGTTCAAACCGGAAGCGCTGGACAAACTCAACGCTGACGAAGCGATCGATGCGTTCTCTGAAATGTCCGGTGTATCGCCGAGCGTTATCACATCGCAGGAAGAAGTTGATGCAATTCGTCAGCAGCGCGCCGAGAAGCAAAAGCAACAAGAGGCGGCTGCAATGGCTATGACGGCAGCGCAAGGTGCCAAGACGCTCAGCGAAACGCAGACCAGCGATCCGAGTGCGCTCTCTGCCATTTCTAGCGCGACAGCCGCCGCTGGCGCCGGAGCTCGTCAGTAATGGATGAAACCTACGAAGACGACCAGCAGCAGCGCTCAGCGCAGCAGGCCGAGCAGGAACTACGCCTGCAACGCGATATCGACGACATCCGGCACGTGATGGATTCAGAGCAGGGCCGCCGGATTATCTGGGATGTCCTGACACAGGGGAAAGTATTCGGCGCCATTCTGCCAGTCGATGCACTGGCGATGGCATTTCAGGAAGGGCAGCGCAACGTCTCGCTGGCGCTGTTTCAGCGCGTGATGGCGAACTGCCCGGAACAGTATCTGAAGATGGCCGCTGAGGCCAGTGAGGACAAAGTATGAGCCAGATTCAAAAGCAGCGCGTCGTTCGCCTTGATGGGGCAAGCCAAATAGTTGAAGTGCCAGACACTCCACCAGCGGTTATTGGTGCGCCAACAACCACTGAGTACGGCGGCGTGAAGCTCGGAGCGACCATTGCAGCCGCTGCGGCTGCCACTGCCACCGCTGATACAGCATCGTCTGCGACCGATGTCGCTGGTCTGCTGACTGACCATAACGACCTGGTCACCAAATACAACGCCTTGCTGGCTGATGCAGCAGCGCTTCGCACCACGCTGAACGCTGTGCTGGCTCAGTTGAAAGCCAAAACGATCCCGGTTTAAAGGAGAGGGTTCATGAATTTGTTTGAACGTTTGATGTATCGCCATCTCTGCAACGAGCAGCCTGCCGACGGTGGCTCAGCTCCAGCTGCATCTTCTGAGCCTGCTGGTGGCGCTCCCGCTCCTGCTGGAGAAGGTGCATCTGCCACTGGCGAACATCCTCTGCCTGGTGCTGAAGGTGAGAAACCGCAGGACGGAAAACCAGCCGATGGCGAGAAGCCGAAAGATGGTGAGCCTGAAGGCAAAGAAGGCAAAGGCGACAAGGAAGAGAAGCCGGAAGGCGCTCCGGAGAAGTATGAATTCTCTGCTGCCGAAGGCGCTGATCTCGACACAGAAGCGCTGAAGGACTTCGAGCCGGTAGCCCGTGAGCTGAACCTGACCAACGAGCAGGCGCAGAAGCTGGTCGACGCATACCCGAAAATTCTGGCTGGCGTACAGCAGCGCCAGACCGAAGCCTGGCAGGCGACAACCGAGCAGTGGGCCGCTGACGTGAAAGCCGACAAAGAAATCGGTGGCGACAAACTCACAGCTAACCTGAGCGTGGCGCAGCGTGCACTGGACCAGTTCGGTACTCCTGCGCTGAAAGAATACCTGAACACTACCGGCCTGGGTAATCACCCGGACCTGGTTAAGACGTTCGTGAAAATCGGCAAGGCCCTGTCTGAAGACGGCATGGTCACTGGTAAAGATGAAGGCCAGCTTAGTGCGGCCAAAGTGCTCTATGGCTAATAAGAGAGGATACAACCATGGCTGTTAAAGGCTCAACTGCGCTGACGCTGGCTGACTGGGGTAAGCGCATCGATCCAAACGGGAAGGTCGATAAAATTATCGAATTGCTTTCCCAATCAAACCCGATCCTTCAGGACATGCTGATTGTTGAAGGTAATCTGCCTACCGGGCACCGCACAACCGTGCGCTCTGGGCTGCCTGCGGCAACCTGGCGCCTGCTTAACTACGGCGTGCAACCAAGCAAGTCAACCACTGTGCAGATTACTGACGGTGTTGGCATGCTGGAAACCTACGCAGAAGTGGACAAGTCACTCGCTGATCTGAACGGCAATACATCTGAATTCCGTCTTTCTGAAGATCGCGCGTTCCTCGAGGCGATGAACCAGCAGATGGCGCAGACACTGTTTTACGGTGATACCAGCGTCAACCCGCAGCAGTTCATGGGCCTGTCGTCTCGTTACTCCCTTAAATCTGCCGGTAATGGTCAGAACATTATCGACGCAGGGGGTACTGGCACCGATAACACCTCAATCTGGCTGGTGGTATGGGGTGAAAACACCGTGCACGGCATCTTCCCTAAAGGCCAGAAAGCAGGCTTGCAGATGGAAGATAAGGGGCAGCAAACCCTGGAAGATGCTAACGGCGGCAAGTACGAAGGCTACCGCACCCATTACAAATGGGATAACGGACTGGTGCTTCGTGACTGGCGTTATGCAGTGCGTATCGCAAACATCGATGTAAGCGATCTCGCAGACCCGGCAGCCGCTGCCAACATTTCCAAGCTGATGGTGAAGGCGCTGCATCGCATCCCGAACCGCGGCATGGGCAAGCCAGTGTTCTACATGAACCGCACCGTTGGCCAGGCGCTTGACACTCAGGCGACTGAAAAATCCTCTCTCGCTCTCAGTGTGAAAGAAACCGAAGGCGAGTGGTGGACCGCGTTCCGTGGTGTTCCGATCCGTGAAACTGATGCGCTGCTGGAAACAGAAGCGCGTGTTGTTTAACGCCTGTCATTAACTGATGGGCCGTAACTGGCCCATGAATGGAGAAAGAAAATGATCCTCGACAAACTGTTGATGTTCTCCGAGAAGCAGGCGGTAACGGCTACTGCTGCTTCCACGGATGTGATTGATCTCGGTCCGATTGACGGCACGCGCCGTGATATCGGTGTTGGTTATCCTCTGGAGTTTTGGGCTACCGTTGACACCACTGCAACCGCAGCTGGCGCGGCAACCTTGAACGTTCAGTTGCAGACCAGCCCTGATAACTCAACCTGGACAACCATCTATGACAGCGGCGCGCTGGCACTGGCGGCATTGACCGCAGGCAAGCGCCTGTTCTCTGCGAAGGTGCCAGCCGGTGTGCAGAAGTATCTTCGCGTGAACTACACCGTGGCGACCGGGCCGCTTACCGCTGGTGCTTTCACTTCAGGTATCAACCTGGACGTGGATAACAGCACGTACTACGCCATCCGCTCCAAAGTGACCGGCTAAGGGGATATCGATGTCAGGCGAAAAACCGAAGTACCGCGTCCTGCGTTTATCCCATATTCATAACAACCTCTGGCCGGAAGGTTCTGAGATTGAGTATGACGGTGAGCCAGGCACGGCGCTGGAACCGCTGAATGATGCGGCGAAAGCGGCAAAGGCAAAGGCCAAACACAAAAGTGATGCGGCCCCAGTCGTTGTCGATAAAAAACCGCTGGATGATGACGACGAAGGCGGCGAGGATGACAGCGGTGATGATCTGGACAAGCTCCGCGAAGATTATGAAGTCCTCTTCAACGAGAAGCCTCATCACAATACCAGCGCCAAAACTCTCCGCGAGAAAATCGCAGAGAAGCGTATTGCTCTGGGCGCGTAAGCCTCGCTAATCAAACATAGGGGGCTTCGGCCCCTTTCTTGCAGGAGAGTGGTATGGAACTGGTAAATCTGAAAACCGGCACTGATAGCTACCAGGACGAAAGCGGCGAGACTGTAACCCGTGATGATTATCCTTGGGGTTTATGCATCACGCTGAACAACGACACACTGAATAAACTGAAAGCACAACCGCAGGGTGTTGGCACTGAGGTGATGATCACTGCAAAAGCGGTGATCCGTGGACTGTCAGCCCGCGAAACTGATGACGGCGTGAATCGCAGTGCTGACCTGCAGATCACCGATATGGCTTTGGCACCAGTATCTGGTGAGGCGCCGAAGACTGCAGCGCAAACTCTCTATGGTGAAGGTGGTGAGTAATGGCCTCCGTTATCGAGATTTGCAACCGCGCGCTGAGTAATATCGGGAATAACCGCAGCATCAACAGTCTGACCGAAGCCAGCAAGGAAGCCGGGCAGTGCTCGCTGTATTTCGATTCATGCCGCGATGCGGTGCTGGCCGACGCAGAATGGAAATTTGCGACCAAGCGCCTCGCGCTGGCTGACACAAACAATCCTCCGCAGGACTGGGCGTACGCCTATCAGTATCCAACCGACTGCCTTCGCATTATCGAGATCCCTGTGCCAGGCATCCGCACGCCGACGGCGGCAATGCGTATTCAGTATGACACCGGGGCCGATACTGACGGCACAGGCCGCCTGATTTATACCGATCAGCCGGAAGCGTGGTTGAAATACGTCTCGCGAATTACTGACGTGAACATGTTTGATGCCATTTTTCAGGAGGCACTCTCCTGGAGACTGGCGGCCGCCATCAACATGGTGCTGACCGGCAGCGCTGATCTTGGCAATAACGCGTTGACCATGTACCACCAGACCATTCTCAGTGCCGGCTCTCACAACATGAACGAATCGCAGGAGCCACAGATGCCAATGGATGAGTTCACCGCAGCGAGGTTGTCATAATGTCTGTCAGCTGGATCCAACCGAGTTTTGCAGGTGGTGAGATCGGTCCGTCGCTTTATGGCCGCATCGACATGGCAAAGTATCAGGTGGCGCTGCGTAAGTGTGACAACTTCATCGTGCGGCAGTATGGCGGCGTTGAGAACCGTCCGGGTACGCAGTTTGTCGGCGCAGCAAAATATCCAACCAGGAAGTGTCGTCTCATTCCGTTCCAGTTTTCGACTGTGCAGACTTATGCGCTGGAGTTTGGCCACAACTACATGCGCGTCATCAAAGACGGTGCGCTCGTTCTGAACAGCAGCAACGTAATCTACGAGCTGGCGATGCCATACACGGAAGCGGATCTCTTCGCTATCAAGTTTACCCAGAGCGCCGACGTTCTGACACTGGTTCATCCAGCCTATCCGCCGAAAGAGTTGCGTCGGTATGCGCACGATGACTGGGAAATCGTGGATGTTGTCACCACTAACGGGCCATTCGAAGACATCAACGTCGATGAAGATGTGACCGTTTACTCCAGCGGCACCACCGGCACTGTAACGCTGACATCTAACTCAGCGATTTTCGGCAGCGAACAGGTCGGAAAACTTTTCTATCTTGAGCAGCCCGCCATCGATTCTGTGCCTGTGTGGGAAACCAGTAAAACCACAGCAATCGACGATATCCGTCGCGCAGACAGCAACTATTACCGTGCAAACACCGCCGGGAAGACCGGTACACTTCGTCCGTCTCACACCGAAGGAATGTCGTGGGATGGCTGGGGCGGCACCGGCGATGACGATACGGGGATTCAGTGGGAATATCTGCACAGTGGATTCGGAATTGTGCGGATCACTGCGGTGGCAGGAGACCATAAATCGGCAACGGGAACCGTTGTTTCGCGAATTCCTGAGAATGTTGTTGGCAGCACCAAGCCAAGTTACAAGTGGGCGCCTTATGCCTGGAACAGTGTGAACGGCTATCCGGGAACCGTTGTTTATTATCAGCAGCGCCTGTACTTCGCCGCATCAACTGCATTCCCTCAAACCATCTGGGCCAGCCGAACCGGTGATTATAAAGATTTCGGGAAGAACAACCCGACGCAGGATGATGACAGAATCATCTATACCTACGCCGGGCGGCAGGTTAACCAAATCCGGCACCTGATCGACGTGGGATCGCTGGTGGTGCTGACATCCGGCGGCGAATACGTCGTGTCCGGCGATCAGAACAAAGTGCTCACGCCGAGCGCATTCTCATTCAGTTCCCAGGGGTCCAACGGATGCAGCGATGTTCCGCCAATCGCCGTGGCGAACATTGCGTTGTTCATTCAGGAAAAGGGCAGTGTCGTGCGAGACCTGGCCTATTCGTTCGATGTCGACGGTTATCAGGGCTCAGACCTGACGATTCTCGCCAACCATCTTTTCCAGAAGCACAGCCTGGTCGACTGGTCATTCTGCATCGTTCCGTATTCCAGTGCGTTCTGCGTGCGCGACGACGGTAAATTGTTGGTGCTGACTTATTTACGAGACCAGCAGGTTTTCGCATGGGCTCCGCAATCCAGCACCGGTCTGTATGAAAGCACCTGCTGTATCAGTGAAGGTGATGAAGACGCCGTGTACTTCAGCGTTAAGCGCGTTATTAACGGGCAAACGGTTCGTTACATTGAGCGCCTGGCGAGTCGTCAGTTTATCAATGACCTTGATGCGTTCTTTGTCGACAGCGGCCTGAGCTACGACGGCCGAAATACTGGCACCAGAACTGCGACCATCAGCGGTGGTAGTGGAGAATGGAGTTACCAGGTGCCTTACACGATGACCATGAGTGATAGCAGTTATTTCACCGTTAACGATATGGGGGCGCAAATTCAAATTCCGTACATCGGAACTGATCCAGAGACCGGCGCTGACGTAGACATGGAGCTGCGTTGCGACATTGTGGGATATACGAGTGGCAACGTGGTTACCGTCATGGCTAACCGCGATATCCCTATCGTTCTGCGCGATGTGGCGACCGCTAACTGGCGCATGGCGCGCATGACGTTTGCCGGGCTTAATCATCTCGAAGGCCAGACGGTAAACATCCTCTCTGATGCCAGCGTTGAACCTCAGAAGGTTGTTACCGGCGGCAAAGTTACGCTGGAATCGCCCGGCGGTGTAGTGCATATCGGTCTGCCAATTAACGCGCAGTTCGAGACGCTGGACATCAATATCAACGGTCAGGAAACGTTGCTGGATAAAAAGCAGATTATGCCGACTGTCACGCTGATCGTAAACGCAAGCCGCGGAATTTGGGCCGCAACGCCTGACGGCGAGTGGTACGAATACCCGCAGCGTGAATTCGAGTTCTACGACGATCCTGTCGATGACGCCACCGGCAAAGTGGAAATCAAACTGGACAGCATCTGGGGTAAAAACGGACGCGTGAAAATTCGGCAGACCGACCCGCTGCCGCTCTCCGTGCTGGCGGTTCTTCCGCGAATCACCGTGGGAGGTTTCTGATGATCGACGTTCAGTTATTACCGGCTACCGAAGAGCATCTGCAGTTGATTCTGCCAAACGTGCGGCAGGCTGACATTGACGAGCTCTACGCTGTATCTCAGATGACCACTGAGCAGGCAATACGTGTCGGGCTTCGCACAGCAACAATGGCCTGGTCCGGCTTTGCAAATGGCGAACTGGTGACGATGTTCGGTGTGTCGCCTGCATCGATGATCGGCGGCAATGGCATCCCATGGCTGGTCAGCACGCACTTGGTGGAGAAGTACCAGAAGACGTTCCTGCGCGGAAGTCGTCATGCGCTACAGGCCATGCTGGCTGTTTACCCTCACCTCGAAAACTACGTCGATGAGCGCAATCACGCTGCTAAGGCGTGGCTGCACTGGCTCGGATTCGAGCTGGAAGACCCGGCGCCGTACGGAGCTCTTGGCATGAACTTCCACCGTTTCTACATGGAGAGAAAATAATGTGTAGCCCAGCGATCGCAATGGTGGCTGTAACTGTGGCCTCAACGGCAGCCAGCGCATACAGCCAGCACCAGTCATCAAAATATCAGTCAGCAGTTGCTGAGCAAAATTCCGATGTTGCGGAAGCTCAGGCACAGGACTCCATCAACCGCGGCAATGCTGAAGCCGATCAGCGCCGTCGTGAAATGCGCCAGCGGCAGGGTACCCAGGCGGCAACACTCGGCGCTACCGGTGCAGATTTATCATCAGGCTCAGCGCTTGACGTCTTTGGCGACACGGCACAGTTCGGCACCCTGGATGCACTTACCACCGTCAACAATGCGCAGCGTGAGGCGTACGGCTATCAGGTTCAGAGTTCGAATTATCAGGCCCAGGCCAATGCCGCCGACGCAGCCGGGAAAAGTGCCATGACTCAGACACTGTTGACCGCGCCACTGAAAGCATATGGCGCATATGGTGCAGGCGGCGGTACGTGGAGCCCGTTCACGCAGAGCAGCGCGGCACCAATCAGCGCCGCTGTCGGCACGCCAACCGGACGATAAGGAGGATCAGACATGCCAACTGTACCAACAGTTACCGGAAGAACGGTTCAAAGCCGCGGGGTCAGCGCCCCGGCGTTTCAGGCGTTTGATACCCCCGGCACAGGTGAGGTCCTGGGGAATGTGGCAGATCAGTATGCTGGCGCACTTGCACAGGCCAAACAGCGCGCAGACGTTGCGATGTCGCAGGATGCCTCGCTGCAGCTGAGTCAGACCGCCAGCGAGTTGATGACAAACCCTGATACCGGGCTGCTGAATCTCCAGGGTAAAAATGCGCTGGGAAAGGGCCAGGAGTATACCCAACAGTTCGACATGAAGGCGCAGGAACTGGCGCTGACATTGCCGGAGTCCGCCCGAAATGGATTTCTCCAGCAGGCTCAGCAGCAACGCATTCAGTTTAGTGCGCAGGCTGGGCGCCATGAGGTAGGGCAACTCAATGCCTACGAAGAAGGCCAGTTCCAGGCCACGCTAGTCAATAATGGGAAGACGGCGGCAGCCATGTACGGCGACAACGCGGCCTACGTTTCTGCAAACAAACAGACGTTCCAGCAGATCGACGAATACGGCGCGGCGCACGGCTGGAGCGATGAACAGATTTCGGCGAAGAAGGTCGAGTTCAAAGAGAAGGTGGCAGACAGCGCGCTGTCTCATTGGTCGGCAAATAACTCCGTGGCATTCATCGAGAGCAACGGCGAGTTGAGCGATACGGTTGCCGGTTCGCGCCGGGCTGTTGCTGATACGCCAGATGCGGGAGGATCATCCGATCCCCGCGGCATTCGCAATAACAATCCGGGGAACCTCGAGGCCAGCGATAAAAACCCATGGGTCGGGCAATCCGGAAGTGACGGGCGTTTCGCCAAGTTTGAAACGCCTGAGCATGGCATTCGTGCACTGGGCCGCAACCTGCTTTCGTACCAGCGTCAGGGTATTGATACCGTTAACGACATCATCAACCGCTGGGCGCCTCCGGAAGACAACAACGATACTGCCGCATACATCAGCGCTGTCTGCAAGCAACTCGGTGTACAGCCAGATCAGCAGATCGACGCATCAAACCCTGACACGCTGAGCGCGCTGTGCTCGGCAATCATCACGCATGAGAACGGCAATCAGCCGTACACCAAAGACCAGATAGGTAGCGGTGTCAGCGCGGCGCTGGGACTATCAGCGCTGCCAACTTCTGGTAAACGCTACACCGGCAATGCTGCATTCGATGCTGCATCACCGGAAGCACAGGCGACATTCATGCGTCAGGCTGATCAGGTCCGCAAACAGCAGCAGGCGCAATATCGTACCGGAGTCGATGACCAGGTGCGAGATGCTACTGCTGCCTATATGCGCGGCGTCGATTTTCCTAACCCACCTGACCAGGCCGCTTTTATGTCAGCGTATGGGGTACGTGAAGGCAACCAGCGCTATACAGAATTCAAGAATACTCAGGTCGCCGGGCAGTACATAGGCTCATTCCGCAACATGCCAACCAGCAGCATTACGGCGTATGTGAATCAGCTGCGACCGGAAACCGGGGAGACAGGCGAGGGTTACGCGTCACGCGCACAGCTATTCGATCAGGTTACGGCTGCAGCCACAAAAGTTATCACTGAGCGCCAGAACAATCCGTTTAACGCTGCGGTAGATATTGGCGCCTATCATCCGCTCAGCACCAACAACCCGCAGGACATCACAAAAGAGGTCGCCAGCCGTTTCTCTGCGCAGGATGGTCTGAATCAACTGGGCATTAAGGCTCCTATCCTTTCCAGCGAAGAGGCTGCGACATTAACGCAGCAGGTACGCGGGACTCAGAACGTTGATCAGACCATCAGCCTGTTGCAGAGCATGGGGCAGTCATTGCCACCGGCGGCGATGCGGCAGGTGGCCGGGGCCATTGCACCGAGCAGCGCGGCTACGGCTTATTCTGCGTTGCTGCTTGGTACTCCAGATAACCAGTATGACAACCGCAGCTCAACAATTTCGTACGATCAGTTCATTGGCTACAAGCCGACGATGAACAAATACGATGTATCGAAAACTATCCTCGCTGGTGATCAACTGCTTAACCCAACGAAGGCAATGAAGGACCAGGGTATTCAGCCTGTCCAGTTGCCGAGTGACGACAAACTCAAGAGAGCCTTTGATGATGCTGTCGGCAATTCTTTTTCTTATAACGCCCAGGCCCGTCAGATGAGCTATGGCTTGTTTAAAGCGGCGTACGCTGGAATTGCTTACCAGTCCGGTGACAACTCACTAGCACGCACTGACGCTGCTAATTCTGATGTTGTTGAGAAGGCGGCACAGATGGCAACCGGTGGCGTGTACAAAGGGTTTAACGGTGGTGATGTGGTGATGCCGTTCGGAATGGATAAGAGCACATTCAAGGACCGCTACACGACTTCGGCACAGAAGGCGCTGAAAGATGCAGGTCTGAATGAAAACGCAGCTTCTAACTTCACGCCAGTGAATATCGGGAACAGTCAGTACCGGATGGTCAGCGGAAGCGGACGCTGGGCGACGGATCCGAAAACTGGGCAGGCTATTGTCGTGAGGGTTCAATAATGGCAGATGTATTTTCTCTGGCGCCAGAAGGCCAGGCATGGACAGACGACAAGACGGCAGCCAATCCCGCAAAGCCGGAAGATTATGATCCGACTTTCTTCCAGGGCTCGGTTTCTGCATTCCCGCGCGGCGTGGCCGAAGGAGCTACCGGACTTGCACAGTCTGCCGTCGGCTTCAGTAAGAGACTGATAAGCGATCCATCCTTCGCGGATACCGTCGCGCCGACGGTGAACATTTTCCGCGTAATGTTCCCGGACGCGGATAAACAGCTGAATGAGAGTTATGACACCCTGAGCGATACCCTGAAGAGCGCCCGCGCTTACGTCAAACCTGACGCATCCAGCCAGGGAACCGCAGCGGAAGTGCTGAATGGTCTGGGCCAGTTCGTTCCGGCGATTGGCGCAACTATCGCAGGTGGTCCTGTTCTCGGTGCTTCAACGGCATTTGGGTCAACGTACGAGCAGTCGTATCAGGACTTCCGCGCAAAAGGTGTCGATGAGTCGACAGCGCGCAACCTGGCAGCGCAACAGAGTACATTCAATGCCGCCGGGATGGCGCTACCCGCCGCGCTTGGTGAGACGCTGCTGACCCGCATAGCCTCAGGCGTGGGAATTAACACCACGTTCGGTGGAATAAACCGGTTCTCTGTTGGCGATACGTTGGAAGACAAAGGGTATTCAGACCTGGCGAAACAGTACCGGGTGTGGGATGGACAGGCCGTAATGATTGATGCGGTGCTGGGCGGCGCGTTCGGCGGCGCGCATCACTTGTCCTCGCGCAATGCTTCCGCTGCTGAATCATCTGCACCTACAGATTCCCCTTCCTCTCCCGCCGACGCTCCGGCGGTTGTTGATCCCGAAGCACCAGTTACCGCGGCCGAAGTCCAGAGTGTGCCTGATGGTGATAATGCCGCTGCGCCAGCGGCGGCAGAAGCCTCACCACCCCAACAACCGCCAGCCACGTACGATTCACGCATGGCAGAACTGCAGGATAGCGCAGCGCAGTTAATGCCGCGTGGGGATCGCAAGGTATGGGAATCCGACATCGCCAACGGAGAGAGGGCAGTTGCGAGGCTGGAAGCTGAAGATAAAGCCATCCGTGACGCTCAACCTACCGGAACGGCAGGGGCAAACCGCCGATACTATGAAGCTAACCGCGACAAACTAAACGACATCAGCAATCAGTTGTCTGTTGCCCGTGAACGTTTGCAGAATGCGCGTGACACGCTGGCCCCGCACCAGCCCGGTGGACAGTATTACGAGGCGCGGGCAGATCTCTCTCGCATACAGCAAGGCATCGTACCGGAGAGTATGCGCGGCTTGGTTTCAGAGGCGGCAATCAAGCCAAGCGACGTTGATGCGGCGCACACGCTGAACGAAGGGCTTTATTATGATGTCGAGTCTGCGCCGGTTCTGCACGGTACAAACGAGAGCATCAACAGCCATGTGGCTGCAATGGATGAGGCAGCCCGTCAACTCTCCGATGGCCAGTCGGTTAACGTCACCATGCAGGCGCGCGGGCTTGATGGCCCGGTTCGTCCTGGCCTGCTTGAATCTGCCAACGACCAATACCATGCAATGGAGCAGGTTTTCCAGGAAAATGGGGTTCGTTACGAAACGCCGCAGGATGCTTTCAGAGAGGCGCAGGCACCGCGAGACGGTAGCGCATTCTCCCGCGTTGATGAAGATGCCGGTCAGGTGAGCGTTGATCCGGACAGCGGCCAATCCATTTCGTCAAACAACTACGACCTGATGGCGGCGCGCGATATGGCAACCAGCAATCCTGATCTGATGGTCACGCATCCTGACACCGGGAAGCAGGCGAAGCTGTCAGATGTACTGGCTGATTTTGACGAGCAGATCCAGACCACGAAGAACGAATCAAAAGTCTACTCCGTTGCGGCGGCGTGCTTCCTGAGGAATCCATAATGAAACAGGCATGTGTTGAAGCGATCGCGCAGACGCTGGGCCGCCAGCCAAAAGCCGATGAGTTGAAGAACATCGAGGACCGGATTAAAGAGGCTGTTCGGCAGGTGCATCGCACTAATGCGCGGGACGGTAAAACAGGGATCCCTGATGCACAGACATACATGGATGCAGCAGAACTTGTACGCCAGCGCGTTGTTCACGACGTCTACAAAAAGCGTCAGCGCCTGGCGCAGAATGCTATCGCCATCGCAAAGGTATCCGATACCCTGGATGCCGCTATTCCTCCTGAAAATCAGACGCCGGCGAATCTTCAACAGCTGATATTCTCTGGCCGTCGCACGACTGACGGAATGGATATCCCGGTTGTCTCTGCCGAAGAGCTCGCGACCGGTGCTTACCAGGACTGGTCAAGGCAGCTAAGCGCGGAACTGCTAAAGGCCGGACCAGAAGTGCAGAAATTCTTCGAACAGAGCAAAGCAATGGGCGAGCAGCGTTTCCGCAGCCTCTTCGACCAGCGTGCAGCAAAATCAGGCCAGTTGCAGATCCTGAAAGAGATTTACGGGGAAGACACCGGAAATCCGCAGGCGAAGAAAATAGCGAAAGTCTGGGGTGACGTTACCAGCCGAGCCCGGCAGGAAATGAACGACGCCGGGTTTGATATCGGCCAGCGAGATAACTGGAACCTTCCCTACGTTGATGACGCTGACCTCATTCGCAGCGCCGGTCGCGATGAGTGGCTGGCCAGTCTGCCAGCAACAGAACAGGCAAAAGCGAAATTGTCAGGTCGGCAGCCGCCTATCGAGTTTGCCAAGCAGGCATGGGTAGATGACGTCTATAACACGCAGGACCGATCGCAGTACGTGAATCTCGATGGTTCACCGATGAGTGATATCGAATACCGTCAGGCGCTGGAAGCCATTTACGAAACGAAGGCCACCGATGGGGCGAATAAACTCGATCCCGGCTCGTTCATGGGAACCGGCGGTATTAAAAATCGCGGCTCGCAGAGCAGGGTAATGGCGTTCAAAGACGCACAGTCACACTTCGCCTACATGGAGCGTTACACCGAACAGCCAGTTGTCGGCGTCATGATGTCGCACCTTCAATCTTCGTCACGCGACCTTGGAACGGTTAAGGCATTCGGCCCGGACGCGGCCAATAATTTCAAACTGGTCAGTGATAAAATTTATCAGCGCGCAGTCACCGGCGGCAAAGATGTCGGCAAAATGAATGGCGAGCGCGCCATGGTTGAGCGCATGTTCAATTCCATGGCCGGGCTTAATGGGGTTCAGGAATCCAGCGTCTTTACGTCAGCAGTTGGTGGCTTGCGTAACCTGATGACCAGCGCCATGCTTGGCACCAGCGTACTGACTGCCACGAGTGATCAGGCAATTATGCGCGCTAATGCGCAGGCTTTGGGCTTTGATCGCAATGGCATGCGCCTGTCTGCTAACACAATCAAGAACCTATTCAGCGGTTACGCGAGGAGGGCCAATGCTGAACTTGGCCTGCTGGTGGATTCTCACGCTGCTGTTGTATCGAAGATGGGCGGCTTTGACTTGTCGCGCGGCATTACCGGCTGGTTCGCTGAGAAGACGCTGAAATGGTCAGGGCTGATTGCTATGGACCGCGCAAACAAGGCGTCATTCGGCCTGCTGATGTATAAAAACATCGGTGAACTGACCCGCAAATATAAAACGCTGGATGAGGTAAAAGGCTCAGATAAAACCATTCTCGCCAGCAAGGGCTGGAGTAATGAAGACTGGGCCATCATGGCGGCAGCGGAACCGCGACCAATGACCACCGCCGGGCATATGGGGATGACTCCGGACGCTATCTACGCGGTGCCGGATGAAGCAATCCACAGCATCATGGCCGACCGTATCGCGCAGGTTCGTTCCGGGAGTGATACCGCGCTAGCGGCACTGGGTGATATCCCGCAGGAGCGGCGCACCAGGTTGAAGGAAGCATTTGATGCTGAGGCTGAGCAGACTGTTACACGCATGGTCCGTAATGCCCGCGCTGAGGCCGCGCAGAAACTGCTGGGTATTACTCATGGTGAGATGACGAGCGCCATCACAACCGCTACTGGTCTGGACACGTATGCCCGAGATGATGCCGGGCAGCTGATTAAAAGCTTCATGCTGTTTAAGACGACGCCGTTCGCAGGATTCCGCCAGTTGGTAAACCGTACCCGGGATCTGGACACTGTTCCGGGCATTAAATTCCTGGCGTCATACATTGCTGGTACGACGATGGCTGGCATGTTCGCCAACCAAATGAATGCGCTTTTAACCGGAAATGACCCGCAGGACATGACCAAGCCAACCACATGGATTCAGGCGCTGCTGAAGGGTGGATCATTCGGTATTTACGGTGACTTCCTCTTTCAGGACCACACTCAATATGGCTCAAGTATCGCGGCCACCATCGGTGGGCCGGTGTTGAGTTTTGCAGAGCAGCTGACGAAATTGCTCATCACTAACCCGCAGAAGGCATTGCAGGGCGAGGAAACTTCATTCGGTGCCGATGCGCTGAAGACCGCCCGCATGATTACTCCGTTTGCAAACCTTTGGTATGCAAAAGCGGTGACCAATCACCTTATCCTTCAACAGCTTCAGGAGATAGCGAACCCAGGTTACAACGACAGGGTGAGAGATCGAGCACAGCGGGAATTTAACACAACAAGCTGGTGGGAGCCGGGCGAGACTTCGCCGCGCAGAGCGCCAGATTTGAGCAAGGCGATGGGGCAGTGATGGAGATCTTACAGAGTATTGGCTTAATGCTTTTTTGGTTTGCCGTGGTGGTTGTATCAGGCACGGCATACCTGTGGCTTATCATCTTTGCGATACGAAAAGGCTGGCTTGGTGAAGTGTCATCGAAGGTTATTTATTTCGCGACATTCGTCATCCTGGCTGCAATCGTGTTTAATCTTCCATTGTTGTGACATGTCACAAGGCCGCTTACGCGGCCTGTTGTTTATGATATTTCCTGCTTCAATTTTTCAACGCAGTAATCGAGATGCGACTGAAGGTCCTTCATGGATATCTGCGAGCTGGTGACATAGTTCACCAGTGCCGCAAGCTCAGCCATTGGGCCATCAACGTTAAAGCCATCTCCGTCAAGTTGTCTTAACAACGTCATCAGGTGTGACTCTTCAACCAGGGATCGGACGCCTCCCGGCGTGTGTATTCGTTCGGCAAATCCTTTTTCCAGCGGGTGATGATACTGACGTTGCATCTCAGGTTCTCCATGCAATTACTGTATATATTAACAGTATCAGATGAGGCAATTCTTATCCAGCACGTTATGAAAATTACCTGCAAGGTAATAAATTTGCTGTTTGCTATTCATTCAATTCATATAAGGTTTGTCAGGTAATAAACTGTCCTGATGATGCACGCGCGCCGGGCGCTGCTTTACTGGAGACAGGCCATGACGGTATCAACCGTAGTTGACCATAATGATTACATTGGGAATGGTGTCACCATATCATTCCCGTATACGTTCAGGATTTTCCAGAAATTAGACCTTGTAGTCCAGGTTGTAGATCTCAATGAATCTGTCACTACCTTGATGCTGGATACTGACTATACAGTTACTGGTGCCGGAGGTTATGCCGGCGGTAACGTGGTGCTCAACATCCCCTTGGCCAGTAACTGGCAAATCTCAATTTCGCGGGAACTGGAGCCCACACAGGAAACCGATCTGCGCAACCAGGGCAAGTTTTTTGCCGAAGTACATGAGAATGCATTTGATAAGTTGACGATGCTTATACAGCAAGCATACAGCTCATTCCGCCTGGCATTGCGGAAACCATCCTCCATTGCAAACTACTATGATGCGTTGAATAACCGAATCAGGAACCTACGCGATCCGTCATTGGATATGGATGCCGTCAATAAAAGAACGGCAGTAAGCATCGCAAATGATGCCGTCAATAGCGCAGTGATTGGAATGGGGTGGCAGGAGCTTGGAGACTGGAGGATTGGGCTTGTTGTTAGCCAGCGCAATCAAATTGTTTGGTATGGGGGAGTCTGGTATCAGTACAACGGCGTGTTGCCGCATACAATATCAGGTTCTTCGCCATCTTTAGACGGCGGGGTATGGTCAGAAGATAACCCATCAGGCCTTTGGGTTAACGTCGGTGTCAGTCCACTTCGTGAATACATTGATGAAGAATTTAAGCACAAAATAACTCCCCTGAATTCTTTTTCAGATATTGCATCATATCGGCCATTGACTGATGAAATTATTGAAATCGACGGTAAGCAGTTCATAGCATCAGACTCTCGAAGCATGAATGCGGCGGTACCGTCTATCCTATTCGCTAATGGGAAGTATGCGATCCCGCATAAAGGCACTGTAACTGGCCTGGCTTATCGATTTGATGAAGACACATATATCACCAACCCTGCATTTGATGGCACGAATAACTATCAGGGTCTTGAGGTCGACGTAACTGCCGGGACTATTTTTTATACTCGTGTGACGACGCCAGGTGCCACGGTTGAAACCTGTACTATGTATGAGCAGGAATTTGACTCAACAACCATGACCGCTGGCGCGATCGTGAAAACTGTCCCTCTGGTCCCTATGGGACATGGTGATTATTTTGCGGTTGTTCGTAATGCTGACGGCACAAGAACTATCTTGTTCGGGAAGCCGCAATCTGCAACATTCGGCGTAACTAAAATCGCGAAAATGGATTGGGATGTGACCACCCCAGTCAGCACAGTAACTGACCTTCTGGATTTCACTGGCTCACATTATCCGGCGCGCACGAATATCACCTGGGGCGGGGAGGGGCAGTTCAATATCCACGCCGTGAACCACAGCCTGTTTGACTGTGCTGCCGAGGACGTTCTTTCTGGCGTATTCAAGCCATTAAAGACGGTAGAGGACACTGTTGTTTCAAATGCAGGTCTGATTATCATCCCTAGCCAGAACATCAAGAAGGCGCCTGTTGGCGACCTGTATTATGCTGTTGGTGGATACAATGCGCGGGTATCCCGTGGATGCTATCTAGGAATCACGGATGCCGTTGGGAATCAGAGACTGGCCCAAGAGCTGTACCGTAATTATGCGACCACAACGGTGTATGAGCCGGAGACAGTAACATGGATGTGGGACGCGACACTGAACCGGTACAAGACCGTAGTCGGACTGTACGACTTCGGTGGGTCCAAGATGCTGCTATCGAGCATTGATTCTGGCACCAAGGTGAATACGCCTACCGTGGTAGGTCCTGGCTTTAAGCGTATTGCGGCACCGGATAATATAGCCCCACAGTGGCAAGGGAACAGCTTCCTGATGCAGTACCCTGGAAGGTTAGGTGCGCAGCAAGGTATCTGTCCTGGGAGCATAAGCACGGACCCAACTGATATTGCGAACTTCAACCCGTTCCTGTTCCAGATTAACAACTTCGCGCATGGAGGCGGTGGTCGGTACGGCTCCCGGATTCGTTACGGCTCCAGCCTGACGGACTGGATGGAACTGTTGATTGATGGAGCTGGAGACACGTCAGTCGGTAAGGGTATGCGTATTATAGCCTCTGGTGGCATTCCCGTTGCTCAGTTCGCCCCCGACGGGTCGTGGATTGGTGGACTGAGGCCTGCTGTCGGCACAGCACCTCTTGCGCAGCTGAATGTCACAGCACCAAGCAGCAAGATAGCCATCCGAGCAAGTGCTTCAACTGGATTACCCGCGTACCATAACGCCAGTAACGGCCCGACAATAACTGGAACAACTGCGTTTGCGGCCGGAATGTATAACGAAAGCACCTTGGTTTACACGGAACTGCTGAGAGCAACTTCCGCTAACTACACCTGGAACGTTC
>Ga0160437_1000356_pt1 | contig 24450 bp, 21 predicted proteins | sample HID1975I_E0MG_FD_108227 | JGI IMG/M metagenome (GOLD analysis project Ga0160437, IMG submission 108227) | Enriched soil microbial communities from UW Madison campus, WI, USA - HID1975I_E0 MG | ecosystem: Environmental > Terrestrial > Soil > Unclassified | place: USA: Madison, Wisconsin... | reverse complement strand
AGCCTGATGGACCAGCAGCGTCATGTTCTTCGCCTGCTGCATCAGCGCCAGTTCCGCGGCCGACTTGACCATGCGGCACTGCTTTATCACCGGCATGGCGTCGACCGGCCGGGCCGGGCTGCCCTGGCGGATGCGCTCGGCGAAATGGAACGGCAGTTCGGGATCGATCGCCACCGTCTTCGCGCCCAGTTCGGCCAGGACGCCGACCACCAGCGCGACCGGATCCTCGTCTTCCTGCCAGGAGCGGATGTCCACGGGGATCGCCAGATCCGCCTCCAGGGTACCGATCTCGAAATGCGGACAGATCATGATCGGCTGGCGACCGGGCGCCACGATCATGGCCACCAGGCGTTCGGTCTGCCCCCAGGGCAGCCCCGAGAAGTAGCGCAGCGAGGCGCCTGCATTGACGAGCAGAGCATCGGCGCCCAGTCGGTCGGTCAGTTCGCGGGCGCGCTCCATCCGCGCCTCGCGCTCCGGCACGGCGATGGCCGGGGCGCGGTCGGCCCAGGCCGTGAGGCCGGCCAGTTCGATGTCTGCGGTCGATCCGCCAATCATGTCATTCTTCCTTTATGCGAAACGCTGGATGTCGAAGGGCGCGAGCGGCAGTTCCGGCTGCCCGCCTGCGACCATCGCCGCGACCAGCCGCGCCGTGATCGGCGCCAGTGTAAGCCCCAAGTGCTGATGGCCGAAGGCATAGAAGAGATTGGATGCCTTCGTCGAGCGGCCGATGGCGGGAAGATAGTCCGGCAAAGTGGGGCGGCAACCCATCCAGCGACGGAACGGTCCCTCGATCGGCAGGCCCAGTTCCGAAACGTGGCGCTCCAGGCGCTCCCATTTGCGCGGATCGGCCGGGGCGTCGACCTTGCCCAGTTCCACGAAGCTCGCGGCCTGAACCGCGCCGCGATAGCGCGTGACGATCATCGAGCGCTCCTCGAAGACCACGGGCGGCAGATCCGCGGGCCATCGGCTGGCATCGGCGCGGACATGATAACCGCGCTCGGCGATCATCGGCACCTTGTGGCCAAGGTACTCCATCAGTTCGCGTGAGCGCACGCCCGCGCAGACCAGCACTTGATCGGCATCGACCCCGCCGATCTCCACCCTTTGGCCGGCAAGGCGCAGTTCGCCGCGCTGCGCCACGAGAATACCGCCGCGATCGGTGAAGGCCTTGCGCAGGGCCTGCCGCAACTCTCCAAGATCGGCGATCTGGCCGCTACCGGAAAAGCGGATCGCGCCGGCCGCCGGTCGATCGGTCAAGCCGGACAGCAGAGCCAGTTCGGCCTCCGTGGCGGCGTGGACCTCGGCCGAGCCGGTCTCGGACGATTGCCAGGAAGCATGGCCCTCGCGTGCGGCGCGCGCATCGTGCCAGACGACGAAGTGCCCGTCCTGCCGCAGCAGATCGGGTGCACCGATGCGCTCGGCGGTCGCGACCCAGGCCGGCATCGATCCGGCCAGCAGCGGCGCCAGAGCCTCACACCCCTTGCGGAAGTTGGCGGGACGAGCAGCCGAGAGCAATCGCAAGCCGAAAGGCACCCACTGCGTCACAGTCGATGGAGGAAAAGCCAAGGGTCCGCCGCGCAGGAACAGCCGCTGCGGAAGACTGCGCACCATGCTCATGGAGGCCAGCGGCTCCACCTGCTCCACCGCGATATGCCCGGCATTGCCCCAGGAGGCTGACGCGCCGGCGGCGTCGTCATCGACGATCGCAACCTGGCGCCCGGCATCGAGCAATTCGATGCCCGCGCAAAGCCCGACCACCCCGCCACCGACAATTCCAATCGACGCCACAAAAACTCCGTTGCATAAGTCAGACTATATCGTATACCATATATCAATCACCGCCCGTTCGCACAAGGCTTTGCACCGCGCCATGAACGTCTCGATCCTCCGAAATCTCCGCCCCCCGGTTCGCCGGGGCGGTGTCCGGTCGGGATTAACAAAAGGCAATGGCTCGGCAGAAAAGGTCCGATTGCAGCACCATTGGCGATCATCTACCGTATACGTTAGATCGACGGCGTTTCGCGCCGTCGAGGCCTGTATGGAGATTCACTGGTGACAATCGTCGTCCGCACCCTTGCCGAACGCATTTTCGACGTGATCCGCGAAAGGATCGTCGAAGGAAAGCTCCCCGTCATGGAGCCGGTCCGGCAGGATGCCCTGGCCGCCGAACTCGGCGTCAGCAAGATACCGCTGCGCGAGGCTCTGGCCCGGCTCGAACACGAGGGATTGCTGACCAGCCAGGCCAATCGCGGCTGGTTCGTGCGCCCGATGTCCAGCGACCAGGCGGAGGAGATCTACCTGCTGCGCCTCGCGACCGAACCAGCCGCCGCCGCCTATGCTTGCACCCAGGCCGACGACGAGGACCGCAAGGCCGCGGTCAAGGCTTTCGAAGTGCTCGATGCGGCCGCCAAGGACAATCTCAGCGACGTTGCCGTCCGCAACCGCGAATATCATGTCTCGCTGGTGCGCCCCGGCAAGCGCCTGCTGACCACGCAGCTCGTCGAACGCCTCGAAGTGCTCGCGGAGCGCTACGTCATCGCGCACCTCGAACCGGCCGGGCGCGGCGACCGCGCGCATATGGAACACCGTGACCTGCTCGACGCCTGGCTCGCCGCGGATGCGGAGCAGGTGAAGACACTGCTCACCCAGCACATCGCCAGCACGCTCGACGACTTGCGCGCTCATTTTACCGCCAGCCAGACAGGCTGAGACCATAACCAGGGGGATCCATGCTCGGACCGCGTAAATCGATAGAAAAACTCTCACAACGCGAATCCGGGCATTCCCTGGCCAAGACCCTGAGCTGGCCTCACCTGATTGCACTCGGCGTCGGCGCGATCGTCGGCACCGGGATCTACACCCTCACCGGCGTCGGCGCCGAGCGTGCCGGCCCGGCCGTGATCCTGGCCTTCGCGATCGCCGGGGCCGTCTGCGCCTGCGCGGCACTGGCCTATGCCGAAATGGCGACGATGATCCCCGCCGCCGGCAGCGCCTATACGTTTTCCTATGCCGCCATGGGTGAGACGATTGCCTGGATCGTGGGCTGGAGCCTCATCCTCGAATATTCGCTGGCCTGCTCCACGGTGGCGGTCGGCTGGTCCGGCTATCTGGTCGGCTGGATAGAGTCGGCGGGCATTCACCTGCCCCACGCGCTGCTGGTCGGCCCGCATGGCGGCGGTATCGTCAACATGCCTGCGGTACTGGTAGCCCTGGCGGTGATGGGCATGCTGATTGCCGGCACGCGGGAAAGCGCGACGCTCAACATCGTCCTGGTCATCATCAAGCTCGTGGCGCTGACAATCTTCGTCGTCATGGCCCTGCCGGCCTTCCACGGCGGCAATCTGGAGCCCTTCATGCCTTACGGCTTCGGCAGCACCGAAGTGGAAGGCCAGAAGCGCGGGGTGATGGCGGCCGCCGCCATCGTCTTCTTCGCCTTCTACGGCTTCGACGCGGTCGCCACTTCGGCCGAGGAAGCGAAGAACCCGGGGCGCGACCTGACCATCGGCATCGTCGGCTCGATGGTGGTCTGCACCTTCATCTACATGGCCGTCGCCATCACCGCCATCGGCGCCCTTCCCTTCCAGCAGCTCGCCAATTCTCCCGAGCCGCTGGCTCTCGTCCTGCGCCAGCTCGGCCAGCCCGTCGCCGCGCACCTGATCGCGCTGGCCGCCGTGCTCGCCCTGCCCTCGGTGATCCTCGTCATGATGTATGGCCAGAGCCGCGTGTTCTTCGTCATGGCCCGCGACGGCCTGCTGCCCCGCAGCCTCGCGAAGATCAGCCCGCGCACCGGCGCGCCGACCCGCATCACGCTGATGACCGGCATTTCGATCGCCATCGTCGCCGGCATCTTCCGGCTCGACGAGATCGCGGAGCTGGCCAATGCCGGCACGCTGATCGCCTTCATCTCGGTCGGTGCCTGCCTGATGATCCTGCGGCGTCGTTCGCCTGAACTGACCCGCCTGTTCCGCTGCCCGCAGCCCTATCTTATCGGCACCCTGACGATCCTGGGCTGCGCCTACCTGCTGTTCAGCCTGCCCGAAAGCACCCTCGTTCGCTTCGGTGCCTGGAACGTGATCGGCCTGCTGGTCTACTTCCTCTACGGTCGTCGCCGCAGCGAGGCAGGCCGGGAAGCCGCCGCGACCGTCTGACGCGGCAAACCTCGAATCCTTCTCAACAGTTCCCTGCAAGTCTCCAGGAGATCGCGATGAAACGCGCCCTTTTCATGGCCGCTGCCCTTCTCGGCACCAGCCTTTCCCTTGCCTCGCCTGCCCTGGCGAAAACCGCCTATGACGGGATCTGGGTGTTCGACGATACCCCGCCCACACCCGGCGTGACGATGATGGAAGTCACCTCCCGGGGCGGCAGGATCGAGGGCAAAGTCACCACCAAGTGGTACGGCCCGGTCGAGATGATCAACCCGCGCATCGAGAACGGCGAGCTGAAGTTCGAGGCCCGAAACCTCAACGACAAGGAACACCTCACCCGCCCCTGGAGCGTCGCGCTGGAGGACGGCCAGGCACACCTCAAGGGGCGGATCTGGGAAACCGACGTCGACAGCAAGGGCCGTCGCGGCAAGGCTGCCGAGGCGAAAGCCCGCGCCTTCCAGTTCGCAGCACTGCCACCGCTCGGCGCCCCGATCCCCAGCCCGCTCGCCGCCACCCCGCCGATGGGCTGGAGCAGTTGGAACAAGTTCGCCGAACATATCGACGACAAGACCGTGCGCGCCATGGCCGATGCCATGGTTTCATCGGGCCTTCGCGATGCCGGTTACCTCTACGTCAACATCGATGACGGCTGGCAAGGTAAGCGCGACGCCAATGGCGTACTCCAGCCCAACGCCAAGTTCCCGGACATGAAGGCCCTGACCAACTACGTCCATTCCAAGGGCCTGAAGATCGGCATCTACTCTTCACAGGGCCCCCGCACATGCGCTGGCTTCGAAGGCAGCTACGGCCACGTCAAGACCGACGCCCGGACCTTCGCCGACTGGGGCTTCGATTACCTGAAGTACGACTTGTGCTCCGGCGAATGGTTCTATGACGACGCGGACACCGTGAAGCGCAGCTACTATGAGATGGGCGCGGCGCTCCAGGCCACGGGCCGCGAGTTCATTTTCTCGCTCTGCGAATATGGCCGCTTCGACGTGGGCAGCTGGGGCCGCGATGTTGGCGGACAGCTCTGGCGCACGACGGGCGACATTACCGACGACTATCCGACGATGGCGAAGATCGGGTTCGACAAGAACGGCAAGCCCGAATGGGCCGGTCCGCATGGCTGGAACGATCCGGACATGCTGGAAGTCGGCAATGGCGGGATGTCGGCGGACGAATATCGCACTCACATGACACTCTGGGCCATGTCCGCCGCGCCGCTGATGATGGGCCATGACTTGCGCGAAACCGATGCCGCCACGCTGGCGATGCTTACCAATCGCCGCGTCATCGCAGTGGACCAGGATGCCAAGGGCGTACAGGGCAAGGCCGTGCGCAAAGTGGGCTCCATGGAAGTATGGGCCAAGCCGCTGGCCAATGGTCAGGTCGCCCTGGCCCTGTTCAACCGCGGCGATACCGCCGCTTCGCTGGCCCTTACCCCGGCCGATGCCGCTCTTGCCACCGTTTCTCAAGTCGAGGATCTTTGGACCGGCGCAAAATCGTCCAGGCTGCCCTCCAGCTACACGGTTCCAGCCCGCGGCGCCGTTATGCTGAATTTGAAACAATGACTTTAAATCAGCTGGTTCAGGTTGGTTTATAACTGACTTTCTAAATCGACATGCCGACCCGCGCAGGAGCAAGTCCTCCTTGCGTGGGTCGGCAAGTGACGTTCATCCGAGGTCGCAGCAGCGATCCTTATCATACCAGCAGTCTTTGTTATTGCGAGGCATTCGCACTTGCAGTAATGGCTCGGCCATGAGGGGGCCGGGATTCGATATTCGCATCGCCGCGCATGCCCCCTCTTCATGAGGGAAACGAGCGAGTTGGGCGGCCAGGGCGAAATTCTCGAAGTGCTGGACAAGGTGGACCCGGCGTCCTCCGACGGTCTCGGCAAAGCATCTTCGCCCGCATCACACGCATCTTCCGGTCGCTCGACGAAACCTGCCCGGCAGAGCGCTTCCAACAAGAAGAAAAACAAGAAGGCGCGCGCCTTCTGGCTCAAACAGCTGCATACGTGGCATTGGGTAAGCGCGGCCGTCTCGCTGGCCGGCATGTTCCTTTTCGCGATCACCGGCATCACGCTCAACCACGCCGCCTCGATCGGCGCCGAACCGCAAGTCGTGCAAAGCCAGGGCAAGATCGCCCCTTCACTCCTGCGCCGCCTGCCGGCCCCGGGCGACGGGAACTTGGCACTCCCCCCTGAGGTGGCGAAAGCCGTGGCGGCAGCCGTTCCTCTCGATCCCTCGGGCTTTGCGGCGGACTGGTCGGCTGAAGACGAGGTCTATGTCGCCATGCCCGGCCCGGGCCGCGATGCCTGGGTCAGCATCGACCGTTCGAACGGCGCCGTTTCCGCCGAAGTGACGCGGCGCGGCGCGATTTCCTATCTGAATGACCTCCACAAGGGCCGCAACACCGGCTCCGTGTGGTTCTGGTTCATCGATCTCTTCGCGGCGGCCTGCGTGATCTTCACGGTGACGGGCCTCTTCCTGCTCCAGCTTCACGCCAGGCATCGGCCCTCGACCTGGCCGCTAGTGGGGCTGAGCCTGCTGATCCCGCTCGCGATCGCCCTGATATTCATCCACTGAGACAAGAAGGCACCGATGACGACATCGAAGGTAATGCCCGCGCTTTCCCTGATGGCCCCGGCGCTCGTCGCCGGCACGATGGCCGCCCCGGCCGCTGCTGCCACGGTCAGCATCACCATCCCGCGCGTCAATGTCGCGGAATACCACCGGCCTTACGTGGTCGGCTGGCTGGAACCGGCCGCCGGAGGCGCCGCGCGAACGGTTTTCGTCTGGTACGACGTCAAGAAGGCCGGTCGCGAGTCCGGCACCAAGTGGCTGGCCGACTTGCGCACCTGGTGGCGCAAGGGCGGCCGCTCGATGCAACTCCCCGCCGATGGCCTGAGCGGTGCCACCCGCGCACCAGGCACCTACCAGGTCCCTCTCCCCGCCAACCTTGCCCCCGGCGATTATGTCCTCAAGGTCGAAGCTGCGCGCGAGACGGGCGGACGCGAACTCGTTTCGGTGCCGATTTCGGTTCCCGTAAAGAAGGGCGGCTCGGCCTCCGGCAGCAGCGAGCTGGGTGCCGTTACGGTACGCTGATCAACGCGATTTTCCCTATTTTCCAGTATAATGGAATACGATCTTCAAGGATTTTCAATGCGTAGAAACCATATCCTGATCGCCTCCGCCGCCGTCGCTGCGGTTCTTGCTTCGCCCGCCTCGGCCCATCGCCAGTGGCTTCTGCCGTCCACGACCACGGTAGCGGGAGCCGATGAATACGTGACCGTGGACGCCGCCGTCTCCAACGACCTGTTCTATCCCGATCACTTCCCGATGAGCCCCGACCAAGTCACCGTCTGGGCACCGGACGGCAGTGTGGGGAAGCTCGAGAACCCTGCCACGGGGCGTTACCGTTCGACCTTCGACGTGAAGATCGACAAGCCCGGAACGTGGAAGATCGGCACTCAGCGCTCCGGCGTCATGGGCACCTTCAAGGTGAACGGCGAGGAATGGCGCCTCGGCGGCCGCGGCAGGCCGATGGGTGCGCCCGGCGCCGGTGGCCCCGGCGCACAGGGCGGCGCTCCTGCCCGGCGGGTCGAGAATGTCGCAGACATCCCCGCCAACGCCACCGACGTGAAGCTCGTCGAGACGCTTGCCGCCAACTACATCTACGTCACCGCCGACGCCCCCACCAAGACCGTGTTCACGGCGACCGGCAAAGGCCTCGAGATCGAGCCGATCACGCACCCCGACGAACTGGTCTCCAACGAGGAAGGCCAGTTCCGCTTCCTGGTCGACGGCAAGCCCGCCGCCGGGGTGAAAGTCACGGTCGTGCCGGGCAGCAAGAAGTACCGCGAGGCAGAGCAGGCGCAGGAACTGACGACGGGCGCCGACGGCGTGCTGCACGTCAAGTGGCCGGTTGCCGGGATGTACTGGATCAACGCCAGCGCCGCAGACGCCAAGCCCAGCGAGAAGCGCGCGAGCGAGCGCCGGATGAGCTACACGGCCACCGTGGAAGTCGTCGCGCCCTGATCGGCAACGACGTTTCCAGGCCGATCGCACCAGGCGCGGGGACAATCCCGCGCCTGGCCGTCCCGCTCGAGATCGACGCCGCCTGCCTGGCCGATTGGCTTCAGGACGCTCCCGTCGTGGATCTCGCGGGAGAGACGATGGGGACGAACTGGCGCCTGCGCCTCGCCGCTCCCACCGGCTTCGGCCGGGCCGGACTGGATGCCGCCATCGCCGCCCGGCTTGAAGACATTCTCGCGCAGATGAGCCACTGGCGGGCGGACTCCGTGCTCGGCCACTTCAATCGCTCTGCCGCCGGAACCTGGACCGCGCTGCCGCAGGACTTCGCTGCCGTGATGACAGCGGCCCTGGCGATCGCCGAAGTCTGCGCGGGCGCTTTCGATCCGGCCATCGGCTGCCTCGTCGATCTCTGGGGCCATGGGCCAGTGGCGGTCGCCGGACCGCCCTCCGCCGGGGCCTTGTCCCGTGCGCGCCAGCTCTCGGGCTATCGCCGCCTAGACTTCGACCACGATCGGCAGCGCCTCCGGCAACCGGGCGGCCTGCGCCTGGATCTCTCGGGCATTGCCAAGGGCTATGCCGTCGACGCGCTGGCCGCGCTCCTGCGGCGACGGGGTTGCAGCCATTTCCTCGTCGAGATCGGCGGCGAGCTGGTGGGCGCCGGGCTGCGGCCGGACGGCGATCCCTGGTGGGTCGACCTGGAGACGCCCGCAGCCGGGGTCGCGCCCTTGCGTATCGCCCTGCACCAACTCGCCGTCGCCACATCGGGCGACTACGTTCGCGGGCATCATACGATAGATCCGCGCACCGGAATTCCGGTCGAGACGGCCATGGCGGTCAGCGTCATCCATCGCTCCGCCATGCTCGCCGATGCCTGGGCGACCGCGCTCTGCGTCGAGCCTGCGGAGGCCATGCGCGCTCTGGCCTTGCGGCAGAACCTTGCGGTCCGCGCGTTGATCCGCAGTACCGATGGGATCGAGGAATGGCTCAGCCCGGCGCTTCAAGAACTCATCGTCTACGACAACGAAGCCGCCCTTTCCTGAAGCGTCAGCCAACGCCGGGGCGCGTTTGCAACAAAAGCGATACAAATGTAATAAAGCATATTGCGAATGCGAATGACTCTCATTATCGGAAGTGGCAACGGAATTATCCGGTCATGAGGGGAATTATGTCTTTCAAGCCTTCGTCGGCGGCTGCGCGCCGCACTTTCCTCGCGCTTTCGTGTATCGCTCCGGCTCTTGCCCCCGCCGCGCAGGCCCAGCAGGCTGATGGACAGCGCGTGCTGGGCGGCGTGACCGTCAGCGATACCGCAATCGACGAGAAGCCCGGTCGCGTGCTGGAATCGCCGAAGCGCACGCGCCCCGTCCTCGACACGCCGCAGACGATCACCGTGCTTTCGGGTGAAGTGATCGAGCAGCAGAACCTGCTCACCTTGCGCGACGTCCTCTCGACGGTTCCCGGCATCACCTTCGGCGCCGGCGAAGGCGGCACCGGACCCGGCGACAACATCACCTTCCGCGGATACAGCGCCAGCAACGACATCACGGTCGACGGCGTGCGCGACAGCGCCCAGATCACCCGCACCGATTCCTACAACCTCGAACAGATCGAGGTGACGAACGGCGCCAATTCGGTGATTTCCGGCGCCGGTTCGACGGGCGGCAACATCAACATCGTCACCAAACGGCCGAAGGCCGACGATGCGTACCTGGCGACGGCCGGGATCGGGACTGACAACTACTATCGCGCCACCGTCGATCTCAACAAGCGCGTCAACGACCTCGTGGCCTTCCGCCTCAACGCCATGTGGCACCGCAACGACGTGCCCGGCCGGGATGTCGAGGACTACAAGCGCTGGGGCGTGGCGCCCTCGGTCACGATCGGCATCGACAGCCCGACCAGCCTCACGCTGCAATACAACCACCAGGAAGACCGGAACATTCCCCAGTACGGTGTGCCCTACTACGCGGGATCGGGTCTGCCGGGCGTTCATCGCAGCGACTATTTCGGCTTCCGCAATGTCGACAAGCAGCGCATCAACGTCGACCAGCTCACCGCGATCGTCGAGCATGAGGTGAGCGACACCGTCTCCGTCCGCAACCTTGCCCGCTGGCAGGATTCGCGCCAGCTGACGCAAGTCGATCCGCCGCAGGGCACCTGGTGCCTGGCCAGCGGCGTGACCCCGACCGGCGCGGCCTGCACCGTCACCGGGATCTCGACACCGGTTCCGGCGGGCTACTATTATCCCACCGGGCCGCGCGGCACGACGCGCGATACCCGCAACCAGCTGATGTTCGACCAGATCGACCTCAAGGCGGTGTTCAACACCGGCGCGATCGAGCACACCATCGACATCGGCGGCGCGGCGACCTGGGAGAAGTACGACCTCTACAACGGCAATGTCCTGCGCAATGCCGATGGCACGGCCGCCTTCGCCCGCCTGCCGCTCATGAATATCGACAATCCTAACGAGGTCATCGCCGGCCCGGCCTCCGCGAACTTCACGTATGGCAGCAATGTCTACACGGGCCCGGTCAATTTCATCCGGACCGGCCACACCGTGGGTGAGCAGACCAACGTCGCAGGCTACCTGTTCGACACAATGAAGCTGGGCAAGTTCGAACTCAGCGCGGGTGCCCGCGTGGAGCGCAATGTGGGCACCACCCGCACCGATGCGATAGCGCCCTCCACCACGGCGACCGTGACCCAGGGCCAGGTGACGCCGGGCATCAGGACCCGCAATGCCGATACGCTGTTCTCCTACCGCGTGGGCCTGAACTACAAGCCGGTCGAAGACGTCAGCATCTACGCGGCCTACGGCAATTCTCGCACCCCTTCCAAGAACTCGGTCAATGGTGCCTGCACGAATTCCGGCGAGAACGGGGCGACCTCCTCGACCTGCAACGTCAATCCGGAATCGGCGAAAAACTATGAGATCGGCGTCAAGGGCGAGCTGTTCGACGGCGGCCTGCTGCTGACCGCCTCGGCCTTCCGCAACGAGCGCGACAAATACGCCGTCATCTCCGGCGATCCGACCGTTCCCGACCAGCAGCTCGATGGCAAGTCGCGCGTGGACGGCATTGCGCTCGGCGCCTCGGGCACGATTACCCCGGCCTGGACGCTCACGGCGAACTATACCTATCTCAAGTCGAAGCTGCTGCAGTCCGTCTCCGATGCGTGCCTCGCGAACCCCGGAACCGGAACCTGCACCAACAGCCCCGCCAATCCGAACCCGGGCGGCGGGCAGTACCTGCCGCAGACGCCCAAGAACTCGGGCAGCCTCTTCACCACCTACCGCCTGCCCTTCGGCCTCACCGTGGGCTACGGCCTCACGTACCAGGACGGCTTCGTCCTCGCCGTGGCAACGCCGACCACAGGTGCCGTCAAGTCCGACGACTTCCTGATCCACCAGGCCTACCTGGCCTATGACTTCTCGCCCAACTTCTCGGCGCAGCTCAACGTGAAGAACATCGGCGACAAGCTCTACTACACCCGCATCCGCGGCAACGGTGTGGGCTGGGCCACGCCCGGCGACGCCCGCTCGGCAGTGCTGACCCTCACCGCGAAGATGTAACAGGTCCCAACGGCCCGGCGGGCGCCCTCGGGCGTCCGCCGGGTTCCTGCAATTCATTCGCAGCGATTGCCAGCGCCCGGGAATTCGGCAAGAGAAGCCGCATGGTCATCGAAATTCCAGAGCTTTTCTCGTCCCAGGAAGTGCGCGAAATTCGCACAGCACTCGAAGGCGCCGATTGGGCGGACGGCCGTGCAACGGCCGGTCACCGCGCAGCGCAGGTCAAGGAAAACGAGCAGCTTCCGCTCGGCCACCCCCTGGCAAAGCAGCTTGCCGACCGCGTGCTGGCGCGGCTCATGCAGACGCCGCTGTTCATCGCCGCCGCCCTGCCGCAGCGGGTGCTCCAGCCCCGCTTCAGCCGCTACGACGGGCGCGGGCATTACGGCAACCACGTCGACAATGCGATTTTCCCGATCCCCGGCACCGGCGAGCACTTGCGCAGTGACATCTCCAGCACCCTGTTCCTCAGCGACCCCGAGACCTATGACGGCGGCGAGCTGGTGATAGAGGACATGTTCGGCACCCACAGCGTCAAGCTGCCGGCCGGGCACCTGGTCGTCTATCCCGGCAGCAGCTTGCACCGCGTCGCCCCGGTGACCCGCGGCACGCGCCTCGTTTCGTTCTTCTGGACCCAGAGCTTCGTCGCCTCGCCCGAACGCCGCCGGCTGCTGCTCGAACTCGACGGCGCGATCCAGGGCGTCGCCGTCGATCATCCGGAACACGCCTCGGTCGACACGCTCACGCAGGTCTACCACAACCTCCTGCGCCAATGGTCCTCGACGTGAGCGAGGGCCCCTTGCCGCCTTTTACGCAGATCCCGGCGGACTTGCGCAGCCTTGCCGACTATGCCCGCCGCGCGGCCGATCACTTCACGGTCGAGGCCTGGCGCCATCTGGAGGAAGGCTCGGGCGAAGGGCAGACGCTGCGCCTCAACCGCACCGCCTTCGCCCGCCGGGGTTTGCTCCCCCGCGCCATGGCGGACCTGCGCGGCGGCGAGACTGCGCTCGACCTGTTCGGACGCCGTCACGCAGCCCCGCTGATGCTGGCCCCGCTGGCCTATCAGCGCCTGGCCCATCCCGACGGTGAACTGGCGGTCGTCCGCGCCGCCACGGCGCTCGACACCGGCATGATCGTCAGCACGCTTGCCAGCTTCACGCTGGAGGAGATTGCCGAAGCAGGCCGTTCCTTCGCCGGCGAACTCGGCAAGGACGGCGCGCCCTTGTGGTTCCAGCTCTACCTTCAGCCGGACGGCCGCCACAGCCTCGATCTGGTCCGGCGCGCGGAAGCCGCCGGTTACGAAGCGATCGTGCTCACCATCGATGCGGCGATCAAGCTCTCCGGCATGACCCTGCCGCCGGGGGTCTCCGCGGCGAACCTCGCCGGCATGCCGATGCCCCGCCATACCGCCACCCCGGGCGGGCGCATCCTGCTCGGCACGCCGCTGGCCGATGCCGCGCCGCGCTGGGAGGACCTGGCCTGGCTTCGCGAAGCGACGCGCCTGCCGATCCTGGTCAAGGGCATGGTCCTGGGCGAAGACGCCCGCCGCGCCGTGGACCTGGGCGCGGACGGGCTGATCGTCTCGAACCACGGCGGCCGGGTGCTCGACGGGCTGCCGAGTGCGCTCGACATGATCGAGGATGTGGCGGCCGCGGTGGACGGCCGCATACCGCTCTTGGTGGATGGCGGATTCCGGACGGGCACGGACATGGTCAAGGCTCTGGCGCTCGGCGCCCGCTCCGTGCTGATCGGCAGGCCGCAGATGCACGCCCTGGCAGTCGCCGGAATGCCGGGGGTCGCCCATGCGATCCACCTGCTGCGCACCGAGCTGGAAGTGACCATGGCAGGGCTCGGCTGCCCCAGGCTTGCCGATATCACGCGGGAGCGAGTCATTACCCTTTCCGGCATGTGATACCGCGCTTTCCCGCGCCCACTCATCTCCCGTAAATCTCCGCAAAGGCATGCCACCCCCGCCGCTCGGTTAGGCGAGGCGGCAAGTGGTGCGGCGCTGTCACCAATTAATACAAATTGAGACGCCCCAAAGGGCGCGAACTTTGTCATGGCAGCAACAAAACAAGATGAGGGAATTACGAAAGTGGTGCGACTCCGTTTCGGTCTGCTGGCGTCGGCCGCCCTGGTGGCATGGCCTGTCGTCTCTGCTCACGCGCAATCGACTTCCGGCACTGCCGCGAATTCGGCGTCCACACCGGCCCAACAAACCCCTGCGACGAATATACCTGCGGCGAATGCTCCCACGACGAGCGCCCCCGTAGCGAGCGCCCCTGCAACGAGCGCTCCGGTCCACGCCGCCCCCGAAGAAAGCGGCGAAGAATTCGAGATCGTCGTCGCCGGGCAGAAACCGCGCGGCTCGGTGATCGGCGATATCGCGCCCGAAGTGACCTTCAATGCCGGCGACGTGCGCGCCCTGGGTGTTTCCAGTGTCACCGAGCTGCTCGAAGAACTGGCGCCGCAAACCGAGAGCGCGGGCGGCGGTGCGCCGGTCGTGCTGCTGGAAGGCCGTCGCATCGCCAGCTTCCGCGAAGTTGGAACGATCCCGACCGAGGCGATCCAGCGCGTCGAGATCCTGCCCGAGGAAGTGGCCCTCAAGTACGGTTATTCGGCCACTCAGAAGGTCGTCAACATCATCTTGCGCCAGCGTTTCCGCGCCTTTGCCGTCGAAGGCGGCGGCAAGCTGGGCACCCAGGGCGACGGGCTGGGCGTCAATACCAAGGGCGATTTCCTGGCGATCCGCCGCGGCGAACGCGTCAATATCGACGCCAACTATTCGCACGCCAATCCGATCACCGAGGCCCAGCGCGGCCTGGCCACGAGCGGCGGCGACGGCAACAACCGCACGCTTCGCCCGGAATCGGAAGCGCTGACGCTCACCGGAACCTGGGCCAAGCCGCTATCCCATGTCTGGATCGCCACGCTCAACGGCGAGGCCACCACCACCGACACCCAGGCTTTGCGCGGCAGCGCGGTGCCCAACGTCACCATCCCCGGCGGCAGCCCTTATGCCAGCGGCACCGCGGACGAGACCTTCCTGCCGACCGTCGACGGGCTTTCGCCCTTGCGCAACAGCAACAGCACCCAGACCGGCCACCTCGGGCTGACGCTGAACGGCACCACCCAGAAATGGCAGTGGAGCGTCATCGGCAACTACGACCACAGCGACACCCGCTCGATCCAGCAGCGGCCGCTGAACCTGGCCGACTATGCAGCAGCCGTAGCCGCGGGCGATCCGCTGGCCGATCCCTCGCTGCCGGTCGCCGGGGAATTCCTCGACTTCCTGCCGGTGAACCAGACGCGCAATTCCACCGACAGCGCCGAACTCAACCTCGTCGCCACCACCTCGCCCCTGCAACTGCCCGCGGGCGCCGTGAACACGACGATGAAACTGGGCGGCAATCTCGACCGTTCGGACGGCACGGTGACCCGCCTCGGCATCTCCCAGCCCACCAGCGTCGGCCGCGACCAGGGCGAGGCCTCCATCAACATCGACATTCCGCTCAGCAGCCGCGCCGTGCCGCTGTTCCCGGGTGCGGGCCGGATCTCGCTCAACGCCAATGCCGCCGTGCGCCAGATCGGCGATTTCGGAACCTTGCGCACGTTCGGCGGCGGCCTGACCTGGAACCCCACGAGCCAGTTCAGCCTGATCGCCAGCTACCGCGACGACCAGAACGCCCCCACGGCCGCACAGCTCGGCGGCGCCGTTATCACCACGGCCAATGTCGACATCTTCGACTATACGCGCGGCGAATCCGTGCGGGTGACGGCAGTGACCGGCGGCAATCCCGACCTGAAGGCGGCGGGCATGCGCAATTTCAGACTGGGCGGGACGTTCCGGCTGAACGATCCCAACGTCACGCTCAACCTCGACTATAACCGCACCTGGCAGCGCAATCAGGTGACCGCCCTGCCCGGCGCGACCCCGGCCGTGGTCGCCGCTTTCCCCGAACGCTTCGCCCGCGATGCCGACGGCGAACTGGTCGCCGTGGACTTGCGACCGATCAACATCGCCAGCGAGGACAAGTCCCAGCTGCGCATGGGCATCACCTTCACGAAGTCGCTCAAGACGCCGCAATCGCAGATCGATGCCATGCGCGAAAGCATGCGCAAGCGCTTCCCGAACGGCTTTCCCAGTCGCCGCGGGGGTGACAACGACGCCCCCCCGCCGCCTCCCGGCGAGGGCGACACCGCCGCAGCCGGGCGTGACGCGCCGGGCGGCGCCTCGCCCGATGCAGCGGCGAGCGCATCCGGCAACAGCGGCGGGACGGAGGCCGGCGGCGGCGAAGGCCGGGGTGGCGGCGAAGGACGCGGCCCGGGCGGCGGTGGTTTCGGCGGTCGCGGCGGTTTCGGCGGCGGCGGGTTCGGCGGTGGCGGCGGACGCGGCGGACGCTTGACGTTCTCGCTCTATCACACCTGGGTCTTCTCGGACCGCGTCGTGCTGCGCGAAGGACAGCCCGAGATCGACCTGCTCGACGGCGGCACGATCGGCGCCAGCAGCGGCGGCACGCCGCGCCACAAGCTGGAACTTCAGAGCGGCTATTCCCAGAGCGGGCTGGGCCTGCGCCTCACCGGCAGCTGGCAGAGCGGCACCACGGTCGACGGCGTGGACGGCTATCCCACCACCCAACTTCGTTTCGAGGATTTCGCCAAGTTCGACTTGCGCCTCTTTGCAGACCTGGGCCAGCAACCCAAGCTGGTGGACAAGATACCCTTCCTGCGCGGGGCGCGGGTGACGTTCTCCGTCGCCAACCTGTTCGATGCGCGCCAGAAAGTGCGGGACGGCAACGGCAATACGCCGCTGGCCTATTCGCCCTACTACCTCGACCCGGTAGGCCGGGCTTTCCAGATCACGTTCCGCAAGCTCTTCTTCACGGGACCTCCCGGAGGCCAGCAGCGCTCGGGCGGCAACACCCGGTTCTGAACGACAGGGCGAAGGCGGCCCGATCCGCCGCCTTCGCCTCCCCGGACCGAAGCCTGAAGCGAACGGCATCGGGAAGGGAAAGTTAAGGCTGGTATTTGCGAATGATTTGCAATAGCATTGATTTGGCGATCTGGAGTGCCTGACGATGACCTTCCACTTTCCTTCACCAATCCGGCCTGCACCTGCTCCGCTCGCACCTGCTCACCTCTCGGCCATGCTGCCACCGAGCGTGCTGGTCGATGCGGCGCGGTGCTGGCGGCACGCTCGCGGACAGGATCGCCCCACACAGCCGTCCCTCGCCTCGTGCCTGGATACACTGGACTGCGTCGTGCTGGCGCCGGTGATCGACAGCTTCTGCCTCCTGTTCGAAGGCGCGCTCGGCCGCCCGTTCCGGGTGGGCAGGTCGCATAGCCTCTCCTCGGACGAACGGCTGATGGTGGCTCTGCTGGAAGGACCCGCCACCCGCGCCGCCGCCCTCCCCTGCGAAGAGCCGCGCGGCTGCTTGCTGGATCTCGCGATCCGCTCGACCCGGATCATGGTCGCCTTGACGCTCAAGCAGACCCGCCGGGCCAGAGCGCTCACCGAAAGCCCATCCTGACCGATCAGAGGCTGATCTGTGCCATGATCATCACGAAGAAGATGATCAGCGCCGTCGAGGAGAACCAGACGAGCAGCACCGTACGCCACAATGCGCCGAAGCGGCCCAGGCCGTAAGCCCCGCGCAATTGCCGGAACATGTGGATCGGCGGGAGAAAGAACAGCACGGCCAGCAGTGCATTGGCGCCGAGCCAGTCCATCACCATGCCGAGAATCACCAGCATCGTCATGAAACAGAGCGAGTAAGTGACGAAAACCGTATGGTCGTAGAGGTGAAACCGCCGACTGAACGGGAACAGCAACCACAGGAACGGCACAGAAATCGGGATCAATGCCCAGCTGTACTTGTAGGCGTAAGTCTGAAGCTTGTAGGCGGCGAGTTCGGGGTTCTTCTTGAACTTCCTGATGGCCTTGTCGATCTGGTGGAAATCGCTGAATCGCCGCGTATCGGGAATATTCTCGGCAATGGCGGAGCGGGTGTCCTTCATCGCCTCCAGCGCCTGCTCCCTGCCGTCGATACGGCGGTCCAAGTCGCCTGTATCGGCGCGGCTGTCCTTCAGTTTCTGCCGCTGTGCCTTCAAGACGCCGAGTTCCGCCTCGGTGCCGCTGATCGCCTTGTCGAGGTCGCCGCTGCGAACGGCCGGCGTTTCGCCGCCCTCACTGCCTTCGAGCGCGTGGAAGACCGCGAACATCAGGAACACGCTGAACAGGAACAGCGCGATCGGCGAGACATAGCTGGCGCGCCGTCCGTCGATATATTCGCGGGTCAGCCGCCCGGGCCGCCAAGCGAGCATCGGCAGCGTCCGCCAGATCCTCCCCTCGAAATGAAACACGCCGTGCAGCAGGTCGTGGAAGAAAGCGCCCAGACTGCGATGGACATGGGCCGCCTGGCCGCAAGCGTGGCAATGCGTACCGATCAGAGGCGTTCCGCAATTGAGGCAGGCCGTCTCATGCGTATGGCCCTGGCTCGCTTGCGCCGGGTCCACGGCAGTGGCAGTCAAAGTGCCCTGGCCGATTTCCGCGAGACTTTCCGAGATCCCGTTCATGCGTTTCCCCCTGAAACGCCGATGAACCTACCGCGTTGTCGCCGCCCTGAACAGTCGTTCCGGAGAAGCCCGCGTCAGACCCGCCGCTCGGCGAGTTTGGCTTCGATGGCATTCCACAGCCGGGCAAACTGCTGCGCCGCAGGGCTTTGCGGGGAATGCGCGCCGACGGGCTGGCGGTGCACCGCGCATTGTTCCACCGCGCTGGCATAAGGTACGGTCGGCCAATTGGGGTTGGCGTCGCGCGCCTGCTTGTGAAGGGCGCGCCGCAGATCCAGCATGGACAGCACGGGCAGGATCGGCGGATGACGCCGGGTATTGCCCGCAATCTCGCGCACGACCAGATCGAAGGCGCGTGCCGAAAGCGGCGATGGCGGCAGCGGCACGATCACCAGGTCGGCCGCGCGGACCACTTGCGCGGACAGCTCGTTCATCACCGGAGGGCAATCGAGCACGATCCGGGCGTAGTTTCCAGCCAGTTCCTCCGTGAGCTTGGCCAGGCGCCGACGTTTGCCGATGCGCACCAGCTGGGCGTCGAGCGCGCGAATGCTTTCGTCTGCAGGAAGAACGTCGATCCCGTCCCAGGCTGTGCGCTGGATCAGGCGCGTGGGCGATCGATCGCGCGAGAATACATCCTCGGCCAGTCCCGAACCCTTGGGTTCGAGGCCATAGAGAAACCCGGAGCCGCCCGCTGCGTCGAGGTCCCAGAGCAAGGTCGAATGCCCGTCCTGCGCCGAACACCAGGCCAGATTGGCGGCGAACGTCGTTTTACCGACGCCGCCTTTCACGCTGTAGATGGCGATCGTTGCGCTGTTTTCCGGACGTGGCCCCTCATCCTCGTCCTCACGCGCGGCTGCCGAAAGCATCCGCGCCCGCACCGATCCGCCGGCGATCCGGGGCAACTTGTTCTTCTTTCCAGCCACGCGGAGATCGTTGCCCGTCACGGCCCATCCGTCAACCGCGAACCTTGGTATTATGGCCCAGGGCATTCGAACGGAAGGAATGGCCGCCCAGCCAAACGGGCACGGCCCGCGCTTTCATCCGATCTCCCGCAGTCTGCACTGCATGGGAGAACCGGAAGGAAGCGCGGGCCGAAAATGCCGCGGGATCGACTGAAAGGGCTGAATCCGGTTTCCCGGTCAGCCCGGAAAATCAGCCGTCGTAGTCGCCGCCAAGCGAGGTATTGCGGGTCGGAGCCGAGGCCGTGATGCGCAGGGCTTCGGCCGACTGGCTGAGCGAGCCGATTTCGTCCATCTCGTCATCGTCGTCCGGCAGGACGCGCTGCATCGAGGTGACCAGCGTTTCCTTGAGGATCGAAGGGGTGACGGTTTCCTCGGCGATTTCGCGCAGGGCGACGACCGGATTCTTGTCACGATCGCGCTCGAGGGTGAGTTCCGCACCGCCCGAAATCTCGCGCGCGCGCTGCGCGGCAAGAAGGACCAGATCGAAGCGGTTGGGAATCTTGTCGACGCAATCTTCGACGGTAACGCGCGCCATGGGCACTCCGTATAAAATCTGGTGGATCGGTGAACCTGGCCCGATAAGCCCCGATCCGGGCAAAGTCAAGAAATCTGCGCGCCCGCCACTGCGTCCCTGCGAAAGCACGTCGTCTCGTGGTCGTTGATCACGCCCACCGCCTGCAGCCAGGCATGGACGACCACCGGGCCGACGAAGCCAAAGCCCCGTTTCTTGAGCGCCGCCGACAGCGCATCGCCCGCAGCCGACCGCGCCGCGCTGCCGGTCCCGTCACCCATGGCAGGATCGCCGTCCACGAAGGACCAGACGAAAGCCGAAAAATCCTCGCCCCGCTCCTGCATGTCCAGAAAGCCGCGGGCGTTGCGGATAGTCGCCTCGATCTTGGCGCGCGAGCGGACGATACCGGCATCGCCCATCAGCCGCTCGATCTCGGCAGGCCCATAGGCGGCGATGCGAAGGGGATCGAAGCCCTCGAAAGCGGCGCGGAAGGCATCGCGCTTGTGAAGGATCGTTCGCCACGACAGCCCCGCCTGAAACGTGTCCAGCACCAGTTTTTCCCAAAGCGCACGGGAATCACGGATGGGCACGCCCCACTCTTCGTCGTGATAGGCCCGCATGCGGTCGTCGCCCTCGGCCCAGCGGCAGCGGTGGATCGTTTCGGTCACGAAGTCTCTCGGCATCGGGCTTTCCGGAATGTGAGGTTGTAGCGCCAGGGTCCGGTCTCAGGATGGTGCCCCCGCTCCACGCTGTCCAGTCCGTGGAAAACCAGTCGCGAGGGCCCGCCCCAGACCACCACGTCACCATGGTGCACCCGGTGCCGCCGCACTTTGTCGCCGCGCGCGAGGCCGCCCCAGAGGAAGCTGGCCGAAAGCCCCAGCGACACCGAAACGATCGGCGCCTCCCGGTCGCGCTCGTCCATGTCCTGGTGCAGCGAGAGGCGCGTCTCCGCATCGTACCGGTTGACGAGGCAGGCATCGGGCAGGAAGCCGTCATATCCCGCCCTGGCTGCGGCACGCCCGGCCAGCGACAGGAAGGCCTGCGGCAAGGGCGGCCAGTTCAACCTCGTTTCCGGATCGAGCGGCTGATAGCGGTAGCCCTTGCGATCGCTGACCCACCCGGTCTCGCCGCAATTGAACATCGCGACCGACAGACGCCCGCCGCTGCGGGTCGTCATGTGCCGGAATGGTGAAATAGCCGCGAGGCGGGGAATCTCGGCAAGCAGCAGGGAAGCCTCGGCCAGTCCGAAACCGCCCAGCAGCACGGCGCCGGGGCCGAGCGGGATGGCTTCGCGGCTTTCGGCGAACAGGTCAGGCTGCATCGTGGAAGATGATCCCCAGAGTATGCCGCTTGCCGGAATGCAGCTTGGAAACGCCGTGCCGCATGGTCACGCGGTAGTCCCCGCGCGATCCGCGCTGCGGCCGATTGTTGACGGCGAAGACCACCGCATCGCCCTGAGCCAGCGGCACCACGATCGGCCGCGACTGCATACGCGGTCGCTGCTCGGTCAGGACGAATTCTCCGCCGGTGAAATCCCGGCCGGGCGCGGACAGCAGGACCGCTACCTGCAGCGGGAAGACATGTTCGCCGTAAAGGTCTTGGTGGAGGCAATTATAGTCGCCCGGCCCGTATTGCAGCAGCAGCGGCGTGGGACGGCGCTGGCCGGCCTCATGGCAGCGGGCGATGAAGCTCTCGTGGTCCGGCGGGAAGCGGGTGGTCAGACCCATGCGCTCGTTCCAGCGGTTCGCAAGCGGCGCCAGGCGGGCGTAGAGCGCCCTGCGCAAGGCTTGCACCGGATCCGGCAAGGGATAAGCGAAATAGCGATATTCCCCCAGCCCGAAGCCATGCCGCGCCATGTGAATATGGCTGCGAAACGGCCCGGAAACATCGTAGAGCGCCGCGATCCGCGCACATTCGGTTGGAACCAGCAGGCCAGGCAGCAAAGCCCATCCTTCGCTGTCGAGCTGGGTCTCGGCATCCGCCCCGGCGGCGGCGTCCTTGGAAAAGTACGTGCTTTCGATCATCGGGCAGCGCCTAAGCTCATAGCCCGGCGATAGCGATCCGATCCTTGCGGTCAAACTTCTTTGCAGATGGTCGGGCGGTGAGTCTCCTGCCGGTGCCGAGGATGCCGCAACCGCACGGCGATATTGCTCTCCGGATACAATTATCGCTATTGATTCGCATTAGATTATATGACCAAGAGTTCGCCATGCCTATCATCGAGAAAGACCCGATGCCCTTCTCTCACCGCTTCAGCACGATCGCCTCTGTCCTCGGCAGTCTCGCCGCCGCCACCCTCGTGGCTTCGCCGGCCCTTGCCCATTCGCCTTACCTGCTGCCCAACGGCTTCGCGCTCGACAAGGAGGATCACGTCACCGTGGAAGCCTCTTTCAGCGAGCACGTCTTCGTGCCGACCGTCGCCATGCAGTCCGATGACTTTCACCTGGTAGGACCGGACGGAAAGGCCGTGCCGCTGAAACCCGTGGCCCTGCGCGATCTCGTGATCCTGGAAGCCCCGCTGCCCGCTGACGGCACTTACCGCCTGACCAGCGGAGAGCGGCAGGGCCGCGTCGCCAAGGCCGCGCTGATCGACGGCACATGGGAATTCGTGGCGCCGAACCGGCCGCTTCCTGCCGGCGTCGTCCCGGTCGACATGCAGAGCGTGACCAAGGCCGAAGCCTATGTGACGCGCGGCAAGCCCGGAGATGCCGCGCTCGCGCCTTCCGGCAAGGGCATCGAATATCGCGCGCTGACCCACCCCTCGCTCATTCGCGCGGGACAGCCCGCCGAATTCGAACTGCTGTTCGACGGCAAGCCGCTCGCCAATGCCGATGTCGAAGTGGAAGAAGCCCGCGCCGGGCAGGTCGAGAACCGAAGGCTGCCGATCATCACCAGCGACGCCCGCGGACGCTTCACCATTACCGCGCCGGAGCCTGGCCTCTACTTTGCGATGACGCGCCACCGCGTCGGGGTGATCGGCGCACAGCCCGCGCGAAGCTACACTTACGCCCTGACTTATTCGGTTACCAACTGAGGATGAATACCATGAAGACGGCCATCTGCGCGGCCTCCCTGATCGCCGCGACCCTCGCCGGCAGCACGGCGGCCCATGCTGCCTCCCACGATCTCGCCACCTTCATCAAGGAGCAGGATCTCAACGGTGACGGCAAGGTCAGCAAGGAAGAGTTCCAGCGCGGCCGCGACGCCGAATTCGCCCGCATGGACCGCAACCGCGACGGCGTGCTCTCGCATGACGAATATGTCGGCGACTACCGGGAGCGCCTGGAGCGCGAACTGGCGCAGCGCCCCGAAAAGGACCGCGCCGAAGAGCGTACCCGCCAGCTCCGTCAGGCCGAAGTGCGCTTCGGCGTGCTCGACAGCGACAAGAGCGGCAGCATCTCCCCGGCGGAATTCGCCGCCACCGGCTGGGGCATGTTCCTGCGCCACGACACGAACCACGACGGCTTCGTCTCGGCCGACGATACGCCGGCCAAGGATGCCGACTGATCGGATCTGCGAGGCGGCGCGATAGGGCGGCGTGGTGGCGGCCCTATCGCCGCTCCGCTGAGGTACCGCGCCGAGCCTGAGGCGGTGTCCAGTCCGGGTCCATCATTCCGAGCGGAACGAAGCCAGCCAGAGCCACCTCACTGCAGGCTGCGGATGAAGAACTCGGACAGGCGGCGCGTCACATAGTCGATCGGGCCGGTCGACCGCCCGACGCTGTGCTCACCGCCCGGCACCACCAGCAGGTCGAAGTCCTTGTCCGCCTTGATGAGGGCATCGGCGACCTGCATGGTCGAGGCGGGATCGACATTGCTGTCCTGCTCGCCCACGATCATGAACAGCTTGCCCTGGAGCCGAGCGGCATTGTCGACGCCGGAGGCATCGGCATAGCTCTTGTCCACCGGCCATCCGAGCCACTGTTCGTTCCAGCTGATCTTGTCCATGCGGTTGTCGTAACAGCCCGCCATGGCGACGCCGGCCTTGTAGAAATCGCCATGGAACAGCAGCGCGTTGAGCGTGCTCTGCCCGCCCGCCGAAGCGCCGTAGATGCCGACGCGGCCGATGTCGTAGGCCGGGTCTTTCGCCGCGAGAGCCTTGTGCCAGAGGATGCGGTCGGGAAAGCCCGAATCCTGGAGGTTCTTCCATGCCACGTCCTGGAAAGCCTTGGACCGGTTGGCAGTGCCCATGCCGTCGATCTGCACGACGATGAAGCCCAGGTTGGCCAGCGCCTGCATGCCGATCACCTTGTCGCCGCCGGAATGGTAGCCGAAGGGCCAGAAGCTCTTGGGCACGAAGCTGTCGTGCGGGCCGGCGTAGATGTTCTCGATCACCGGATATTTCTTCGCCGGATCGTAATCGCGCGGCCGGACGACGAGCCCCCAGATGTCGGTCTTGCCGTCACGGCCCTTGGCGGTGAACACTTCGGGCGCGTGGAAGCCGGCGGCGGCGAGGCGGCTGATATCGCCCTTGGCCACTTCCATGATCGGCGCGCCGTCGCTCGTACGGTAAAGCACGCTGACATTGGGCAGGTCCACCCGCGAATAGGTATCGACGTAGAACTGCATGTCGGGAGAGAAGCTGACGGTGTGGTCGGCGCGCTCGGGCGTGAGCGGGGTGAGGTTCCGGCCGTCGAAATCGATGCGATAATAGT
>Ga0160437_1000354_pt1 | contig 24643 bp, 20 predicted proteins | sample HID1975I_E0MG_FD_108227 | JGI IMG/M metagenome (GOLD analysis project Ga0160437, IMG submission 108227) | Enriched soil microbial communities from UW Madison campus, WI, USA - HID1975I_E0 MG | ecosystem: Environmental > Terrestrial > Soil > Unclassified | place: USA: Madison, Wisconsin... | reverse complement strand
GGCTTCTCACTCCCTCCCAGGTGGCCGGGAATTGCTCGGAATGGTGGCCGGCATCATCTCGGAATCCCGGCCGGGATCAAATCGGAATGGTGGCCGGGATGACCCCGGAATCCGCACCCGCGCTTCGAGAACGATCCAGCACATCGCTGGCTGCGCGAAATGGTCCGAGCACTGTGTGTTTCTGAAGAGCGAGCGGCGGTATTGTAGCGCGGACTGGGAGAGGTCATTCTCTCAAGCCGAGAGCCCACAAACGGGAGGTTGCACCCTCGTCGTTTCGGCTGCTCCCTGATCGCGGCCGCCGTTTCACTCGATTAAGGATGAACCTGAACAACATTTCGTGGGACCTTGTATCCCCTCCGGTTCTAAGCGTGCGACTCAAGAAAGCCGTGGCTCCCAGCGTATAGCTTGCCACCGGTCCTATGACGGCGATGCGCATGTTGGCGCCCTACAGCCCGCCATTCAAAATTCTCATGAGCGCACACTGGCGATGTGCGTTATCCAGCGTTCCTAAATTACACGTGAGTGCTGCCGAAACCGGGACGGATGCGATGAGCATCTTCCTTTACGTCAATGGTACGCTGACCCGTCACTACGTCCACCATGCAGTTGTAAAATTCCAAGGCTTCGTAAGGCGTCGTAAGTGGCAGTTGCACTTTTGCGCCGAGCAAGGCGTTCGCCGCGTCTTCTTCGGTCGCATCGCGAAGTTGTATCAGCAGAACCTCCGCACGGGCCTTGCTGTCATCAAGTTCGTTACCAAGCAGATCAGCGACCAGACTCACGAAGTCCTGCCGCTCAGGCGCTTGCGGATTTGCACGTAGGAAGTCCTCAATCGAGATTTTCGAGATAGCGCCGCCTGATGAGCCGTTCGCTTCATGCACCACCGTGGTTTTATCGGTGCCGTTTCCACGGGCCAGATACCACTGGTCGCCGTTGGAGCTGAGGGAGAAAAGCAACATCGGATGGGTCATGGCAAATTCAACTCCGCAAGGGCCACGAGGTAACGCTGGGTGGGTTCGTTCGTCATAACCACCGCCCTCGTACGCGTTAAAAGATGTACTGCCGGACGATGTCCGCGATCAGCTTGTCCGAGAAAACCTAACGCATCTCCTCGGCATCTTCCCGGCCTAACGCAAACACAATGCGTGCCGCCGCTCGGAAGAGGCTCGCCCCTACTGATTGAAACGTTGTGCTCGCCGCTTTGCCGTTCGACGTTTGCCTGCGGGAGATCAATGTTGAGCAGACGGCTATGATGCGATCCTCAGATCTCAATCAGGCTACAAGTCAAGGTTGTGCGAGCTTCTGACCCAGCCGTCTGCTGCGCATGCACCAATGCCGAACTGATGGTTGCTGATCCGATACGCCCTAATGCCGGCTGCGGCGAGATGACGCGTTCTTGCAAGACTCGTTCCAGCAGCGCTTGCGCGCATAAGCGATAACTGGTGTTCGAAATACTGATGGTTGAGATCCATGACAACACCCCTTCTTACAAGCGGGAGCACTATGGTCTCTCAGCCGCCGGTGCTTATTTTCCGATACCAGCGATTAGAGGTATGTAGGGAACGAAATTTATATTTCAATGGAAGGCTTGTTATAAGCGCAATAAAAGCCGTCGCGCGCACGGAAAAATTAGATCGCTGTATTATGCTCATTTTTATTGCGTGCGCAGGCATCGTGCCCGCGCGCATGTGCGCTTTACCGCGTATTGCGTGTTAAATTTTGCTTATAGCTTGGCGTCGCTCCCGGCTTTTGGGCCGATCACATGCACGTGCAATTACCGGACGGGCAACTTTCTACGCTTTCCCGAGCAGCCCGAAATTCTGGAATCGGCTCTCATCGAAGCCCATGAATGGGTAAACGGATGGACCGCGCTTGGGAGCAGAAATTCGATGACGGAACGGCCGAGACGGCTCGTCAATTTCGAGGGGCTTAGTCCTCATGGCCAGCTACACTACCATTAAGAGGTTGGGAACGGCGGGGACTGGTAGACAAGCGGTGGGACAAGCGCACCGGGCGTCCCGATCACCGCATGCTCATAGATGGATGCAGCGAACCTACTGCGGCCCAACGTCTCAGTGGCTAATTGTAGAAGCAGAAGTGAAGTAAGGCCCCACCACCAGGCCGGATGCACCTTTCCGTAGCGCCGCTTGTCCCGCACGATGCCCGCCACCGGGAACGCGATCATGCCAACGAAGACTGCCGTCAGCATCGAATACATGAACAGCGGGGCCGGCAGCAGCCTTCCAAATGAGGGACCCATGATAGCCGCCATGCCGCATATGACCAAGCGTGGATGCCACTCACGGTCGCGCCGCTTTAACACGGCACCGATCAATAATGCCGCGAACAGCATTACACTGAGCGGGTTCATCAGCAAAAACTGCGCGGGTAGGAAGAAGAATGGCACTGCCGCCTTTTGGGCGCTCCATACCGTCGAAAGTGTGCCGACGACCACCATGGCCAGAGCCCAGCCAAGGGCTAGCCAACCTAATTTGCGATGAAGCCCTATCGATCCGGTCGCGGCGAGTGACACCTGCGAGACGAACAGCAAGACCCAACCCATGAACAATATGGCGTGGATATGCACCGAAACGGGAGCACGAAACGACGATATGCCCATCACTGCAAAGAACGAGAACGCGCCAACATTAATGAGCGCCATGACGATTGCAGTGATGGCAAAAAAGCGCGTCTCGGCTACGAAGAACCGCCGTCTCAAAATTGCTGAATCCATCCCACCCGTCCCGTAGCTTGAATCTGCCACGGCAAAATATTACAGTATTCTCCCGTTCATGTAAAAGCTATTCAGATGGACGTGACGAGCGCCATCATAGTAAATATTATGAGTAAGGGGTTAAATGCTCTCCACAGCAATATCCTACGACGTTTATGGAGGATGAGCCGCAATCATCCTAGAGCGCTTTTTTCCAATGACCGTTGGCGTATCGTGAGAGGCATCGTCGGGGCGGCATTCAGCAAGGGCATTGGCAAGAAAAGCCAAGCCGCTCGGAGTTGGAACTCGAAAATTTGCGACCGAGCGGCCCCAAAGGCAAGTTCACACCTGGGCCGGGCGCCACATCGTACGGCATTTTTGCCGTCCTCAAATGCACGGAGGAAAGGCAAAATTGGTTTGAGATGCGACCATTGACGCGGCATCTACATTCAACGATAAGTTTTCATCGGGCAGTGCGGCGCCCGATTAGACGGCATCCGTCCAAGTCCGCTCCATTCGCCGCGCCTGCGGCCAAGGAGCGTTTATGGATTACACGGCTACTGGCAAGCACCCCCCGTCGATGAGCCTTTCCGCACTTTTTCTGAAATTCCTTCGTTTTGGCTTCCTCGCCTTTGGTGGGCCTGTAGCCCAGATTGCCATGCTGCGTGAGGCACTGGTCGAGGAGGAGCGGTGGATTGACCGCTCCCGCTTCAACAAGCTGCTCGCGATTCTGCAAGTGCTCCCAGGACCTGAAGCCCACGAACTCTGCGTCCACTTCGGCATCGTTGCGCGGGGCCGGATTGGCGGGCTTTTGGCGGGGCTGGGCTTCATGCTGCCCGGTTTCGCCTTGATGCTGCTCGCTGGCTGGATCTATGTCACTTGGATAGCGGGACACGGACTGTGGAGCGGGCCGCTTCTGGGCGTCCAGATCGCTGTACTCGCGATCATTCTGCGCGCCGTTTTCCGGATCGGCGAACATATCCTTATAGATCGTCTTACATGGGCAATCGCCTTGATTAGCGCACTGCTCACGCTGACTAATATGCCGTTTTGGTTGCCGCTCATTGCAGCCGCGGCAATTTATGCCTTTGCGCAAAGGCCTTATCTGGCCATTGCCGTAGCTATCTTCACCGCGGGCCTCGCCGCCTGTCTCTATATGCTTCCTGGCGGACAAGCGGCCCTCACTATCTCTCATGAGCCGTCAACAGTCATTGCCCTCTTCATTGCCGGCCTAAAGGGCGGACTGCTGACATTTGGCGGTGCCTACACCGCAATTCCCTATGTCCGCGCCGACACGGTGGGCCGTGGATGGTTGAGCGACGCCACCTTTCTCGACGGGATCGCGCTGGCAGGAATTCTTCCTGCCCCGCTCGTGATTTTTGCAACATTCGTGGGCTATGTTTCGGGCGCGCTGCCCGGCGCGCTTGCGATCACGGCGGGGATGTTCCTTCCTGCGTTCGCTTTCTCGCTGATTTTTTATGAGCGGTTGGAAGCGATCGTCGATCATCCTGCGCTTCAAAGGGCACTGGAAGGCGTTGCGGCAGCAGTGGTCGGCATCATCGCCGCGACCTTCCTACAACTAGGCAAAGCAGCGTGGTTGCGCGTACCCTCACTGCCAATGGCGTTGACGCTGTTTTGCTTCGCCTTGATCGCCGCATGGCGCTTGAAGGGAATGTGGGTGACGCCGGCAATACTGGTCTTTGGCGCATTGGTCGGTGCCGCCAGTTCACTATGGTAGAGCCGCACGGATGCGGCGGACGCTTTCGTCGTCATATGAGTTACAGTTGATATCAATGACCGCGAGTTGGAGGAACCCGGACGGACCGCAACTGGACAAAGAATTTTGACGTCTGAATGACGACAAAGGGTCGATGCCGCCGACGGCCCAGCGAAACAATTAGCCGCATTCTGCGCCGTTACGAAAAACGGCCACGATAAGCGAGGCGCTAAGCGCATCGATCACATCAGGCTATGATCGGCAGAGACGCCAGGACCTCAACGATAATGGTTGGGCGGACATGCCAGTTTTGAGCGCTTCGCCGTTCCACCCCGTTTTTTTGGGGGGTGCTGACGGGGCGAAGGCGCCGCTGACCGTCGGTGCACTGGCCGATCAGTGCAATGGGGGCGCGATGCCGGGCGCCACCGCGCCGGATGGGTAGCCGTTCGTTCAGGCACAGCGCAGCCGTCGATATGACGTCGGCCTGACGGCAAAGACGCCGCTCGAAGGCATCGGCACGCTTCACCTGCAGTAGGCGACATTGTCCGAACTGGCCATTTGCAATCCAGGTGGCCGCAATCCGTATAGATCTGCGACACACGACCGCGCAATATTGCCCCCGGCCGGCGAATGGCTAGACTCGCTTGCTAGGCAGAGAAGTCGGACCCCCGGGCGCCGGATGCGTGGGCTGGAAACCGGAGTTGATTCATGGTGATAGGACTTTTACAAAAGAGCGACATGAACCGCTTGGCGCTCGTCATTTGCGCGGCGATTGGCGGGCTCGCGATCTTCGCGCCTGCTATGGCCGAAGCGCGTACAAACGCGCCGGACGCCAGTGGCCAAGAGGCTGCGCGTGATGCGGACTGGACGAGCAGCCAGTCTCCCGAAACCGGCCCATTCTTCAGCCATTCGGTCGGCGGGTTGACGGTGAGCCTGCGCCTGCTTCCCGACGAGTACAACATGTTCACTCCAAGCCTTGAAGTTCAGGTGCACGAATGCGCCGGGAAGGAATGGAGCGCCTCCGAGCGCATCAGTCCGGTCGGCACCAGCGTCGATGACCGTGCGGCAAGGGTACGCGAGGCCGCCGATGGGCAGATCGCGAAGGCCCGGCAGGCATGCTCGTTTGCACCCGATGTAGCGCCAAAGTTGCTTTCGGGGATAGAGGCGGCCTACGTGAAATTCGAGGAAATGGGGCGCTAGAATGCTAATTTGCGTCCTTGCTCCGGGGCGGCGCACAAATTGGGCCGCCGGCGGAGTGGGAAACGGGGTAGGCCGGGCGATGTGCGGCCAGTGGTCGGCCCCGGCGAACTCGGCCAACCTTCCCCGGCCTCAATCGCCGAGTGCTTCCGGTACGGTCAGGACCGCGAAATGCAGGACCGAGGGCTCCACGACCGGCAGGGCTTGTCCTGGGAAATGTGCGCCTCCGAAACCGATTTGTCGACGCGCGCGGCAAGGCTTTTGGCCGCGTCGATACTTTCGCGGGGCAGCCGCTTCGAACCCTCGCCGACTTCATCATAAGCACGACCCCGTGGCTGTCGACGAGGCGAGCGTCAGCTTCAATCACGATGCGCCCGCGATCATCCCGACTACGGGAACGGCTCCACGAAAACCCGCGTTGCCCTTCTTCAGATGCGTGACGTCGATCACGAGATCGAGCGAACCATCTTGCGCGCGCTCGTCGCCGTCGCGTCAGACATCGCCGAACCTTGCCGAGCCGGTCAGCCGGGCAAGTGTCTCCTCGTAGGTCGCGGCAAGATAGGCGGCAGGAACGTTTCGCGCCGTTGCAGTCGGGAATTGGACCCTGACCGAGGATTTGGGTGAGAGGCCTGGAACCAGAAGATGGTCACCGCCCTGAAGAGCCATGGCAGGAGCCTGGTCGACCAACTTGCGGCCCGATAGCGCAGGGTCCGCTTCCAGTCCGGCATCCCGGAACGCTCGACGACTGGATCCCTTGCCTTCTTCGGCAAGATCAGGACGGCGCCATGCACGGCGCCACGGGTATCGCGATAGCGTATCGAGAGCGTCTGCGCGCCTGGGCGGATTGCCTTGTAGACGAGGCCGGCGCCTTCCAGCGCAAGGCCCGCCACCGCATCCGGCGTACCACGCAGCAGCCCTCTGGTCGAATGCTCGATCGCGAAGGCCTCGATCGATGCGAAGGGAATGCGATCCCTCTCCTTATCGGCTGCAAACGCAACGCCGTCCTTGTCGAGTGTGAGTTCGCCGCGCCGCTGCGCACCTATACTTCCGAATTCAGTGATTGTGACCCCGCCCTCGACGAGGGACGGCTCCGGCAACTGGCGAATAGGCCGAAAGTCCAGCATCACGCGCGGCGATGCAAAGGCAGGACCTGCAATGACGACTCCCGCTGCCATGACAAGCGACAGGAGGTTCGGACTGGTCAGTCGGCGGCGGGCTATCGTCAAGTGTGTCATGAACTGTCTCATGAAGCGTCTCCGGGGCATGCGTGTGCCTTGCCCGGCCGCTGGCGGCCGGGTTCTAACTGCGGGGGGCTGGCGTCAGGTTGCGCGCCGGGTGCGCGGCAGGATCGCGAGACTTCTGCCGGCCAGTCGCGACCAATCTTGTTTCCGGAAGTACCGAGATTCCCGGGCGGGAACTGCTCTGGCAACGGCTCGGCCTACCGGGACGACCGGTAGCGATCCTATCAGAATTCTATCGGTTAAGGTTCAAGGGGGCAAAGTCTGATGCATGGCCAATCTCCGTTCACAACAGAGATACCGGCGCTGCTGATCGCCTTCACAAAAAAATCGAAGTTTTTTTGCAACGACCCTTAGTAATGGAAAAAGCGGAATTGTTTTTTGTGCTACAGATCGGCGAGCCGGGCCGTGCGCCGCCGTGCCGGTGCCCGCCGGACCCAGCCTGCGATGCAGGATCCATCCGGGCGGGCGTAGTCGGAGGTTTTGCGATCGACCATGCAGCCGGCTGTCAAACGAGGCTGCCGGCTGTCCCGCCTCCATGGTCAAACCGCCATTTGAAGCCACGCGATGCGGCCTGAAGCTGCTCGAAGCGGTCGGCGCCGCCGGAAGCGCTGAGAGTTGCCGAACTACTCAGCGCCTGCCGCACGCCCCCCTGAGACGCATCCGTCTCCTCGCATCGGCTTGCTTTGTCGTCAGGAATGGGCCGGCTCCAGCCCCGCTTCGGGCGCGATGCCTTCACTCTGCTCCTCGGTCCACGCCGGATAGTCGCCGAGCGTGAAGAGCAGTAGTCCGCTCACGATCGGAAGCACGACGCCTGCTAGCAGCAGTCCGTAATAGCTGCCGGTGTAGTCGTGGATCATGCCGGCAAGCAGCGGGCCTATCCCGGATGCAAGTGCGATCGCACTCGTCATAGCGCCGAAAATGGCGGCAAAGTTTCGGATCCCCGCATAGCGCGCCGTGAGGTAGCCGCAAAGCTGCATCTTCGTTCCCCCGGCATAGCCGCTGACGATCATCGCGACCAGAATTACGCCGGGCGATCGAAACGGCTCGAGCAGAAAGAGATAGCCGATACCCACCAGGATGAAGGTAACACCGCCTACCCAGCGCCCGTGGCTGCGGTCCACCAGCCATCCGGTGACGAGCTTGCCGACCACCGCCGCAATCCCGAAGAGACTGAGCAACCACGCTGCATTGTCGCGCGACAGGCCCGCTTCGACCAGAATGGGGAACTGGTGAACAGAGATCGCCACGGTGACCATCAATACCAGGACCGTGGAAATGGCGATCTTCCAGAGCTGGGGATCGCGCCAGGCCTGCTGCACCGAAAGCCCGGGAAGGTCGATGCTCGCATCGCGCGTCCGGCTGAGTTGCGCTGCACCGACCCTGTGAATGTCGCGCGCGTCGAACAGAAAGAAGATGCTGGCGATCAGCGCAACGAGGCCCCAACCGAGGGAGAGATAGACAAACGCCAGCCGCCAGCCGAACTGCGCTATGAGCCAGTTCGCCATTGGCGGGACCAGCACTTGAGCAACCGCGGTACCCGCAAGCGTGATGCCGAGCGCAAGCCCTCGGCCCCTCGAAAAAACACTTGCGACGGCCGCCGACCACACGTTCGACTGGATAAAGAGAGAAAATATCCCCCACGCACCCCAGAGGAGCAGCCATAGCGTAAACGAGCCGTTGGCGGTGCCAAAGCCTGCGACCGCCGCCATGGTGAGAACGATCCCGGGAATCGCAACCCTCCGGCTGCCGAACCTGTCGATCAGCATCCCGACAAAAGGCGATCCGATCATCGCGATCAGCGCCGCAACGGTGATCCCTGCCGATAATTCGGTTCGGCTCCAATTGAAGGCCTGCCCGAGCGGTGCCATGAAGATGCCGGTTGCCGGCGTCATGATCGACATGAAGGCAAAACCAAGGGCAGCAGCCAGCACGACCGGCCAATGCCTGCGCCACTCGTCTCTCGGCATCTCAATGCGTCTATTCATACACTGCCGCTTTTCACGCCGTGGTGCCAGTGTGGCCCAAGGCGCGCCTCTCCAGATGTATTTGCTCTCTTGAGCGCGTCCTCGCGGTTCGTGCCCGACACTCTCCTGGTCGCGGTGGCAACGAAGCAAAGACCCGAGGCGTCTTGCGGGCAAGGTTGCATGCTCTTGCCGTCTTCAAGCGCTCGCCGAGGTCAGCTCCGCATTGCCCCATCGATTCCGTGTACCGTTGTGTTCGTGAGGGACGCTGCGCTCAATCACCTTGTCGGGTGATTTCTGGCCATCTTCAATCATGATGGCCAGAAGCGACGCCCCCCTCCCCCAAGTGGCTTGCCTTGAAGGTCCACCGGCATCATTTCAGGACACTCTGTCAGAGCTGCACTGGCGTTCGCTTCGGAAATGTCCGATCAATCGCCCTTAGGAGTGCTCTTTAATTGGCCGCGCGGACAGGCGGCATAGCGTTTCGCCGGCCTTCCCTCGATTGCGGGAATTGCTCGGCATACGGAGGCATAGATGGGTTTCTTGAACGAAATCTGGAGACTGATCGCAGGGCACAATGCGCTGTCGACATTCTTCTACATGTTCCTGACAGCGAGTGCGATCAACGTGTTCCTGGCGGTGTTCTTCCGGTCGCGCAAAATCCAGCCGAAGGGCTTCAAATGGAAGACGTACCGCAATGAGATTGCGTTCGGACTGATCAACGTCTTCACCTCGGGGCTGCTGATCGGCGGCGGCACCGCATTCCTGACCTCGCACGGGCTCATCAAGGTCAATACGGCGCCTGCAAGCTGGTGGATCATTGCTCTCGAATACGGCTTCTATTTCATAGCCTACGACACATGGTTCTACTGGATGCACCGGCTGATGCACAAGGAGCCGGTCTATACGCTTGTTCACAAGATCCATCACAAATCGACCTCGCCAAACCTGCTGACGACCTTTTCGGTCGGGCCTTTGGAATCCGTCGTGAACGGAGGTTTCATCCCACTCTTCACGGCTGTCGTGACGGTTCACTCGCAGTCGCTTGCGCTCATGACCCTGTCGGCAGGACTGATCGGGATCTACATCCACAGCGGTTACGAGTTCATGCCGCGCTGGTGGAACAGGACCTGGGCAACCAAATGGTTTATTACCGCGACCTTCCACGACCAGCACCACAAGTACTTCAATTGGAACTATGGCGGCTACACGACGAACTGGGACCGCATCTGTGGCACGACCCGCAAGAAGTATGAGGCGGATTTCGTGAAGCTGAAGGACCGCGCGGCAAGCGCGAAGGCGGGCGAAGCCGGTGCGAGCGGCCAGATTTCCACGGGCCAGCCGGCCGCGGGACAGCTGGAACCTGTCTAGACCGTCAGAGCCGGACAAGATGTGCGAGGGCAGGAGCGGAAAAATGCATGGCGGACATCCATCCTCCTGCCGCGCCCGCGAACGTCCAGACCTCGGTCATTGAGATCAGGGCAAGGCCGCAGGCGCCCACAGCAAGCGAGCCGAAAGCCGCCGAAGCGCGTTCGATTACTCCTCGCGTTCAACTTATTCCACACGTCCCAACTGAACCTCCCGGGACGTGCACCTGGTGGGTATTCGGGAATGGATCGGATCGCGGGACGATGCGATCCGTGCCCGAATACCTTCCTTTTTTGTTCCCGCATCACCGATCGAAGCAAATCACTGGCGTGGTCGGCCGCATGGCATTCTCGAACCCGAGAGCCTGCACCTTGGCGCCCATCCAATATCCGCGCCGGAACTTCGATAATTCGGGTTTACTGCCAGAGCGGCGGAGAGATCAATGACCTCTATATCCGTTCAATGACAAGTGATCGCTGTTCAAAGCGGCAGGCGGATCGGAGTTCTCGCAGGCGGTGTGCGATGGATATTACCTAAGATCGGGCGGCAGAATGAACCAATCGGCCGTGCGATGTGCTTTGACTGACTTGGGGTAGACGCTTCATCGCGGGTTCCCACACAAAAACAGATTCTAGATTGCATAAATGGGATGAGCCAATGCCAGAAAGTTTGCGCAAGGATCTGCGAGAGTTGCCTATTGCGGCCGTCATTGGCGCCGGCGGCCTGGGCATGGCCATAGCCCGCAGAATGGCCCAGCAGCACCATGTCGTGCTGGCCGATATCCAGAGGGACGTGGCCGAACGTCAGGCCGAGCAACTGCGATCGGAAGGCGCAATCGCAACCGCGATCCAGTGCGATGTAACCCGCCGTAAGGCGGTGGAAGACTTGCGCTCCTGCATCGCCCGGGCAGGCCCCTTGCGCACGGTCCAGCATGTCGCCGGCCTCTCGATTGCAGCGAACGACTTTTCCGCCATCGTGCAGGTCAACCTGCTCGGACCTGCCCTCGTGTGCGAAACGCTACTGCCGCTCGCCGCTCCAGGATCGAGCGCAGTCCTGATCGCTTCGATGGCGGCCCATCTCTCGAGCGCGACCGAGGCAACCCGGCAGATACTGGCGTCGCCAACCGACCCGGATCTGGCTCGACGGCTCATGGAGGAACTCGGCCCGGAAAACGCGACGCCGGCCGCGGCCTACGCTCTTTCGAAGATCGGCCTGCTATCCTATGCCCGCGCGAAGGTCAGCGACTGGGGCGCCCGCGGCGCGAGGATCGTATCGCTTTCACCCGGCCTCATCGCAACGCCGATGGGCGAGGCTGCCTATGAGAAGAGCGAAGGCAAACGCCGGATGTTCGAGAAAATCCCGCTCAGCCGCGAAGGCTCGATGCAGGAGATTGCCGACACTGCCGAGTTCCTGGCCTCGGACCGCGCATCCTTCATATCCGGAACGGACCTGCTGGTCGATGGCGGCCTGAGTTCCGCCCTGACAGCCTGCGCCTGACAATCGTGGGGCCCGGCCCTTTGCAAAAAAGACCTTTCGAACACTTCCTTCAAGACAAAGGATCGAACATTGGCCTTCAGAGTTGGCCTGGATTCCCAGACACTGTTCGGCATGCCGCCGGTAGAGCATGTCCTGCTCGCGGCACGAACCGGCTGCGACTTCGTTTCGCTCGGATACGGACCTGTCCCCTGGCGCCTGCCACGCTTTCCCGACTGGTCGCTACGCGATGACCAACGCTTGAGTACGGAGCTCAGAGCCGTACTCGCCGATCACCGGATTGACGTCGAACTCGCCGAGGGCTTTGTCGTGCGCCCGGGCGTCGATCTGAGAAGCCGCGAGGCCGACCTTGATCTCTTCGCCGAGCTGGGCGCCCGGAAAGTCGCAACTGTCTGCATGGATCCCGACGCGAACCGCTGTGCGGATCAGCTCACGAGCCTGTGCGAATTGTCTGCCCAGCGCGGACTGGACGTCATGTACGAATTTGCGCCGCCGCATACCTTCAACACTCTGGAGCAGGTCTGCGAAGTGATCGACGCGATCGGCGCGAGCAATCTCGCTCTTCTCATCGATTCGATGCACTTCTTCAGGTGCGGTGAAAAACCTGAAGAACTTGCAGGCATCGACGTGCGCATCGGTTACCTGCAGCTGAGCGACACGCCTGCATCGCAACTTGATGCCGCCGACTATTACCGTGAGGCATGCTACAACCGTCTTGCGCCGGGCACAGGTGAGCTGGATCTCGAGGCACTGATCCGGGCCGTTCCAAGCGATCTACCCATCGGTCTCGAAGTGCCGATGATGGCGAGGATCGATGAGGGCGAGGCGCTGGAGGATATCGTCGCGCAAGTCGTCGAAAGGTCCAAGGCGCTGATCGCCCGCTCGCGGAACTGAGCGCAGCATAGTCGCGGCACAGCCGCACCGGATTTTCGCAAAGCTCCTGGACCCGTTCCAGGAGCTTTCCTTTTGATGTCGGCGGGCCGCGGGCGAGCTCGCGATCTGCCGGGAAAAACAAAAATAGAAGCCGGCCCGGGAATACCCGGACCGGCTTCTCTCCTCCTTGAGAGAGAGCTCTTCTAACGCTTAGCGCGAACCGAATGCATAGCGCACTGTAAGCCCGAATTCACGCGGTGCGGTCGTGCCCAGCACGCGGCGGTACTGCGGAACCACCGGCGCTGCACCGACGACTCCGAACTGGGGAGTGAATACCCCGCTTTCACGACTGAGGACACGGAAAGTGTCGGTGATGTTCTTGCCATAGAACGAGATTTCCCACCGCCCCGAAGAGTCTCGCAGACCCGCATAGAGGTTGAAGAGTGCGTAGCTCTTGACCTGATCGACCGGATTCAGCGGATCATTGGGGTCGTTCTTGCCGAACCACGATAGCAGGCCGCGGATGTATCCGTTCATCGCATCGCCGATCGGGACATGGTACTCGGCACGCGCGTTCGCGCTCCATTTCGGTGCCATGGCTGGCGACTGATCAAACGGACATGCCCCGATGCCCTGCCCCCCGGTTGCGGCCATGATCTGCGAGGCGGTGTAGGTCAGGCCCGGCGGGTCGGCTTCTCCGAACGGTGCGACATAGTCGTTGCAGGGAACCAGGCCGCCGCTCGTCTTGGTTTTGGTATAGGCGCTGCTGACCCCGAGGTCCCAGCGATCGGTCGGAGCATAAGTCCACTCCAGCTCGATGCCATAGACCTTGACCGGTAGAGCTGCGACGAAGCCCGGACGGGTCGTGACCGTGGTAGCACCGGGCGTCACGAACGAAACAGCCGACGAGGGACGGTAGGGGAAATTCTTGAACTTCTGATAGAAACCGTCGACGTTGAGGTTCATGCGTTTGTCGAGGAAGCTCGACTTTACGCCGATTTCATAAGAGGTTGACTTTTCCGGCGGAAGGATGAGGAAGTCGCGCTGCCGATCGCTGAGCGCTGCTGCCTGGAATCCCCCCGGGAAAATGCCCGGTCGCCAGGACGTACCCGTCGATGCATAGACCATGAGATCGTCGCTGAATTCATACTTGGCCGACGCCGTGTAGATCCAGGTATTCCATTTGTCGTGGAACTCGAATGTCGGGACGAATGCGCACGGCGTCGTCGTCTCGAAGGGAGGGCCTGCAAACGGCGTCGTGAAGCGGAAGCCACCGGCCTGCGGCGAGGGATAGCTGCAAAGACCGGCATCGGTCTTGTAGTCGATGTGGCGCAGGCCGCCGGATAGTTCGGTCTTTTCACCGATATGCGCGGTGAGATTGCCGAAGAAGGAGATTTCCCGGTCAGTTTTCACCCGCTGGCTCTTGCCCACCAGGATCGTCGGGGTTGGGGCCGTCAGCACGGCATTGGGGGTATAGAGCAGCGTCGGCGCGTCGAGCTTGTTGTAGAAGCCGCCGAGCGTGTAATCGAAAATGCCCATGATCCGCTGGTCGGATGACAAGCGAAGTTCGTGCGACCAGGTCTTGACCGCCCGCGTCGTGTACTGGCCGATGCCCTGATAGATGGCAGGCTGCGTGGGCCCCCACCGATCGGCGATGTCGAAACGCTCGACGGTCTGCACATGTTCGACGGTTCGCTGACCGACGTAATTGAGGTTTTGACCGAACAGCGACAGCCTTGCCTGAAGGTTGTAATTCTCGTTGGTCACATGGGTCGTATTCGGTGCGTCCTGGACAGCCTTGCGGTCCTCGGCCTCGATATAGGCGAACCCTGCCTGCGAAGCCGCGGATTCGACCTGGTTGTAGGAGCGCGCATCGCTCCAGAACTTCTGGGCGGTGAAAGTCACCTGAAGGATGTCGACAGGCTGAAACAGGACCGTTCCGCGCAGCGCCTCGTTTTCCGTCCGCGGGCTGCCGCCGAAATTGATGCTCTTGACGTCGTCGCCATCGTTGTGATCGACGAGGCCGGCAAGGCGTACCGCGAGCACTTCCTTGACGATCGGCAGGCTGACGGCGCCGTTTGCATTGATCCCGCCGCGGCTCGTGCCGGTCATGTTGATGTTGCCGCCCGCCTCGTAGAGGTCAGGACGCCGGGTCGTCACCGTAAGTGCGCCCGAAGGCGCCGCCTTGCCGCGCAAGGTCCCCTGGGGCCCGCGCGTCAACTCGATCTGACCGATGTCGAACATCGGGCGAAACAGATCAGCAGAGGGAACCGGCGCGTCGTTGAGATAAAATCCGATCGTCGGGCTGGTGCCGCTGGCTGCCTGGTTGAACGAAATCCCGCGAATGGTTGCAACGCCGGTCGACGGCATCGAAAGCCCCGCGACGACGTTCGAGATTTCGCTGAAATTGCGCAGATTGTACTTGTCGAGTTCCTGATTGGTAACGACGTTGATAGTCGCCGGAACGTCCTTCAGGCGCTCATCCCTGCGACGCGCGGTAACGATGATCTCGCCGATCGCGTAGGCATCGCTCCGGCTCTCGCTGCCGGAGGCACTTTGAGCATCGGCGGCAGCCGGAGCGGCCGGAGCAGCCGGAGCCGGCGATGCAGCTAGGGCCGCTTCCTCCGCCATGGCCTGAGCCAGGCTGCAGGCGCTGACGCCTATGACCAGTCCAATTCGAATTGCCAACATGGGTCCCTCTCCCCGTTCTTGTTTTCGTCTTTTCGAATCTGGCGGGGCACTCTTCCCCAATGCCCCGCGAGCCCGCCGGCCGCCCGTCATGCGCAGGCGAGCGGCCTTTGAACCTCAGGCCAGCGGCTTCTTCAGCCCGAGAGCCTTTGCCTGGGCCGCGCGGCTTACGCACGACCAGTTCTTGGCGTCGTAGACCGCTCCTGGAACACTCGTCTTGCTCTTGTAGAAGAGCGCGACTTGCGGGAACGGACAGAGCAGAAACTCCCGCTCCGGGGCAGTAATCCCCTGCGCCATCAGATGCGGACCGTTGTTCTTGGCGAGACGCTCGACGCGCGCATCGAAGCCCATGAACAGGTAATTGGTCTTTGCCGCAGATCCGCGCCCGGTGACGACCGGTCCAGGCTCCTTGCCCTTTTCGACCCAGTCGATCAGCGTCGCCATCAGGCGATCGTCGGCGTCGGCAGGCCCGTTCGTCCCGCCGCAGTGTCCCCAGCCCGGGATCGTGTAGAGCTTTGCAAAGCGATCGACGTTTTCACGCCCCTGCAGTTTCCAGGTGTCCTTGAAGTACTGCTCGTTCATGATCGCAGAGCAGCAAGGGTCGCCCTCGCCGGTGAAGAAGATCAGCTTCCCGCCGGCCTTCTCGAAGCCCTGCCAGCCCACCGTGCCGTATGGCCCCGCACCCGAAGGCTCAGCACGCCGGACCATAATCTTCCACATTTCCTCGCGCGTCAGCGGGTTCTTGCGAAGATCGCGATCCGGCTCGTTGAGCAGCGAGGAAACCCAACCCTTGGTGAGCGTGTATGCGAAAGCCTTGGTGCCGCTCTGGTCGTTCCACTGCTCCGGCGGGATCGAGCCAAGGTAGCCCCACTGCTCGATGTTCGAGATCGGCATGTAGGAATACTTGAGCATGTTCTCGAAGGAGGTGATTTCCGGCCGGGTAAGGCAGTCCGGTCCGTCGCCTTCCTTGCACTGCAGCTTGCGGAAGTTGAAGCTGCACAGGCGCTGATCCTGGATAACCCCGTCGACTGCGCCGTCATTGCCGTCGCAGGCCTGCATGATCTTCTTGCCGACCATGTCACGCTTGGCAGGCGAGATCCATGCACCGGGCTCGCGGAAGGATTCGCGCACCATGATAGCGTGTTCGAACTGCATGCGCTTTTGGGGATCGGGCGGCGTGCCGAGAGGCTGACCGCCCATCATGACGCCGTCGTAATCCTCGGGATAATGCTGAACTGCCGCCTGGCCCATGCCGCCGCCGCCCGAACAGCCGCCGGCATAGCGGTACATCTTGTCGACGCCGAAGTAGGCCTTGGTCAGTTTCTGCGCCGAGACGGTAACGACGTGCGCGCCGCGGTAGGCATTGTCCACGACCTTTGCCGGGTCTTTCTCCCAGTCGCCCGAAACACCGATGTTGCCGGCGGCGGAATGGCCCTTGTCGGTACCCGCCCAGGCAAAGCCCGAATTGAGCGGATTACCTTGCGGATGCTGACCTTCGATCGGCACCGATCCGCCTGATCCCCCCTGGTTCGCGAAGTAGAACCTGCCGTTCCAGTTATCGCGGGCAGGCAGGAAGAGCGCGAAATTGACCTTGTTGGGCCCGGGGTTCATCGTGGTGACAAAGCCGGTCACCTTGCAGTTCTGCACCGGGCTTTCCTGGAGCGCTGCAGTCAGGATCGTCGTGTCGGACGGAGCGACGGCCTGAAGGCTGGCGACGTCGCATGACGCCCGCGCCTCACCTGGCCGAATGCTCGACTTTTCCGGAACAGCAATGCGCGCGCCGGGCAATGGCACCGCGTTGGCTCCGACCGCGTCGGCGACAAGTGAGCCGCTGGCGATGGCGCCGCTGGCAATCAGCAGTCCGGCTGCACCTGCAATCCTGCCGGTGCGTCCCCTGCTCGTGCGGCTTAATGCTTTCAGAAACGATGTAGGCGTCTTCACCATTGCTCTCCCAAACCCGACTTGGCCTATTGCGAGCTTATTTCCGAGCAAATCGGAAGAAACTGCAAAGTAGTAGAGGTGGAGTTGGGGCGAAGTAAGACAGGCCCATTAGATAAATGGGTGAAATATCGAATATTCTGACTTTTCGAACCAACAACAGATCGCAAATTATTACAGATCAGCACACGATGACAGTCAACGCGCACTCCCGGATTTCCGGGCTCCCCACCTAAGCCAAATCCAACGGTATTCTTAGAATCCATCCGGATGGCGATTTATGTCTTGAGTATCCATCCGACACTTTCATCGCGCAAGAAGGACCAGTATCGTTTATCCGTCATAGTTTGTTCTATCGGACGGAAAATGAACAAGCCTACAGCCCCGATCGTCGAAATCCTGGCGGACCTGCGCAAGCCGGACCTGTCCCTGCAGATCACGCGCTCAATCCGGCGAGACACGCGGCATCTTGTCGCGCCTGTCGACACGTACCGCGTCATCCTCTGCCTGACGCCCAGACCGGTCGATGCCCGTGCGCGCTACCCCGCGATCTGGAATCCGACCCGTTTCGACGCTCTAGGCGACCTGTGCATTCTTCCTCCCGAACTTGCTCTGGAAATTCGGGGAGATCGGCAGCGACAGGTAACTTTGACATGCCATCTTTCCGCAGGGCACGTGTCGAGGTGGCTCGAGGGCAAGGCAGATTGGAACGAGCCGCGGCTCACTGCAAGCCTGCAGCTCTCCAATCCTCATATTCGCGCGCTGCTGATGCGACTGGCCGAGGAGGCCCATCGCCCCGGGATCGGCAGCGACGATCTTGCGCGGCACATTGCCGGCCAGCTAGGCGTCGAAATCGCGCGCTTCCATGAAGCAACGAGCGAACTGCGCGCAGTCGGCGGTCTTGCGCCCTGGCGCCTGCGCCTGATCGACGAGCGCCTGCAGGACCACCGAAGCGTGCCCTCCGTCGAAGATCTCGCCAGCCTGTGCCGTCTCTCGGTGAGGCATCTGGCACGCGGCTTCCGCGCCAGCAGAGGCACGTCGCTGCGCGAATACTGCGCGACCGTAAGGATCGAGCGCGCCAAGCGGCTGTTGGCAGGCGAGGATGCCATTCAGTCGATCGCGTTCATGACAGGCTATGCGAGTTCCTCGACGTTTGCTCAGGCTTTCCGCCTCGCGACCGGCTCAAGTCCTCGCGATTTTCGCCAACACATGTCCCGCGCCGTGGAAGACGCAACGTCAGCGACCCCGGTCCTGCCCGACTGATTGCGATCCGTCCCCCGCCCCCGATCCCATATCGGCATCCGTGCAGCCTAGCCGCTTTGCGCAAGTCCCGATTGCTGACGCCAGATCCGCTGCTGGTACTGCCGCGGGGTAAGACCGGTCGCCCGTCTGAACGAATGGGCAAGGCTTGTGGTGGATTGGAAGCCGACGGCGTCGGCGACAGCCTTGATGCTTTCCTGCGTCGCAAGGAGACGCTTTGCGGTCTCGATCTTGCTTTGCTGGATATATTGCCCCGGAGTGCAGCCGCGACTTTTCAGGAAACCGCGATTGAGCTGGCGCACCGAAATGCTGCAGAGCTGCGCCAATTCGGTGAGCGAGGGCGGAAGTTCATGGCGCGCGACACGCTCATCGATCAGGCGCAAGCGCCATGCGGACAGCCCGCCGTTCAATCCCTCGTCGGCCACGACCTCGAAATATCGCGTCAGCTCGATCGTGACCTGCGTTGCGATGGAGCCGACAAGCAGCCGCGAGTCGCGCCGAGGCGCCCTCACCTCTTCGGCAAGCCGGCGCAGCAACAGTCTCACCGTATGATTCGAGACATCGAGTGCAGCCTGCAATCGCGCCTCGGTCCATTCGAGCCTTTCTCCGAATCGGTGACGAGCAAGCTTTCCCCGCAGTTCACAGCGAATGGAATGTTGCCGCCCTTCGGTATCCCATCTGACGTCGAGGCGGTGACCTGGCGGCACGAAGATAATGTCTCCGAGCTTTTCAAAGCGATGCGGCCCCCACGAGCCGGCGAAATTGCCGCGTGAGTTGCCCGGACGCGGCGTTACGCACAAATCCAGGATCGCGTGCTCGCCTTCGATGACAGATGTTCCGGAAGCCGCGGAATTCGCATTCAAAAGCGTCACTTCGGCCGATGAGAAGCTGACATCGAGGCTCGGCCGCACGGGTGTCTCGGCGCTGGATTCGTCCGTCATCGCATTCTCCAAGCTGGGCAGAACGCTTATCTCCGGCGACTTCGGACTTTGTCAGGCCCGAACGCGATCAGCCATTCACAATTTGGCCAATCATCTTGTTCGTGTCCAGAAATATGGCCCCGACGTGGTTGCGCGGACCGCCGGCGTGCAACAGACAAGAGCCACCAAAACCCAAATGAACTGGAGGATGCCATGGCGCAGGGAGAGATGGCCGAGGCGCTCGACGACTTCGAAGGAGTTATCGACTGGGCAGGACTCAACAACTGGATCGAAAGCCGGGACGTACCTGGTTCGGGGCCCATAATCGGTGTGAAGAGGCTTGCCGGCGGACTTCAGAACAACGTTTTCTTACTTACCCGAGGGGACGCCGAATTCATTCTCCGCCGCCCCGGCAAGAACCTCAGACCCAAGAGCAACGATACGATGCTGCGCGAGGCGCGCGTGCTGTCGGCGCTCGAGGGCAGTTCTGTGCCGCACCCACGCGTGCTGGCGACGTGTTCGGATCCCGAAGTCATTGGCGCCTGCTTTTTCCTCATGGAGCCGCTTGAGGGCTTCGCGCACTCGGGCGACCTGCCGGGTCAGTACGCCAGCGACGCGCGCTGGCGCGCGGCCATGGGGGAAGAACTGGTGGACGCGGCCGCAGCGCTCGGCGCGGTCGATTACGTTGCAGTCGGCCTTGCCGATCTTGGCAAACCGGACCAGTGGCACGAGCGACAGGTCGAACGCTGGCGCTCGCAGCTTGAAGGCTACGCGGCCACGCCCGGCTACGATCCAGGCGAATTGCCCCATGTCGATGAAGTCGGACGCTGGCTCGGAGACAATCTGCCGACCGACCGCCGCATCGGCCTCGCTCACGGGGATCTGCAGTTTCCCAATGTGATGTTCTCGCTGAAGGCGCCGAAAATCTCGGGCGTACTCGACTGGGAACTGGTCTCGCTGGGCGATCCGCTGCTCGACCTGGGCTGGATCCTGTCGAGCTGGTCCGAAGCCGACGATCCTGAAGGCAAGTCGCCGATGGTGCGCCCCTGGGACGGCTTCCTGACACGCGGCGAACTGGTCGAGCGTTACGGCGCCCGAAGCGGACGCGACATGACGCAAATGCCGTGGTTCTTCGCACTTGCCTGCTACAAGCTCGCCTGCTTGCTCGAAGGCACTTACGCTGCCTCGAAGGCTGGAAAGGTCCCGGCAAAAGTAGGGGAATCCGTGCACGGCTATGCGACCTGGCTCATGACCAAGGCGCGCCAGATCAGCGCGGCCTGACACCCTAAACCGGCGGCACGATCCGCCACGCAACTTGCATATTGAGGATGGCAGATATGGACTTCTCGATCGAACCTGAGTTTCAGGAAAAGCTCGACTGGATGAACAAGTTCGTGCGTGAGGAAGTGGAGGCGATGGACCTGCTCTTCCCGCAGGGCAGCGAACAGTTCAACACCCGCAATCACAAGGCCCGCGCGATGGCCAAGAAGCTCCAGGCGCAGGTCAAGGGACAGGGCCTGTGGGCGTGCCACCTGACCCCCGAAATGGGTGGCAAGGGCTATGGCCAAGTGAAGCTCGGCCTGATGAATGAGATCCTGGGCCGAACCTCGTGGGGACCGGTAATCTTCGGATGCGCAGCGCCCGATACCGGCAATGCCGAAATTCTCGCCATGTTCGGGACGGAAGAACAGAAGGCGCGCTATCTGCGGCCGCTGCTCAACGGCGAGATCTTCTCCACTTACGCGATGACCGAGCCGCAGGCCGGCGCCGACCCCAAGGAATTCACCTGCCACGCATGGCGAGAAGGCGACGAGTGGGTCATCGAAGGCGAGAAATGGTACGCCTCGAATTACAAGAACTCGTCCTTCGTCATCGCCATGGTCATCACCAATCCGGACAATGCGCCGCACGAGCGCATGTCGATGTTCCTTATCCCCTCGGAAACGCCCGGTATTATAGATATCCGCGACGTTGCCGGCATGAACGATCCCGTCGACAACGGTCACCATGCCTATCTGCGCTTCGACAAGGTGCGCGTGCCGCTGGACGCCATGCTGGGCGAGCCGGGCCAGGGCTTCAAGCTGGCCCAGGCCCGTCTCGGCGGCGGCCGCATTCACCACGCCATGCGCGTTGTCGGCCAGTGCCAGCGTGCGCTCGAGATGATGCTGGAGCGCGCAGTTTCGCGCCGCACGCAGGGGCGTCAGCTGGGGGATCACCAAATGGTTAAGGCCACGATTGCCGACAGCGCAATGGAACTGGAAATGTATCGCCTGCTGATCCTCAAGGCAGCATGGCTCATCGACACCCAGCCGCACGGCGCCGCGCGTATGCACATCGGCATGGCGAAGGCGGCGATGGCACGCGTCTACCATGACATAGTGCGCCGTGCCGTTCACCTCCACGGGGCACTTGGCACCACCCACGAGACGCCGCTCGCGCGCATGTGGATGGGCGTGCCCATGCTGTCGGTGGCCGACGGACCGACCGAAGTGCATCAGGTGCAGATCGCTAATGCTCTGCTCAAGCAGACCACGCCCGCGCCGGGCCTGTTCCCGACCGAGCATATTCCCACCCGTACGGCAGAAGTCGAAGCCCGCTTTGCGGCCGAACTCGCGGAAATCGAACGCGAGCTCGCGGCGTAGTAATAAAAATCCGAGAGGGCGAGTACCAATACCCTCCCGCCTCGCATCAAACCTGCAAGCCGTGCGCTATACAAATCGCGCGATGCTTCATATCGCCATTACGACATGCATTATATTTGCCAGTATAAGCGATCCTCGGAATTTGTGCGAAACGGACGAACTCGACGGACGAAAAATATTTTTTATCGATCATACCGGCGATCTATTGTGTTTGGCAGGCTGCAATGCTAACCCTGCTTAGGGAAAAACGAGTCAACCTCATTTATTGTCACCGTCCGTGTGAGGATAGGACCCGCGTCAACCACATTTGAGGGAAGGAGAGACCTCATGTCTGGAAAGCAAGCAACCAACAAGGCGAAGATCGCACGCCGCGTCATCGAAGTTCTGGAATACTTCGACGACACCAACACCGAAGCCACTGTGATGGATATCGTGAGGCGGTACGATCGCCCGCAATCGAGCACCTCGGAACTGCTGTCGAGCCTGGTCGAACTCGGTCTCCTGTACAAGGACCCCTACTCGCGTGCCTACAGCCTCACGCCTCGCGCAGCCTTGATCGGAACCTCCGGACAGCCGGCGACGATACGCGATGGCCGGATGGTTCGATTGCTGGACAGGCTCCTGGCCCAGACTGGCCACTCGGTTGTGCTCACCTCGTTCGTAGGCCTCGACGTCCAGATCGTCGCCTGCCTTCAGGGCGCGCGGGCACTTGCCTCAACGCGCAATCTCAATGGCGGAATGAAGGAAGCAGCGATCCACAGTTCGGCTGGCTGGCTGATGCTCTCGACGTTTCCGAAACCGCGCTGCGAAGGCATGGTTCGGCGTCTCAATGCAGAGGCTGACGAGCGGGACAAATTCCAGCTCGCCGATATGCTCGCGCGCATCGACGCCTGCCGTTCGCAGCATTACGTCGTGGGACCGGCGGGCTTTGGCAGCAAAAGCATGGCATTCACGGTTCTGGTACCAAACCAACCGGCCAGCAGTCCCATGGCGATCAGCTTGCTCGTCGGCAAAGACGAGACCTTCAACCCCGAAGCGCTGCTTCGATGCGTGAGCGCGTCGGCCCGGGCATGCCTGCCCGACGAGGGCGTAGTGCTTGAGGCCCTGCCCTTCGCAGCCTGAAGTTCCCTGCGAAGCCAGAAATTTTGGCGGCATCGGGTGGGACCGATCCCGCCTCCACAGTCCGATACCGACGTGGGCCGCCTTTTTCGAGTGCGGCCCGCTTCTGCATTGTGCCCGCATGCCGCCGATGCGAGCGCCAACATCGTCCCTCACGATGACTGGCAGGCCTATGCTGAAAGCTGGCAGGATCGCGACTACCGGCAAGCGCAATCGTCCCATAAAGGCCTGGCTGACGGCAGGCAGAGCCTTTCCCGTAAAGCGACCGCCCCAACCCGTGATACGCTCGTAGGCGCCAGGCGGTGAATTCGGGTTTTGAACGCAGGCGGGATTGCGGGCCGAGAGCATCCCGGTCACCGTCGATGTCACCAATGACGGCTCGCGCAAGGGCGAGGAAGTCGCGCAGCTGCACATCCATCAGCGTGTCGGATCAGCGGCGCGGCCCGGGCGGCATTTCAAGGTTCCCAGCGGGTTTCGCTCGATCCGCACGAGACACGCACACTGAAATTCGAGCTGCCCACCCAGGATCTGTAATATTGAGCGAGGCGAAGGGCGAGTGGAGCGAGGACACTAGCCCGTTCGACGTGTTCGCGGGCTCCGATTCGGATGCTGCCCTCAAAGCCAGTTCCGAAACCGTAGAGTAGTCGCCGTGCCCGCGCTCGCGCGGCAGGATAATCGCTCCAACTGCGCGTCGGCGCTCGGCCTGAGGCCGGACAACCGTCTAGCCCGGCCCGTGCGGCACGGCCCTTCGGGCCGTACCGGTACATCCTCAAAAACGGTAGGCGACCGTCACGAAACCGACCGGCTGGGTGGTGTGATAGACAATCGGGCTGTTCTTGGCGTCGCCGAGCAGCGTGGTAGCCGAGAGCTGCAAGGCGTTCGAGATAGGGAACGTCGAGATTGTCGAAGTAGGGTGTCAACCGGCGCGCAAAACTGACCCCCTATCGGCGCCCAAAATTGGGTCTGACTCATATTTCGTGCAATTAGGGTCATGCTGGCGCCATAACTCTGGCCTTGAGCAGGTCGATTTTGGCGCGCCCGTACATTTGACGCTTGATCACCTTCAAGCGGCTGACCTTGCCTTCAACCTGATCACTGGACCACGGCGTCGAGATCGCGGCGGCAACCGCATCCCTGTCGGCCTCGATGCCAGCAGCGAAGGCAGCGAGCTTGGTTTCGGCCGCCATTGCGATCCACGGATTGAGCCGTGCCTCCTCCTTCGAGCTCGCGTGCCGCGATCAGCGCTGGCACGGCCTTTTCGATCACCACGTTAATCAGGGCAGTTTGAGCCGAGCCGGTGCCGCGCTCGGTGGTCATGCTACGCGCGATGGTCCGTTCACTCAGCCCTGCACCGCCGGTATGGCCGAGTTTCTCGTCGCGGCGTCGGCGGGCGGTCCATTCGCTGACCACGCGTAACGAACCGCCAAAACCATATGCCTTCAACCGTCGCCACAATTCTGCGCCGACGCGGCAGCCCGCTTTCCATTCGGCTTCAAGGGTCAGCGACCAGGCATC
>Ga0160437_1000352_pt1 | contig 24712 bp, 22 predicted proteins | sample HID1975I_E0MG_FD_108227 | JGI IMG/M metagenome (GOLD analysis project Ga0160437, IMG submission 108227) | Enriched soil microbial communities from UW Madison campus, WI, USA - HID1975I_E0 MG | ecosystem: Environmental > Terrestrial > Soil > Unclassified | place: USA: Madison, Wisconsin... | reverse complement strand
GCCGACCAGAAGATCCTGCACGCGATCCCACGCGAGTACGTGCTCGACGACTCGCAGGAAGGCATCCGCAACCCCGTCGGCATGACCGGCGTGCGCCTGGAGGTGCACGCGCACCTGGTGGTGTGCGCGCAGTCGGCCGCGGCCAACATCAGCAAATGCGTGCAGCGCTGCGGCCTGCAGATCGACGACCTGATCCTGTCGTCGCTGGCCTCGAGCACCGCGGTGCTGACCGGCGACGAGCGCGAACTGGGCGTGGTGCTGGTCGACATCGGCGCCGGTACCACCGATCTGGCCGTGTTCGTGCAGGGCGCGATCTGCCACACCGCATCGCTGCCGATCGCCGGCGACAAGGTCACCGAGGACATCGCGCACATGCTGCGCACGCCCACGCCCGAGGCCGAACAGATCAAGGTCCGCTACGCCTGCGCGCTGGCGCAGCTGGCGACCAGCGAGGAGTCGATCCAGGTGCCGAGCGTGGGCGACCGCGCCCCGCGGCGGCTGCCGCGGCAGTCGCTCGCGCAGGCGGTGCAGGCGCGCTACGAGGAGATCTTCGAGATGGTGCAGGCCGAACTGCGGCGCTCGGGCTTCGAGCAGCACGTGCGCGCCGGCATGGTGCTCACCGGCGGCGCCTCGAAGATGGAAGGCGTGGTCGAACTGGCCGAGGAAATGCTGCAGATGCCGGTGCGCGTGGGCACCCCGCAGCACGTCACCGGCCTGGGCGAAGTGGTCAACAACCCGGTGCACGCCAGCGGCGTGGGCCTGCTGCTGATGGGCAGCCAGATCGAGCACCCGCGGCGCCCGGTGATCCCCACCGGTCGCGCCGGGTCGCTCTTCAACAAGTTGAAGAACTGGTACCGGGGCGAGTTCTGACGAACGCGCCCGGGAATCGGGAATGGGGGATGGGGAATCGGTAGAGGCAACAACAACGGCAAAGACGGAAAAGAAGAAGCGGCGGCAGGAAACGATTTGAAGTAACGCGACACGACACATCACATAAAAATCGCCGGCATCAGGCGGCGGGCGCGGGCAGGAGGAACGAAGGCCGTTCCGATTCCCCATCCCCGATTCCCGATTCCCGGCTCTACAACGAGGACACGGACATGGCGCATTTCGAACTGGTGGAAAAGATGGCACCCAATGCCAACATCAAGGTCATTGGCGTGGGCGGCGGCGGCGGCAACGCGGTCGCGCACATGGTCAGCAGCAGCGTGGACGGGGTGGAGTTCATCACCGCCAACACCGACTCGCAGGCGATCCGCAACTGCGGTGCCAAGCTGCAGCTGCAGCTCGGGCAGAACGTCACCAAGGGCCTGGGCGCGGGCGCGAACCCGGAAGTCGGCCGCCAGGCCGCGCTGGAAGACCGCGAGCAGGTCATGGACGCGCTGCAGGGCGCGGACATGGTGTTCATCACCGCCGGCATGGGCGGTGGCACGGGCACGGGCGCCGCGCCCGTGGTCGCGCAGCTGGCCAAGGAGATGGGCATCCTGACGGTGGCCGTGGTCACCAAGCCGTTCCCGTTCGAGGGTCGCCGCCGCATGCAGGTGGCGCTCAAGGGCATCGACGAGCTCGGCCAGCACTGCGACTCGCTGATCACCATCCCCAACGAGAAGCTGATCACCGTGCTCGGCCGCAACGCGACCATGATCCAGGCCTTCCGCGCCGCCAACGACGTGCTGCTCGGCGCCGTGCAGGGCATCGCCGACCTGATCGTGCGCCCCGGCCTGATCAACGTCGACTTCGCCGACGTGCGCACCGTGATGAGCGAGATGGGCCTGGCGATGATGGGCACCGGCACCGCCCGCGGCGACGACCGCGCCCAGGCCGCCGCCGAGGCCGCGATCCAGAACCCGCTGCTCGACGACGTCAACCTGGCCGGCGCCAACGGCATCCTGGTCAACATCACCGCCGGCGGCGACTTCACCATGGCCGAGTTCGACGAAGTGGGCCGCACGGTGGAGAACTTCGGCAGCGAGGACGCGACCATCGTCATCGGCACCGTGCTCGATCCGGACATGCAGGACGAAGTCCGCGTGACCGTGGTCGCGACCGGCCTGAACCGCAACGCCGGCCGCCAGACGGGGCGCCACGAGGACCGCGGCTTCGGCCACGACATCGTGCGCAAGCCGCAGGTCGAACTGGTGCGCTCGCAGGGCCGTCGCGACGGCACCACGGGCATGCTGATCGACGACGAGCCGACGGCCTTCAACCCGGGCAACAGCATCGCCTCGACCCTGCGTGGCCGCACCGACGCCGGTGAAGCGGCGGCGCCGTCCGCGCCGGCGACGGCCGAACTGCCCGGCGACAGCAGCTACCTGGACATCCCCGCGTTCCTGCGTCGCCAGGCTGACTGATGCCGTCCATGGCGGTGCTGCGTGGGCGCGGACAGCCCGGCCCGGCCCGGCCATCCATGGCCGGGCGTTCGACGGCACGCGAGGCAGTGCCTCGCAAGCGTGTCGTCTCACCCTGCGCCGCCAGGCCGACTGAGCGGACGGCGGAACACCCCGGCGCGGCAGGGCGACCTGCCGGCCGGGCGGTTCCGGCGCCGGTGCAGTGATGTCCTCGTTTTTGTCCACCGGGCCGTGCGCCGGCCCGGTGGGTTTTTCGGCCGCTGGATGCGCCCGGCAGGGCGCGCGACCAGCGTCACGGACGCGCTGCCAGGACGCCCGTTCTTTCGTTCAGGTTCAGTATCGCGCGTGCTAATCTTTCGCAGTTTTCCGCCTTCTGGCGACACCCCGGACCGACCCCCGCCCATGCAGCAGCGCACCATCAAGAACGTGATCCGCGCCACCGGCGTGGGGCTGCACAGCGGCGAAAAGGTCTACCTCACGCTGCGGCCGGCGCCGGTGGATACCGGCATCGTGTTCCGCCGCGTCGACGTGGAGCCGGTGGTCGAGATCCCCGCCGACGCCGAACTGGTCAGCGAGACCACGCTGTGCACCGGCCTGTCGCGCGACGGCGCCAAGGTGCAGACCGTCGAGCACCTGATGTCGGCGCTGGCCGGCCTGGGCATCGACAACCTGCACGTCGACCTGTCCGCGGCCGAGGTGCCGATCATGGACGGTTCGGCCGGCCCGTTCGTGTTCCTGCTGCAGTCCGGCGGCATCGTCGGGCAGGGCGCGCCCAAGCGTTTCATCCGCATCAAGCACCCGGTGGAAGTGCGTGACGGCGACAAGATCGCGCGCTTCGAGCCCTACGACGGGTTCCGCCTGGGTTTCACCGTCGATTTCGACCACCCGGCGATCCCCAAGTCGCAGTCGCGGGCCGAGGTCGAGTTCTCCACCGAGAACTACATCCGCGAAGTCAGCCGCGCCCGCACCTTCGGCTTCATGCGCGACCTGGAATACATGCGCGAGCGCAACCTCGGCCTCGGCGGCTCGATGGACAACGCGATCGTGCTCGACGAGTTTCGGGTGCTCAACGACGACGGCCTGCGCTACGGCGACGAGTTCGTGCGCCACAAGATCCTCGACGCGATCGGCGACCTCTACCTGGCCGGGCACGCAGTGATTGGCGCCTTCGAGGGCTACAAGTCCGGCCACGCGCTCAACAACAAGCTCGTGCGCGCCCTGCTGGCCGAGCGTTCGGCGTGGGAAGAAGTGACCTTCCCCGAGCCGGCCACTGCGCCGCCGCTGGCCTACGGCGAACCGCTGCCGGCCTGAAGTCCGCCCCGGCCTGACGCAGGCCGTATTGCCCATCGCCGCGTACGGATTGCCGGGAACCGTGGCAACGGGTACAGGGGGGAGCGCTGCCTCACTTCGCGTCGCCGCCTGTCAGTCCGGCGGCGCCTGTTGCGTACTGGAAGACACAGGAATGGCGGCGGAGGAGGTGGTTGCGAGCCCGTCCGGTGCGTCTCAAGGCATCGGATACGCGGGACGACCGCGCTCACAGAAGTGAGTGCGAGGTGAATTTTAACTAAAAAATAACTTCATTTTTCCAAAAAATTACTAATTGGTTAACGCCCCGGTGGCCCGTGCCCGTTAGCATGCCCCGTCCGCACCCGCCGGCAGCCGCAAAAAAGCGCGGTCCGGCGCCCCCACGGACAATCAGGAATTGCCTTCCGCCGGCTCGTCACCGGGGTCGCGGAGGGTCGCCAGGACATCGCGCACGGCGGCACGCGCGGTGGCCGAGGCAGGTGGGATGGCCCGCCCGGGCTGCGCTTGCGCGCCGGGCATCTGCTTCGTCGTCCTGACGACGAGGCGGGTCGTCTCAAGCCCGAGGGAGCGGGCGGCGTCGATGATCCGGTCCGAGGCCAGGCGCAGCCTGGCGTGCCAGACGGGGGAATCGACGAGGTAGACGAGCCTGTCGCCATCGACATTCGCCAGCCGCGCGTGCGCGGCCAGCGGAGGCGGCAGGAGGGGGCTCAAGCGACGGTCCAGTTCGTCCAGCCACATGGCGCGGCGGATCGGATTGCCACTCGCGGCATCGCCCAGCAGCGCTTCGAGCGCCGCGCGCGCTCCGCGGGGGGACGACCTGGATCTCGAATCAGACATTGGCAGACATGACTCTACACAGCTTCCTGACATCCGCGCGTGATCTTTCCGCCAGGGCCTGGCGATGGACGCGGCGCAATGGCCACGCGCTGGCCGTTTACACCGCGCGGCACACCCGCCACGCCGCATCGCACGTCCATGCCCGCACCCACGCGGCGGCCGCCGTGCTGCACGCGCGCAGCGCTGCGCGCCCGGCGACCGCGATCGCGGTGCTGCTGGCGGGCGGCGTGGCGCTCGGTGCCGGCGCGACCCAGGGATTGCGCAGCGCGCAGCTGTCGCAGCTGCAGGCCCGCAGCGACGCCCAGCAGGCGAGCCTGGACGACACCCGCCGCGCGGCGCAGCGCGAGATCAACGCCATGGCCGCGCGCCTGGGCGAACTGCAGGCCGAGGCCAACCGGCTCAATGCGCTGGGCGAGCGCCTGACCCGCATCGGCCAACTCGGCGACGGCGAATTCGACTTCAACAAGCCCGTCGGCGTCGGCGGCGAAGGCCCGGTGCAGGACATGGCCGCGGGCAGCCTGCTCGGCGGCATGGACCGGCTCGGCGCGCAGCTGGCCGATTCGGGCAAGCAGCTGTCGGTGCTCGAGTCGCTGCTGTTCAACCGCGAGCTCGACCGCAGCGCGACTCCGTCGCGCATGCCGATCCTCAATACCTACATCACCTCCGGCTACGGCGGCCGCGCCGACCCGTTCGGCGGCGGCAGCGGCTTCCACAAGGGCATCGATTTCCACGCCCGCAAGGGCGACCCGGTGCTGGCCGTGGCCGACGGCGTGGTCAGCTTCTCCGGCGTGCGCTCGGGCTACGGCAACGTGGTCGAGGTCGACCACGGCAATGGTTACGTCACCCGCTACGCACACAACTCGCGGCTGGTGGTGAAGGTCGGCGACCTGGTCCGCAGCGGGCAGGAAATCGCCAAGGCCGGCTCGACCGGGCGTTCCACCGGCGCGCACGTGCATTTCGAGGTCTGGCAGGACGGACGCGTGCTCAACCCACGCAAGTTCCTCGGCGGGCAGGACGGCCAGCACAAGCGCATGTAAGCAACACCGGGAACCCGTGGGAGCGGCCATGGCCGCTTCCACAGGCATGATTGCTCCCGCGGAAGATCGCCGGGGGAATTTTTCGCCCGCTCGGCGGTCGGAGATCGGCGCGCGGTAACGCGGCCATGGGGCGGGGCGGGAAACGTGATTCCGGCCCGCAAAGGCACCCGGAAACGGGCTTGATACCCGCTGGCGGCGTCTCCACGTACAATGACCCGTTGCCAAAAAGGGCGCCCGGCGCCCTTTTTCCATTTACGGCAATCCGCGGCCCGGCCGCCGGCCCGCATCCACCCAGATCCACAAACCGGTACACCCATGCTCAATCGCTTGCTCACCGGCGTCTTCGGCAGCCGCAACGACCGCCTGCTCAAACAGCTCCAGCGCATCGTCACCAAGATCAACGCGCTCGAACCGCAGATGCAGGCCCTTTCCGACGCCGAGCTGCAGGCCAAGACCCCGGAGTTCCGCGAGCGCATCGCCAACGGCGAGTCGCTGGACAAGGTGCTGCCGGAGGCGTTCGCGGTCTGCCGCGAGGCCTCGGTGCGGGTGTTCGGCATGCGCCATTTCGACGTCCAGCTGGTCGGCGGCATGGTCCTGCACATGGGCAAGATCGCCGAGATGCGCACCGGCGAGGGCAAGACCCTGACCGCCACCTTGGCCGTCTACCTCAACGCGCTCGAGGGCAAGGGCGTGCACGTGGTCACCGTCAACGACTACCTGGCCCGCCGCGACGCCGCGCAGATGGGCCAGCTGTACGGCTGGCTGGGGCTGACCACCAGCGTGGTCTACCCGGGCATGCCGCATGCGGACAAGCACGCCGCCTACGCCGCCGACATCACCTACGCGACCAACAACGAGATCGGCTTCGACTACCTGCGCGACAACATGGCGCTGTCGAAGGACGACCGCTTCCAGCGCGGCCTCAACTTCGCGATCGTCGACGAGGTCGACTCGATCCTGATCGACGAGGCGCGCACGCCGCTGATCATCTCCGGCCCGGCCGACGAGTCGCCGGAGCTGTACATCAAGGTCAACCGCGTCGTGCCGAAGCTGGTCCGGCAGAAGGAAGAGGAAGGCGAGGGCGACTACTGGGTCGACGAGAAGGCCAAGCAGGTGCACCTGTCGGAGGAGGGCCAGGAGCACGCCGAGACGCTGCTGCGCGAGGCCGGCATCATCGACGAGGACGACAGCCTCTACGCCCCGAACAACATCCACGTCGTCCACCACCTCAACGCCGGCCTGCGCGCGCACGGCATCTACCAGCGCGACGTGGACTACATCGTCCGCGACGGCGAGGTGATCATCGTCGACGAGTTCACCGGCCGCACGCTGCCGGGCCGGCGCTGGTCCGACGGCCTGCACCAGGCGGTCGAGGCCAAGGAAGGCGTGCCGGTGCAGCGCGAAAACCAGACGCTGGCCAGCATCACCTTCCAGAACCTGTTCCGCATGTACGAAAAGCTCGCGGGCATGACCGGTACCGCCGACACTGAGGCCTACGAGTTCCAGAGCATCTACGGCCTCGAAGTGGCGGTGATCCCCACCAACCGCCCGATGATCCGCAAGGACCATCCGGACGCGGTGTTCCTCAACCGCGCCGGCAAGTACCGCGCGGTCACCGCCGAGATCAAGGACGCGTACGCCAGGAAGCAGCCGGTGCTGGTCGGCACGACCTCGATCGAGGTCTCCGAACTGCTCGGCGAGCAGCTGCGCGAGGCGGGCATCCCGCACGAGGTCCTCAACGCCAAGCAGCACGAGCGCGAGGCCACCATCGTCGCCCAGGCCGGCCGCCCGGGCGCGGTCACCATCGCCACCAACATGGCCGGCCGCGGCACCGACATCGTGCTCGGCGGCTCGCTGGAGGCCGAACTGGCCGAGCTGGAAGCCGAGCGCGGCGAGCCGGTCGACGAAGTCACCCGCGCGCGCCTGAAGGCCGAGTGGCAGAAGCGCCACGACGCGGTCAAGGAAGCCGGTGGCCTGCACATCGTCGGCACCGAGCGCCACGAGAGCCGCCGCATCGACAACCAGCTGCGCGGCCGTTCCGGCCGCCAGGGCGACCCGGGTTCGAGCCGCTTCTACCTGTCGCTCGAAGACAACCTGATGCGCATCTTCGCCGCCGACTGGGTGCAGCGCGTGATGTCGAAGATGGGGCTGAAGGAAGACGACATCATCGAAAGCCCGCTGGTGTCCAAGCAGATCGCCAACGCCCAGCGCAAGGTCGAGGCGCACAACTTCGATATCCGCAAGAACCTGCTCGAGTTCGACGACGTCAACAACGACCAGCGCAAGGTGGTCTACGCGCAGCGCAACGAGCTGCTCGAGTCCGACGACGTGCAGGAGACCGTCGCCGGCATCCGCGGCGACGTGGTGGCCGACCTGGTCGACCGCTTCGTGCCGCCGGACTCGATCGACGAGCAGTGGGACCTGCCGGGCCTGGAGTCGACGCTGGCCGAGGAGTACGGCGTGCAGGTGCCGGTGCAGGCCATGGTCGCCGAGCGCGAGGAGATCGACGCCGAAGTCATCCAGTCGTACGTGCAGGAATCGCTGGAGCGCATGTTCGCGGAGAAGGAAGCGTCCGTCGGCTCCGAGACGATGCGCATGCTCGAAAAGCACATCATGCTCAACGTCGTCGACCAGAGCTGGAAGGAACACCTGGCGCGCATGGACTACCTGCGCCAGGGCATCTACCTGCGCAGCTACGCGCAGAAGCAGCCCAAGCAGGAGTACAAGCGCGAGGCCTTCGAGCTGTTCAGCGAGATGCTGGCCAAGGTCAAGAGCGAGGTCATCTCGCTGCTGGCGCGCGTGCGCATCCGCACCGAGGAAGAAGTCGCCGCGCTCGAGGCGCAGGAGCGTGCGCAGGCCGAGGCCGCCGCGCGCCAGATGCAGTTCCAGCATGCCGATTCCGGCGGCCTGGGCGCCGACGAGGAAGCCGAGCAGGCGCGCCTGGCGCAGGAAGCCGCTGCCGCGCACACGCCGGTGACCCGCGAGGGTCCCAAGGTCGGCCGCAACGATCCCTGCCCCTGCGGCAGCGGCAAGAAGTACAAGCACTGCCACGGGCAGCTGGCCTGAGGCGACGGAAGCCGGGAATGGGGAATGGGGAAACGTAACGGCGCGAGCCGCTTTCCCATGCGTTGCAAGGCTCCGGCCCGTGCACGGCGACCTCGCAGGCGCTGCTGCGCGAGCGCCGGTGGAAGCGGGAATCCGGCTTGAACGATTCCCCGTCCCCGATTCCCGATTCCCGACGCGTCGAAGTGGTGGCCGGCGCCATCACCGACGCCCGCGGGCGCGTGCTGCTCGCGCGCCGCACCGAGGGCCGCGACCTTGCCGGCCTGTGGGAATTCCCCGGCGGCAAGCGCGAGCCCGGTGAGTCGCCCGAACAGGCGCTGGTGCGCGAACTGCGCGAGGAACTCGGCATCGAGGTGCGGGTCGGCCCGGCGCTGATCGCCGTCGCCCAGCAGTACCCCGACAAGCGGCTGCGCCTGGACGTGCGCAGCGTCACCCGCTGGCGCGGCACGCCCCGCGGCCACGAGGGACAGGCGCTGGCCTGGGTGCCGCGCGACAAGCTGCCCGGTTACGCGATGCCGCCGGCCGACCAGCCCGTGGTCGCCGCTCTGCTGCAGCCCGACCGCTACCTGGTCACGCCGGTGCCGGCTTCGCCGGCCGACGACGACGCCTGGCTCGACCGCCTGCGCGGCGCGCTGCGCAACGGCGTCGCGCGCGTGCAGGTGCGCCTGCCCGGCGTGGACGCCGCGCGCCGCCGCGCGCTGGTCACCGCCGCGGCGATGGACTGTGCCCGCGCCGGCGCCGAGCTGCTGGTCAACGGCGACGCGGCGCTTGCGCAGGACCTGGGCCTGGGCCTGCACCTGCCGGCGGCGCAGCTGCGCGGGCTTGCCGAGCGCCCGGTGGCCGCGGAGGTCCCGCTGGCCGCCTCCTGCCACGATGCCGGGGAACTGCGACTTGCCGAAGCGATCGGCTGCGATTTCGCCGTCGTCGGCCCGGTGCGCGCGACGCCGACGCATCCCGGTGCGCCGGGCATCGGCTGGGCCGCGTTCGAGGCATTGCGCGAACATGTCTCGCTGCCGGTCTATGCCATCGGCGGGCTCGGCCCGGACGACATTGCCCAGGCACGCAGCCACGGCGCGCAGGGCATCGCCGCGATCCGCGGCCTGTGGCCCTAGGTACGGCACGCGCGGCCTGCCGCGACGATCAAAACATCAGGTTGACCATCAGCACCACGATCGTCGTGTACACCATCGACAGCGGCGCGCCCACGCGCCACATCTCGCGCGCGGTGTAGCCGGCCGGACCGGTGATCATCGAGATCGACGGGTTGGACGCGGTCATGAAGTTGTTCGACGCCGACAGCGCCACGATCAGGGCGAAGCCGGTCGGGTTGCCGTCCACCGCCAGCGCCAGGTTGATCGCCAGCGGCACCATCACGATGGTCGCGCCGACGTGGCTGATCACCAGCGAGAACAGCGTGGTCAGCAGCGCCAGCGCCAGCTGGATCAGCCACAGCGGCAGGCCGTCGGGCAGGCGTTCGATGCTGTGCCCGGCCACCCACGCTGCCGCGCCGCTGGAGTCCATCGCCCAGCCCAGGGGGATCAGGCAGGCCATCAGGAACACCGTCTTCCAGTTGATCGCCGAGTAGGCCTCGTCCATCTTCAGCACGCCGCTGACCAGCATCCCGGCCACGCCGGCCATCAGCGCGATCGAGGTCGGGATCTTCGACGACAGCGCGATCAGGATCGTCACCGCGAAAATCACCATCGCGATCTTGAACTTGTGCGGCCGCTGCTCGCCCTTGGGGTAGTCGGTGACGATGACGAAGTCGCGGCTGGCGGCCGTGCGCGCAAGGTCCTGCCAGATGCTGTGCAGCACCAGCATGTCGCCGGCGCGCAGCGGCACGTTGCGGGCGTTCTCGCGCAGCACGTCCTTGTCGCGGTTGATCGCCAACAGGCTGATGCCGTGGGTCTTGCGCAGGTGCAGTTCGGCGGGGGTCTTGCCGATGAACTTCGACGTCGGCGGCACCACCGCCTCGGAGATGCCGGCGCGGCTGGGGTTGAACAGGTCGCCGAAGGTGCGCAGGCGCGTGCTCAGGCGCAGGAACTGGTTCTGCGCGAAGTCCGCCACCTGCTGCCGCGCGCCCATCGCGCCGAGCACGCTGCCGACCCAGATCCGCGCGTCGCCCGGCGGCGCCAGCCGCGACTCGTTGCCGGTCTTGAGCGCCAGCAGCAGCGGCGCGCCGTGCAGCGCCTCGGCCTCGCCCAGCGACATGCCCACCAGCGGGCTGTCGGCGCTGACGGTGAGCTCGAACACCTCGCCCTCGATGCCATAGGACTTGGCGAAGTAGCTCTGCGTGCGCGCCGGGGCCACGCCCTTGTCGGTCTCGTCGCGCAGCTGCCGGTTGCCGAAGAAGTGGAAGTAGGCCAGCGCCGCCAGCAGCAGCGCCAGGCCGATCGGCGCCGGCGCGAACATGTTCAGCGGCTCCAGCGTGCCCACGCCGGAGGGCAGGTTGGCGTTGGCCGCGACCAGCAGGTCGTTGAGCAGGATCAGCGGCGAGTTGCCGACCATGGTCAGGCCGCCGCCCATGATGATCGCCGCCGAGATCGGCATCAGCAGCCGCGACAGGCTGACGCCGGTGCGCGCCGACAGGCGCGAGGCGATCGGCAGGTACAGCGCGGTCACCGAGGTGTTCTGCATGATCGACGAGTTCAGGCCCGCCACCGCCGAGGACAGCAGCAGCAGCCGTTCCTCGACGCCGCGCGAATGCCGCACCAGCCACCCGGCCAGGCGGTTGAGCGCGCCGGTGCGGTCCAGGCCCATGCCCAGGATCATCGTCGCGATCACGTTCATCACCGCGTCCGACGAGAAGCCGCTGAAGATGTCCTCCGGCGCGACCAGCCCCGTCAGGCCCAGCAGCACCAGCACCACCAGCGCCACCACGTCCGCGCGCACCCGTTCGAACAGGAACAGCACCATCGTCAGCACGACCAGCCCCAGCACGAGGGCCATGTCGGTGGTGAGGGTGAGGGTGGTGTCCATCAGGGCCGGGAATCGGGAATCGGGAATCGGGAACCGGAAGAGCGCGCGTCCGACCCCGGGCATATTCCGTTGTTCGTGCCCGTTGCGCGAATCCCGACGGCGACGCGGGCGAACCGGGTACCCATGTTTTTACGATTCCCCATTCCCGATTCCCGGTTCCCGGTCGTACAGCAGGTCCCAGACCCCGTGCCCCAGCCGCTGTCCGCGCGTTTCGAAATGCGTCTGCGGGCGCCAGTCGGGGCGCTCGACCTGGCCGCGCGGGCCGGCGCGGTTGCGCAGGCCGGGGGTGGCGTCGAGCACGTCCCATATCTGTTCGGCGTAGTCGGCCCAGTCGGTGGCCAGGTGCAGGCGGCCGCCGGGCGCGAGCTTGCGCACCAGCAGCGCGGCGAAGGCCGGCTGCAGCAGGCGGCGCTTGTTGTGGCGCTTCTTGTGCCACGGGTCGGGGAAGTAGATGCGGACCTCGTCGAGCGCGCCGTCGGCGATCTCGTGCTCGAGCACTTCGACCGCGTCGTGGTGGTAGACGCGCACGTGGTCGCTGTCGTCCTCGGCCAGTGCGTTGAGCAGGCGGCCGACGCCCGGGGCGTGGACCTCGATGCCGATGTAGTCGCGTTCGCGGTCGCGCGCTGCGGCGAAGCGCAGGGCCTCGCCGTTGCCGAAGCCGATCTCGAGCACGCGCTTCGCGCTGCGGCCGAAGGCGGCGTCGAAATCGCGCGGCGTCCCCGAGTAGTCCAGCCCGAAGCGCGGCCACAGCGCGTCGAACGCGCGCTGCTGCGCCGGCGTGAACCGTCCCTGCCGCAGCACGAAGCTGCGCACGCGGCGCCGGCCTTCCTCGACCGTGAACGGTTTCGGCGGGGCCTTGGCGCCGTCGCTGGAGAACGGGTCGGTCATCGCGGCGGAGTCCGCGCGGCGGCGGAAGCGGCCGTGGCCGCGATGGCGGGTGCCGGCTGGTCGATCGCGGCCATGGCCGCCCCCACCGCGATCGTCATCCGATCAGTCCCTCGACCGGCGACGAGGCGCTGGCGTAGCGCTTGCGCGGGATGCGCCCGGCGCGGAACGCCGCGCGGCCGGCCTCGATTGCCAGCTTCATCGCATGCGCCATCAGCACCGGATCTTTCGCGCCGGCGATGGCGGTGTTCATCAGCACGCCGTCGCAGCCCAGTTCCATCGCGATGGCCGCGTCGGACGCCGTGCCCACGCCGGCGTCGACGATGATCGGTACCTTGGCGTTCTCGACGATCTCGACCAGGTTCCACTTGTTCTGGATGCCCAGGCCCGAGCCGATCGGCGCGGCCAGCGGCATCACCGCCACGCAGCCGATCTCCTCCAGGCGCCTGCACAGCAGTGGATCGTCGGAGGTGTAGACCATGACGTCGAAGCCGTCGGCGACCAGCTGTTCGGCGGCCTTGAGCGTCTGCACCACGTCCGGGTACAGGGTCTTCTGGTCGCCGAGCACCTCGAGCTTGACCAGCGTGTGGCCGTCGAGCAGTTCGCGCGCCAGCCGGCAGGTGCGCACGGCATCCTCGGCGGTGTAGCAGCCGGCGGTGTTGGGCAGGATGGTGTAGCGGTCCGGCGGCAGCACGTCGAGCAGGTTGGGCTCGCCGGGGTTCTGGCCGATGTTGCTGCGGCGGATGGCGACAGTGACGATCTCCGAGCCGGCGGCTTCGGTGGCGGCGCGGGTTTCGTCGAGGTCCCTGAACTTGCCGGTGCCGGTGAGCAGGCGCGAGCGATAGGTCTTGCCGGCAACGACCAGTGCGTCGCCGTGGTGCACTTGAGTATCCATCGCCGGATTATCGCGCAAGTGCGGTGGTGATCCAGTCATCCGTGCGAGGGTGGTCAGCGGCGGGTCGGCTGCGGGTGTTTGGGCACTGCGCTGCGGATCCTGCTTTCCGCGGAAGGGACCCCGGCCGCAAGTTGCCGGCCGGGAGTTCGACGGGGGTATCCCGTTGCTTCTCCAGGCGCCGCACTGCCGTCCATGGTGTGACCTCCGGGCTTCGGGTTGCTCACCCGCCGCCGAGCGCGTGGACGATCTCGACCCTGTCGCCGGCGGCCAGCACGTGCTCGCCGTGGCGGCTGCGCGGCACGATCTCGCCGTTGATCTCGACCGCGACCCGGCGCTGGACCAGCTGGCGGTCCACGAGCAGCGCGGCGACGGTGGTGTGGTCGGGCAGGGCGAGCGGTTCGCCGTTGAGCTGGATGTCCATGTCCGCATTGTCGCCATTCGCGCCGGTGACTGCACCTGCCATGCGGCGGCGCACCTTGAGCGGCCGGGGTGTTCGTGGAAACATGCAGCACCATCCGCCCGCGTATGCCGCGGGCGGCCCCGTATTCCTGGAGATCCTGCAAATGGCTTTGCTGTCCCGTCCCCTCCGTCACACCTTGGCCGTCGCGCTGGCGCTGGCCGCCGCGCCTGCATTCGCGCAGGGCGACAGCCCTTACAGCGACACCGTATTCATCGGCGACAGCCTTACCGACGCCGGCTATTTCCGCCCGGTGCTGCTGCAGGTCGTCGGCCCGTCCGGTGCCCTGATCGGCAAGTTCACCACCAATCCGGGCCTGGTCTGGTCCGAATATCTGGCCGACTACTACGGCACCGACGCCTCGCCCAACGGCAACGGCCAGAGTGGCGACAACTACGCCGCCGGCGGCGCGCGCGTGGGCGTGGACGTCACCAACGCGCTGGGCTTCATCCCCTCGCTGGCCACCCAGACCAGCAACTACCTGGCCGCAAACGGCGGCCGCGCGGATCCGAATGCGCTGTACACCGTCTGGGGCGGCGCCAACGACGTGTTCGCGGTGGTGTCCGATCCGTCGCAGGCGCAGGCGATCATCGGCGGTGCGGTCACCGCGCAGATCGGCATCGTCGGCACCCTGCAGGCGGCCGGCGCGCAGTACGTGCTGGTGCCGAACCTGCCCGACATCGGCGTGACGCCTTCGTTCCGCGCCGGTGGCGCGGCGGCGATGGGCCAGGGCACCGCGCTGGCGACGGCCTACAACGATGCGCTGTTCGGCGGGCTGGCAAGCAACGGCCTGCGGGTGATCCCGGTTGACACCTTCCACTTCCTGCAGGAAGTGGTGGCCGATCCGGGCCAGTACGGCTTCGCCAACGTGACCACCGCCGGCTGCGGCATGCAGCCGGCGCCGGCCGGCGACTCGTCGCTGTTCTGCAACCCCGGCTCGTACGTGGATCCCAGCGTGCAGACCAGCTACCTGTTCGCCGACGGCGTGCACCCCAGCGCGGCCGCGCAGGAGGCGATCTCGCAGCTGGCGCTGGGCATGCTCGAAGGCCCGCGCCAGATCGCGGTGCTGCCGCACTCGGCGGCGACCACCGGGCGCGCGCGCGCCGACATCGTCGGTTCGCACGTGTCCGGCGCGCCGGAGTCCGACGGCATGCGCTGGTGGACCAACCTGCGCGGCGACTTCCAGCGCTACGGCAGCGGCGACGACTACGACGGCGTGATCCCTGCGCTGGCCGGCGGCGTCGACTGGAGCAGCGGCAACCTGGTGTTCGGCGGCTTTGCCGGCTACGGCCGCGGGCGCATCGACTTCGGCCACAACACCGGCAAGTTCGAGCAGTCCGATGCCACCCTCGGCGCCTTCATCGGCTGGTACGGCGAGGGCGGCGGCTGGGTCAACGGCCAGGTGAGCTATTCGAAGCTGGACTTCGACGTCGACCGCAGGCTGCGCCTGGGCCAGGCCGTGCGCACGCACTCCGGCTCCGCCGACGGCGACAACGTCACCGCGGCGATCAACGCCGGCTGGAACTTCGGCAGCGGCGCGCTGCAGCACGGCCCGGTGCTGGGCGTGGTCTCGCAGCGGATCAAGGTCGACGGCTACGCCGAAAGCGACCCGGGCCAGTCCTCGTCGCTGGCCTTCGCCGACCAGGACTTCGACTCGCTGATCGGCAGCATCGGCTGGCAGGCCAGCTACGCGATCAACGACCACCTGGTGCCGTACGCGCGCTTCACCTACGACCACGAGTTCGAGGACGGCAACGACCAGGTCTTCGCGCGCGCGCAGTCGATCCCGGGCTCGCTGGAGTACGCGGTGCCGGGGCTGGAGTACGACCGCAACTACACCACCGTCGTGATCGGCGCGCGGACCCGCCTGCTCGGCCTGGACGCCAACGTCGGTGCCACGGCCACGGTGCAGCAGGGCGGCGGCAACAATGCCACCGTGTTCGCGACCCTGGGCAGCAGCTTCTGAGGCAGGCATTGCCAGGCAAACACCGGAAGGGGCCCGCGCGGCCCCTTCCTTTTGGCCGCGCGGAAGGCGGCCGGCCGATTGCCAGCACGCGCGCGGCCGGCATAGACTTGGCGCCGACGCGGGTGTAGCTCAATGGTAGAGCTGTAGCTTCCCAAGCTACTGACGAGGGTTCGATTCCCTTCACCCGCTCCAATTGCGGACGGCGGCGCGCCCCTGGGGCGGGCCGCCGTTTTTGATGGCGCGCCCCGGCGCGCAGCGAGGGCGTGCGATGGTGGAACTGGGCTGGCGGGAATGGGTGTCGCTGCCGTCGCTGGGCATCGCGCGCATGCGCGCGAAGATCGACACCGGTGCGCGCAGTTCGGCGCTGCACGTGGACGCGCAGTGGCGCTACACCGAGGGCGGGGCGCCGGTGGTCGGCTTCCGGATCACGCCCGGCATCGCCGGTCACGGGGTGGTCGAGGCGTGCGCGCCGGTGGTCGACGAGCGTGACGTGGTCGATTCCGGCGGCCGCCGCACGTGCCGCGTGTTCCTCGCCGCGCAGCTGCGGGTGGCCGGGATCGACCGCATGATCGAGCTCAACCTCGCCGACCGCCGCGGCATGCGCTTCCCGATGCTGCTCGGGCGCAGCGCCATCGCGGGTGTGTTCACGGTCGATCCCGCACGATCCTCCATCCACGGCCGCCCGCCGCGCCACCTGCCCGGTCCCTACGCATGAAGCTCGCCATCATCTCGCGCAACAGCAAGCTGTATTCGACCCGGCGCCTGGTCGAAGCCGCGCGCGAGCGCGGCCACAGCGTGCGCGTGCTCGATCCGCTGCGCTGCTACATGCGCATCAGCGCCGAGGGCTTCGACATGCGCTACAAGGGGCGGCCGATCGCCGGCTACAACGCCGTCATCCCGCGCATCGGCGCGTCCGTCACCCGCTACGGCAACGCGGTGCTGCACCAGTTCGAACTGATGGGCAGTTACACCCCCAACCCCTCGGCGGCGATCATGCGTTCGCGCGACAAACTGCGCTGCCACCAATTGCTGGCAGCCGAGGGCATCGACCTGCCGGTGACGGTGTTTGGCGACAACCCCGACGACACCGTCGACCTGCTGGCGATGCTCGGTCCGCCGCCGCACGTGATCAAGCTCAACGAGGGCACCCAGGGCAGCGGGGTGATGCTGACCGAGAAGCCATCGGCCTCGCGCAGCGTGATCGAGACCCTGCGCGGACTGTATGCGACCTTCCTGGTGCAGGAATTCGTGGAGGAGGCCGAGGGCGCCGACCTGCGCTGCTTCGTCGTCGGCGACCGGGTGGTGGCGGCCATGCGCCGGCAGGCGCCGCAGGGCGACTTCCGCTCCAACCTGCACCGCGGCGGCTCCGGCGAAGCGGCCGAGGCGACGGACGCCGAGCAGGCCGTGGCCGTCCGCGCGGCGCGGGTGCTGGGGCTGGGCGTGGCCGGCGTCGACCTGATCCGCTCCAAACGCGGCCCGCTGGTGCTGGAGGTGAATTCCTCGCCCGGGCTGGAGGGGATCGAGCAGGCCACGGGCGTCGACATCGCGCGCTGCATCATCGACCACCTGGCGGCCGGGGCGCCTCCCGTGCCCGCCGCGCGGGCGCCGCGGCGCCGGAAAGCGCGGTTAACAAAAAAATAACCAGCCGTTTAACAAGTGGCTAACCGTGCCGGTCGTAACTTCTACCGAACCGGAATCGCGCGCTCTCTCCAGACATTCCATCAGGTCAGTCGGCGGATTACGGTTAATCGGGGCAGTACCTCATTCGGCCCAAGCGATGCCCTCGCTTGGGTCTTTTTATGCGGCCCCGCAACCTCGCATTCCGTTCGCGCGGTGCCGTGCCAGAATCGCGCGGCACGCCGTGGACTGAACCACGGCCCCGGATTCCGGTCTGAGAACGGACCTACAGGACCCAGCAGCAGATGCGCATCCTCGTCATCGAAGACAACCAGGACATCGCCGCCAACCTCGGCGACTACCTCGAAGACCGCGGCCACACCGTGGATTTCGCCGCCGACGGCGTGACCGGCCTGCACCTGGCCGTGGTGCACGACTTCGACGCGATCGTGCTCGACCTCAACCTGCCGGGCATGGACGGCCTGGAGGTCTGCCGCAAGCTGCGCAACGACGCGCGCAAGCAGACGCCGGTGCTGATGCTCACCGCGCGCGACAGCCTGGACAACAAGCTGGCCGGCTTCGACTCCGGCGCCGACGACTACCTGATCAAGCCGTTCGCGCTACAGGAGGTCGAGGTGCGCCTCAACGCGCTGTCGCGCCGCGGCCGCGGCGTGCAGGCGCGGGTGCTGGAAGTGGCCGACCTGGAATACAACCTCGACACGCTCGAGGTGCGCCGCGGCGGCAAGCTGCTGCAGCTCAACCCGACCGCGCTGAAGATCCTGCAGGCGCTGATGGAGGCCTCGCCCGCCGTGGTCACGCGGCAGGAGCTGGAAACGCGGGTCTGGGGCGAGGAACTGCCCGATTCCGACTCGCTGCGCGTGCACATCCACGGCCTGCGCGCCGTGGTCGACAAGCCTTTCCCCGTGTTGCTGATCCAGACCCGCCATGGCATCGGATACCGCATCGCCGCGCCCGATGCGAACGCGTAACGGGCGCACGCGCCGGAAAGCGCGTTACCGGCGGCGGCTGCGCAGCCGCATCATCCTGTCGTTCGTCATCTTCGGCTTCGGCCTGACGACGCTGATCGCGACGACCGCCGTTTATCTGCGGAACCGGGTCGAGGACCAGGTGATCAGTGCCGCGTTGACCAAAAACAACAACGTGTTTGCCGAAGGGTTCTATCGCAACCCTGATGCGATCGGGGTGCCGTTCGAGAAGATCCAGGGTCGGCAGTTCAGTACCAGCAAGCTGGACCGCGTGCCGGAGGCCTGGCGCGACCTGACCAATGGTGTACATGAGATCACCGAACGGGACCCGCTGACACGCAAGGAGCGGGTCTATCGACTCGCAGTGCGCAAGGATCCCCAGTACTGGTTCTTCCTTGCCTACGACATCGCCGAGGAGCGGGAAAGCCAGGAGAGGCTTAACCGAGCGCTGATTGGAAGCGTCGGAATCTTCACCCTGCTGTCAGCGCTGATCGGTTGGTGGTCGGCCGCCAGAGTCATGAGCCCGGTGTCGGAGCTTGCGCGACGCCTGCGGGCCTCGGGCGACAGCACCGAGCCCGAACAGCTCTCCGCGCATTTCCCGGAGGACGAAGTCGGCCAGCTCGCCTCCGCGCTCGACGACTACGCCGAACGCCTGACCGAGGTGGTCCAGCGCGACCGCGAGTTCAATGCCGACGTCAGCCACGAACTGCGTACGCCGCTGGCGGTGATCAAGGGTGCGGTGGAACTGCTGCTGTCGCGTCCCGGCATCGACGAGAAGACCCAGGCGCGCCTGCTGCGCATCCAGCGCGCCGAGGCGCAGTGCACCGACCTGATCAGCGCGCTGCTGCTGCTCTCGCGCAACGAGCGCGGCCACGGCGCGACGGATGTGCAGCGCGTGGCAGAACAACTGCTCGACGCCCACCGCACCCAGCTCGGCGGCAAGCCGCTGGTGCTGCGCACGGAAGGCGGCACGGGGCTGGTGGTCGACGCGCCGGAAGCCGCGGTCAACGTCGCGCTCGGCAACCTGATCGGCAACGCGGTCAAGTACACCACCCAGGGCGAAGTGGTCGTGCGCCTGCTCGACAATGCGGTGGAGGTGGTTGACTCCGGCCCCGGCCTGTCGGCAGAGGACGCCGCACGCCTGTTCGAACGCGGCTATCGCGGCACCCACGCCGAGCACTCGCTCGGCGGCGGCATCGGCCTGTCGATCGTGCGCCGCCTGTGCCGCCTGTACGGCTGGGAAGTCCGCGTGGTGCCGGGCGAGGAGAAGGGCGTGGTGGCGACGCTGACGTTTTCGGCGGGTGGGGGCTGAGCGCCGGTTCTTTTGTGTAGGAGCGGCTTTAGCCGCGAGCTGTTCGTCTGAAAAGCTCGCGGCTAAAGCCGCTCCTACAAGAGCCCGGGTTGATTGCCATCCGCACGACCGAAGCTGCGTGCGTTGGCGGGCGTCTAGACCCGCTCCAGCCAGCCGTACTTGTCCGGCGTCTTGCCGTCGAACAGCCCGAAGAACAATTCCTGGATCCGGCGCGTCACGGGGCCGGCCTTGCCGGCACCGATCTGGCGGCCGTCGACCGAGCGGATCGGGGTGATTTCGGCGGCGGTGCCGCACATGAACAGCTCGTCGCACAGGTACAGGTATTCGCGCGGCATGTCGCGTTCGACGACCTCGATGCCGGCGTCGCGCGCCAGCGTGATCAGGCTGTTGCGGGTGATGCCGTTGAGCAGCGCGGCGCTGACCGGGGTGGTGTGCAGCGCGCCGTCGAAGACCAGGAAGATGTTCTCGCCGGCGCCCTCGCTGAGCAGGCCGGTGGATGCCAGCGCGATGCCCTCGCCGAAGCCCAGCCGCCGAGCCTCGCGCGCGATCAGCTGGCCTGACAGATAGTTGCCGCCGGCCTTGGCACCGGTGGGGATGGTGTTGGGCGCCATGCGCTGCCAGCTCGACACGCAGGCGTCGATGCCCTGTTCGAGCACGCCGTCGCCCAGGTAGGCGCCCATCTGCCAGGCGGCGACGGCGACGTCGATCGGCGTGTCCGCCGACAGGCCGAATCCGCCCAGCCCGCGCCAGGCGACCGGGCGCAGGTAGGCCTTGCCCAGATCGTTCTTCTTCAGCACCTCGCGACAGGCGGCATTGATCTCGTCCAGCGAATAGGGGATCGCCATCTCGTAGATCCGCGCCGAGGCGAACAGGCGCCGGTTGTGGTCGGACAGGCGGAAGATCGCCGGGCCGTCCGGTGTCTCGTAGCTGCGGATGCCCTCGAACACGGACGAGCCATAGTGCAGCGCGTGCGACATGACGTGCGTGGTCGCCTCGGCCCAGGGCTTGAGAGTGCCGTTCTGCCAGATCCATTCGGGGTACTGCATGTCGGTCACCCTGGTGCGTGGAAACCGTCATTTTGCCAGATGCGCGCTGTCCGGTACCGGCGGCCCCTGCTACAGCACGATCCACCAGCAGCCCATGTGCTGGCGCAGGCCGAACGTGGTGCGCGAGGGCGTCGAGCCGTTGGACAGTACCTGGTCCACGCGCAGCGCCACGGGCGTGCGGCGGACGACCTTGGCGCCCGGGTAGTCGCTGGCGTCGACCGCGCCGCTGACGATCACGCCGCCATCGGCGTCCACGCTGAGCTGCGGTTCGGGCATCACCGCACTGACGTTCACCAGGGGCCGGTTGGCGATGAGATCGAGGCGACCGAGAACTGCGTAGCCGTTGCGGCTGGACATGCCCGTCCAGTTGTACACGCCGGCCAGGCGGTTGACGTCGCGGCTCTCGATCGCGGCCGTGACCTCGCGGACCAGGTCGCGCAGGTTGCGCGAACAGCCGCGCGCCCACGGCTTGCCGCCGTAGGTGGGCGAATGGACCGAAGGTTTCGGGCGGTCGGTGCCGCCGACGTCGGCGCAGGCGCGATCGGTGAACACGACTTCCCCGTCCGGACGCGTGCAGCGGCGGATCTCGGCCTCGCCGCGCTGCGGCCACAGCAGCGCGGCCAGCAGGCAGGCCGCCGAAGCGAAAAAGAGGGAGCGGGGAAGACGCATCCCCGGAAGACTAGCCGTGTGCGCGTCCCGCGTGAAGCCGGGCGTTCCCGCGCCTCACGCCAGCCGCGCCAGGACCGCCTGGGTCGGCCGCGCCAGGTTGAGCGTGTAGAAGTGCAGTCCCGGCGCGCCGCCCTCGACCAGCCGCCGGCACAGCGCGCTGACGATGTCGGCACCGAACTCGCGCACCGCTTCCACGTCGTCGCCGTGAGCGAGCATGCGCTTGCCGATCCAGCGCGGGATCTCCGCGCCGCAGGCTTCGGAGAATCGGCGCAGCTGGCTGAAGTTCGAGATCGGCATGATCCCGGGTACGATCGGGATGTCGATGCCGAGTTTGCGCACCGCGTCGACGAAGTGGAAATAGGCGTCGGCATTGTAGAAATACTGCGTGATCGCGCCATCCGCGCCGGCGTCGACCTTGGCCTTGAAATGCTTCAGGTCCGCGAGCGCGTGCTCGGACTGCGGATGCGTCTCCGGGTAGCAGCCGACCTCGATGTGGAACGCGTCGCAGTGCTCGCGGCGGATGAAGGCGACCAGGTCGGTGGCGTAGCGGAACTCGCCCGGGTGGCCCATGCCGGAGGGCAGGTCGCCGCGCAGCGCGACGATGCGCCGGCAGCCCATGTCCCGGTAACGCCGCAGCAGCGCGTCGATTTCCGCGCGCGAGCCGCCGACGCAGGAAATGTGCGGCGCCGCCTCCAGACCGTGGCGCGCATGCAGGCGGTCGATGGTTTCCGGCGTGTAATCCAGCGTCGAGCCGCCAGCGCCGAACGTGCACGACACGTATTCGGGCGCATGCGCCTTGATCTTCTTCGCGGTGCGGTCGAGCTGGGCGCGCTGTTCGTCGGTCTTGGGCGGATAGAACTCGAAGGAGAGCGGGATCATCGGGGCCGTCTGCTGCTGGGATCGGTGGATATTATCGCTTTATCGCGATAAACGCATGGATTGGTGTCGGAGGCCATCCCGCGCGGCGGCGGCTAGACTCGTCGGCCCGTTTCCGCTGCCGGATTGCCGCCGATGTCGATCGTCCTGACCCCCTTCGCCCGCACCCGCCTGTTCCCGGGCGAACGCCGCGCGAACACCATCCAGGACTGCACGCCGGAGGCGTTCGAGCGCCACCTCAACCAGGCGCCGCCGTTGAAGGTGCTCGACGGTTACGCGCCGTTCTGCAAGCTGCACGTGCACCGCAACTGGACGTCCACGCGCTGCCTGACGGTGCCGGTGACCGACGACAACCGGCACCTGCTGCGCAGCGCCTACGAGGCGCGCTCGCGCGCGGAATTGCCGGTGCTGGTGCGCTGGTTCGAGGGCGTCGAGGCGCCGGTCGCCGCCTATTTCGTCGTGATCCTCTACAGCCGCGAACAGCTGGCAAAGGAGGGCGCCCCGATCGAGGCCGACTGGGGCGTGGTCGGCTGCCTGTACACCGCCGCGCCTGAGGAGATCCCGATGACACCGATCACGATGATGCGCAACGCGCTCGGGGTGGAGGAGGGCGGCTCGGGCGTGCCTCTGGACCGCGAGGCCTACCGGCGCAGCGTCGAGTTCTGGGAGAACAATGCGAACTGGCGACCCTAGCGCTTCGCGTTACGTAGTCGCGTCCTCCAGCGCACCGGCCTGCAGCGCCAGCCGGGCGGCCTCGACGGCGCCCTTGCGCTCGCTGTAGCGGTCGACCAGGTAGTCGCTGCGCCCGCGCACCAGCAGGGTGAACTTCATCAGTTCCTCCATCACGTCCACGACGCGGTCGTAGTAGGGCGATGGCCGCATGCGGCCGTCCGGGTCGAACTCCTGCCAGGCCTTCGCCACCGACGACTGGTTGGGGATGGTGACCATCCGCATCCAGCGCCCGAGCACGCGCAGCGCGTTGACGACGTTGAACGACTGCGAGCCGCCGCAGACCTGCATCACCGCCAGCGTGCGGCCCTGGGTCGGGCGCACGCTGCCGTCTTCCAGCGGCAGCCAGTCGATCTGGTTCTTGAACAAGCCGGTGATCGTCCCGTGGCGCTCCGGCGACGCCCAGACCTGGCCTTCGGACCACAGCGACCATTCGCGCAGCTGCTGCACCTTGGGATGCGACTTGTCGACGCTGTCGAGCAGGGGCAGGCCGTGCGGATCGAAGACGCGCGTTTCCGCGCCGAGGTGGCGCAGGATGCGTTCGGCCTCCAGCGCCAGCTTGCGGCTGAAGGACTGCGGACGGAGCGAGCCGTAGAGCAGCAGGATGCGCGGCGGGTGGTCGCTGCCGGCTGCCAGGCGGCCGTGCTCGGGCGGTGGCAGCAGGTCCGTGGCGACGTGGGGCAGGGCGGGAGCGTGGTCTTGTTCGGGCGTATCCATTCCATTATTCTAGAATAATGGAAATGAATCGCGCAATCGATGCATTGACGGCGCTGGGCCATCCGACGCGCCTGGGTGCCTTCCGGCTGCTGGTGGAGGCGGGGGCGGATGGCCGCGTGGCGGGTGACATCGCGGAGGCGCTCGACGTGCCCAACGCGACGCTGTCCTTCCACCTGAAGGAACTCGTTCGCGCCGGACTGGCCGGGAGCGAGGTCGCCGGCCGCAACATGCGCTACCGCGCCAACTTCGCGGCGATGGATGCGCTGGTCGCGTACCTGACCGAGAACTGCTGCGCCGGGTCGCGGGGTCGCGGCTGCGCGCCGGCGGCGGGGAAAGGCAGGCGGGGCCGCTGACGCATCGCCATGCCAGTGCCGGGCGTGGTGCCGGCAAACGAGAACGGGCGCCGACGTGGCGCCCGTTTTCGTTACTGCCGTCGTGGCCGTTCAGTAGCGGTAGTGGTCCGGCTTGTACGGCCCTTCGACCGGCACGCCGAGGTACTTCGCCTGCTCGTCGGTGAGCGTGGTCAGCTTCACGCCGATCTTGTCCAGGTGCAGGCGCGCGACTTCCTCGTCGAGCTTCTTGGGCAGGATGTAGACCTTGTTCTCGTAGCTGTCCTTGTTCGCCCACAGGTCGATCTGGGCGAGGGTCTGGTTGGAGAACGAGTTGGACATCACGAAGCTCGGGTGGCCGGTGGCGCAGCCCAGGTTGACCAGGCGGCCCTCGGCCAGCAGGAACATCGCGTGGCCGTCCGGGAACACGTACTTGTCGACCTGCGGCTTGATGTTGATCTTCGTAACGCCGGCCATCGCGTTGAGCGCGTCGACCTGGATCTCGTTGTCGAAGTGGCCGATGTTGCAGACAATCGCCTGGTCCTTCATCGCCTTGAGGTGATCGAGCGTGAGCACGTCCTTGTTGCCGGTGGTGGTGACGTAGATGTCGCCACGGCCCAGGGTGGATTCGATGGTGTTGACCTCGAAGCCTTCCATCG
>Ga0160437_1000350_pt1 | contig 24904 bp, 32 predicted proteins | sample HID1975I_E0MG_FD_108227 | JGI IMG/M metagenome (GOLD analysis project Ga0160437, IMG submission 108227) | Enriched soil microbial communities from UW Madison campus, WI, USA - HID1975I_E0 MG | ecosystem: Environmental > Terrestrial > Soil > Unclassified | place: USA: Madison, Wisconsin... | reverse complement strand
GAATTCCTTCTGGCGCTTCTCCGAAGCCTCGGCCTCGGTCATGATGTCGATCTGCGAGGCCGTCAGCTGCGAGGCAAGGCGCACGTTCTGGCCGCGGCGGCCGATCGCCAGCGAAAGCTGGTCATCGGGCACGACGACTTCGATGCGGCTTTCTTCCTCGTCGATGACGACGCGGCTGACGGTCGCGGGCTGGAGGGCGTTGACCACGAAAGTCGCGGTGTCTTCGCTCCAGGGGATGATGTCGATCTTTTCGCCCTGCAGTTCCTGCACGACGGCCTGAACGCGGCTGCCCTTCATGCCGACGCAGGCGCCGACCGGGTCGATCGAGTGATCGTGGCTGATCACGCCGATCTTGGCGCGCGAACCCGGGTCACGGGCGGCGGCCTTGATCTCGATCACGCCGTCGTAGATTTCGGGCACTTCCTGCGCGAAGAGCTTCTTCATGAAGTCCGGGTGCGCGCGGGAAAGGAAGATCTGCGGCCCGCGGTTCTGGCGCTCGACACGCATGACCAGCGCGCGAACGCGCTCGCCGACGCGGGCGGCTTCGCGGGGGATCTGCTGGTCGCGGCGGATCACGCCTTCGGCGCGGCCGAGATTGACGATGACGTGGCCGAATTCGACCGACTTGATCACGCCGGTGATGACTTCGCCGGCGCGGTCCTTGAATTCTTCGTACTGGCGGTCACGCTCGGCATCGCGGACCTTCTGGAAGATCACCTGCTTGGCCGACTGCGCGTCGATGCGGCCGAGGTCCACCGGGGGCAGCGGGTCGACGATGAAGTCACCCAGGGCCGCGCCCTTCTGAAGCTTGTCGGCCTGCTTGAGGTCCACCTGCTTGAAGTAGTCCTCAACTTCTTCGACCACTTCGACGACGCGCCACAGACGCAGGTCGCCGGTGCGCGGATCGAGCTTCGCGCGAATGTCGTTTTCCGCACCGTAACGGTTGCGGGCTGACTTCTGGATGGCTTCTTCCATCGCCTCGATGACGATCGACTTGTCGATCATCTTCTCCGAAGCGACGGAGTTCGCGATCGCGAGCAGCTCGGCGCGGTTGGCGGAAATCGCACTGGCCATGGCTTAGTCTTCCTGTTCCTCGACAATCTCGTCGGCCCCGCTGTCATCCAGCGGGCGGGTTGCTGCGATCAGCTTGTCCGTGAGGACCAGCCTTGCGGAATGAATGTCGCCGAGTGGGAAAGTCACCCGGCCGGACTTCTTGTCGTCGATCGTGATCTGATCGCCGTCGATGCCGACCAGATCACCGGTCAGCCCCTTGCGGTTGCCTTCCACGGGTGCGGTCAGGCTTACCTTCACTTCGTGCCCGGCCCAGTTGGCGTAATCCTTCGGGCGGGTCAGCGGACGATCGATGCCGGGCGAGCTGACTTCGAGGCGATAGGCTTCCTCGATCAGCGTCTCGCCGGCTTCTTCCAGCGCGTCCATGCGATCGGAGATGCGGTGCGAAAGCTTCACGCAGTCATCCAGCACGAGCTGGCCGGTGGCCGGGTTCTCGGCCATGATCTGCAGGGCGATCTCATCGTCGCCCACTTCGCTCTTGCCGAAGATTCGCACGCGCACCAGGTCGAAACCGAGGGCGTTGACCTCAGGTTCGATGACCTCGGTAATGCGTGCAATGTCGGCCAAGCCGTATCTCCGGTAAAAATCGTGCTGTTCGGCAACGCAGTTTCGCGCCGGCCCCTTCCGGCGCCAGCCCGAACCTTGTGTCACCAATGTCGGGATGAGGCGCAGATAAGCGCATCGCCGGTAAAAAGCAAGAGAGAGGATTCCGGCCTGCCTGTCGGGCGAAACCGATGTCCGCGGCTTCGGGCCAAGGCATTGCCGGGGCGTGGGCCGGTGCCGCTCGAAAACGGACGGACGCCCGTTCTTGCCGATCGGAAAGGTCGATTAAAAAGTGCAGGCCGGGCGAGTGTTCGGGTGGGGGGGGGCTCGCCCGGCCTGCGTCCAGCGGGGGGAGGGCCGCCCGCCGGTAAGTTGGGAGTCACGTCACGGCGCGACTCATCAGCCCGGCCCGTCGCATGGAGACCGCGCTGCGTCCTCCGACCACGAGGTGGTCGTGGAGCTCGATTCGCGCGGTCTCGCACAAGGCGGAGAGCCGGCGCGTGGCGATCACGTCCGCCCGGCTGGGCAGCGGATCGCCGGAAGGGTGGTTGTGCACCAGCACCAGGCCGACGGCCCGATGCTCCAGCACGCGTTGCAAAAGCGACCGGGAGCCGGCCCTGATCGTGGCCTCGCAGCCTGTCGTGCAGGCCACTTGTCCCACCAGCCGCCCTTCGGCATCGAAAGGCAGTTCGAGCATCACCTCGCGGCGAAGGCAGCCCAGGTGGGTTACCAGCGTTTCGAGGAGACTTCGCGAGAGCGGCCGGATGCGACTGCAACCCGGGACCAGTCCTGCCACGAGGGATCGTTGCCAAGCCGCTGCTTGCGCCAGACATGCAGGATCGTACCGATCGCTATCGCCGAAAGCGCCAGGAACGTGGGCGTCCCCCGCATCACGGCGTAGACCGTTGGCGGAATTCCGATGTCCGCCCATCGTGCGAAATGCGCGCTGAGGCTCAACAACTGCAACGAGGTTGCCCATAGCGGCCAAATCCTTCGGGCCTGGAGCGCGAGATAGCCGAAACCGGCCGTTCCCACGGCATCCGTCAGCAGCGACGTGGGATCCACGCTCCTGAAACGACTGGGCAGCAGGCTTTCTCCGCCGACTTGCAGCAGGACCATCGCCAGGATGATCGCGGCGCCCCACCGTTCGGGCGCGCCGCCCTGCCAGAAGGCCAGAGCCACGGCGACGACCAGCAGCAGGAAGAAAGCAAGCTGTTCAGAGTTTCCCAAGGACGCTCCCCATTTCGAACGAGTCCCCGATCAGGCCGCGATTTCGGCGAGCGGCTGATGCTCGCCTTCGGCCTTGTCCGGGCAGCGGACCGGAATATCCATCGTCTCTGCCAGTTTCGACAGGTCGCTATGCGCACGCACCAGTTCGGAGCGGGCCTCGATCAGGCTGCGCTGCATGGCTGCAACGCGCGCCATCGGGCGCTGGGTGCTATGGGCGTTATCGACGATCGCAAGGCGGCCGCGAGCGATTTCCGCCATGAGTTCGCTGGCCTTGGCGAGAAGCTCATCCATGTCGTTCTCGACCGACTGGATGCTCCGGGTGATCCGCATTCCGACAATATCCGGTGTCATATTCGTCGCCTCCCACGGGGAATTCCGAGATCGAAGGCATCCGGCAAGAAAGACCACCGGATCGGTGGACCGGATCGGTGGACCAGCGCGCCGCTAAAGCAGTTTTTCCAGAGCCTCGGCGATCGCCAGGGTGGCCGCAAGGGTCACCGCCATGATCAACGCCAGCAAGAAAACCGCCCCTACGCGCCCCGCCCTTCCGAACCTTGCATCGAATGCCTCCAGGCCTGCCGGCTCGGCAACCCGGGCATCGAACCAATCGGGATGCCGTGCCATGGGCCGTGCATCGGAGAGGACGAAGACCGGATCCGCCGTCAGATCCTGATCGCTCTCATCCCCCTCTCCCGACCCCGCGTCGATACGGGAAAAGCCATATGTGGATTTGCCACATAGCTCCACGAGCTGCCCATAAAGGCGCGCCGTATCCTTGCGGTTGAGGGTTCCCCACTTGTCGCGCACGGCATTGATGCGCTGGTCCACCGTGTTCGGCGCGATGCCGATCTCGCGGGCGATTTCCTTGGTGGTACGGTGCATCAGCAGCAGGTCGAGAACTTCGACCTGCTTGGACGTCAAGTTTTCCAACAACCCTGTTGCTTCGGAAATGTCGGTTATCTCTTGCACATCGGCCCTCATTCGCGCCTTCCGTGCACTATAACGGCAAATCCCACTAGGGAAAATTAAAGCAAAACGGCAGACAGACTTTCCTAAACGGCCGCTTAATGCTTGTTATTCACCGAGATTTCGCGGCCGTGACTGGGCCGGTGGCGGCGCGGAGGGTGCCTGCCCGCCTTCCGACAGGCGGTGCTTCTTCATGCAATGGCGCAACTGGTCATAGGACAATCCCATAGCCGACGCCGCGCGGCGCTGGTTCCAGCGATGCCGGTCGAGCGCCTCGACCAATAGCCCGCGTTCGTAAGCCTCGACCGAAGCCCGCAGCCCGGCGCCCGCTTCCACGGGCGCAGCCGGCGCCGGCCTTCCCGGGAGGGCGGCCACCGGAATCGGCGCGGGGGAAGGCTCGGCAGCGGCGGCGGGCATCCAGGGGTTCTCGAAAGGATCGAAGACGATTTCGGCGATCGGCGCGTGCTCGTTCGCCCAGCGATAGACCGCCCGCTCCGTCACGTTCCGCAGCTCGCGCACATTGCCCGGCCAGTCATGCGCCTCCAGCACCGCCATGGCCTGCGGCGAGAAACCGGGCCAGGTATCCCACTCCAGCTCGCTCGCCATGCGCCGCCCGTAGTAGTCGGCCAGTTCGTAGACATCGCCTTCCCGCGCCCGCAGCGGCGGCAGGTTGATGACCTCGAAACTCAGGCGATCGAGCAGGTCGGCGCGGAACGTGCCTTGCTCGGCCATGCGCGGCAGGTCGGCATTGGTGGCGGCAACCACGCGCACGTCGACCTGCACCGGGCGCGAGGCACCGATTCGCGCGATCTCCCCATATTCGATGGCCCGAAGCAGCCGCTCCTGCGCGGCCATCGACAGAGTGCCCAGCTCGTCGAGGAACAGCGTCCCCCGATCCGCTTCCTCGAACCGGCCGGCCCTTGCCCGCACCGCGCCGGTGAAAGCTCCGGCCTCGTGCCCGAACAGCTCCGCTTCGATCAGCGTTTCCGGCAGGGCGGCGCAGTTCATGGTGATCAGCGGCTCGCCCCAGCGCGGCGAGAGGTGATGGAGCCGCTGGGCGATCAGCTCCTTGCCGGTCCCGCGCTCGCCGATGACCAGAACCGGACGCCGCACCGCCGCAGCCCGACTGGCGCGCTCCACCGCGTCGAGGAAGGCGGTGGATTGACCGATGAACTGAACGCCTCGCTCCATTCCCAACTCTTAGCGAATTTCACCATTCATTGGCAATTCATCTTTTGCGCCCTCCCTCACCAAGCGTCTGAAATCGCAGAAAACCGCATGTTTTCGAGTTTGGCACGCCCCTTGCTATGACATGGGCAAATTCACGAGATCCGACAGAGGAACACCAGGATGTCCTTCCAGAACGCCAGCATCGTTGCCAGCAGCCACCCGAGCAAGCAGCCGGCCAGCTTCCAGGCCAATGGGCGGGAACGCAGCAAGCTCGACTGGGCGATCATCGCTGCCGTGCTCGCCATGGGCACGCTGAACCTCTTCGCCATGAGCGACCGCATCGCCCCGCCGGCCCATGCCGCTCCCGTTTGCGGAGCACCGCTGCAGTGAGCAGGCTCGACGCGGAAATCGAAATCCTGCAAGCATCGGAGCAGGACGCTCCTCGCTTTCAGGAAAGGCGCGCCCGCCCGTTCGACACCGCCTCCGGTTCGGGCGAAGGCTCCTTCTTCCGGGAGCCGCGCTTCAGCCAGGCCCGCAAGTTCAATCCCACCTCGATCAAAGGAACCGCCAGGATGGGTATCTTCTCCCGCACCCGCGACATCATCGCCGCCAATTTCAACGACATGTTGGACAAGGCCGAAGACCCCGGGAAGATGATCCGCCTCATCATCCTGGAGATGGAGGAAACCCTCGTCGAAGTGCGTACCAGCAGCGCGCGCACCATTGCCGACCAGAAGGAACTGCGCCGCCATGTCGGCAAGCTGGACCAGCTTCAGCACGACTGGGGCGACAAGGCCCAGCTCGCGCTGAGCAAGGACCGCGAGGACCTGGCCCGCGCCGCCCTGCTCGAAAAGAAGAAGGCCGGCGACATGGCCGAGCAGCTTCGTGCCGAGATCGCCGTGCTCGACGATGCCCTGCGCGCTTACGAGGAGGACATCGAAAAGCTGCAGAACCGCCTGCGCGAGGCCCGCAGCCGCCAATCCTCGATCGCCGCTCGCTTGCAGAGCGCCGAGAATCGCGTCAAACTGCGGACCTTGCTGTCGAGCGAGCGCGTGGACGAGGCCCTGGTGCGCTTCGACCAGCTCGAGCGGCGCGTCGATTATGCCGAAGGCCGTGCCGAGGCGATGAGCCTGGGCGACAGCCGCCAGCCGACGCTCGCCGAGGAAATCGCCGCCTTGCAGGACGGCGATACGATCGACGCCGAACTCGCCGAGATGAAGCGCGCGATGGGGAATGGCCAATCGACCGCAGGCCAGCCGACCGCAGGCCAGTCGACGCCGGAATGACAGCGGCACACCTGACATCCCGGCAGGTGTCTTGCCGAAACGTACATGCCGCCCGCGAAGGGCCATGACCGGGAACCCGGGTCTGCCGACCCGACCACTGTCATAACGGGCAAGCCCGGATCCACGCCGGGCAGCCCGAGGGAAAGGGAACAACCAGTGTCACGCGGACAATTCTATCTCGACAAGTCGAACGCCAAGCTGGCCGGCGTCTGCTCCGGCATTGCGGACTATACCGGCGTCGACACGCTCTGGATTCGCATCGCAGCCGTGCTGCTGACCTTCTTCGTCTCCTTCGTGACGATCCCGATCTACATCGCCGTCGCCCTCATGGCGGACAAGCGGCCGATGAGCCTCTACAGCGAGGACGAGGAGGAGCGCCTGCTGCGCCGCATGGAACGCCGCCGAAATCGCCAGGGCTTCGGACACAACCTGATGCGCCCGGCACCAAACCGCGAGTCCGCAAACCGTTCGGGCCGCCTGCGCAGCGAACTTTCGGACATCGACCGCCGCGTCGCCGAGATGGAAGCGCACTACACCAGCAGCAATTCGCGCCTCGCCGCCGAAATCGACAGCCTGCGCTGATACGCAGGCTGCCAACACCGGGTAACAGGGATTAGCCCAAGATGGATTCTCACACTCTCGCCCTCCTCATCCCGCTGGCCCCGTTCATGATTGCGGGCTTCGCGATCTGGACCCGGCACCAGCGCCGCATGGCCGAACTGCAGGTGACGGCCACCGCCGAAAAGGCCGCGCAATACGCCTCCCACTCCCGCGAGCTGGAAGAGCGCGTGCGGGTGCTGGAACGCATCATCACTGACGGCGGCTACGATACCGCGCTCCAGATCGAGGCCCTGCGCGACGTGCGCGAAACCGAAAAGGCCCCCACAGACAAGGCGACCCGGCAATGAGCTTCGGGGACTTCGTCGGGCTGGCCACTTTCATGGGCGGGATGGTCGCGATAGCGGCGATCCTGGCCGGGGCCTACAAGCGCCGCCTCGCCTTCCTCGAACGCAAGCTGGAGATCGCGGCGGGGCAAACGGCCGAACAGGCCGCCCGCCACGCCGCTCCCAATGCCGCGATCGAGAACCGCCTGCGCGTGCTGGAAACCATCATCACCGACGGCGCCTGGGACACCGCGCGCCAGATCGAATCGCTGCGCGCCCCGGACGGCGAGCCGCGCGCGAACTGACGGGGGGCCGGAAGAACATGGACCACATTCTCGAACTGCTCTCTCCCCTGCTGGTCGCCGCTACGGCGCTGGGCATCGGCGGCTGGATCTTCAACAACTGGCTGCGCATGCGCCACGGCTATCCGCTGGAGAATTCCTGGGGCAAGGCCGTCTATCCCAAGGACGACGCCGAAGCGCAGGCCCGTGTCCAGTTGATCACCCAGGAAAACGCCCAGCTTCGCGCAGAGATCGGCGCGATCAAGGACCGCCTCGCCAGCGTCGAGCGGATTGTCACGGATCAGGGTTATGATGTAGCCCGTCAGATCGAGAGCCTGCGAGAGGCTCGCCACGATGCCCGCCGCGAGGTGACCCAATGAGCTTCTGGACTGCCGTAGTCGTCATTTTCGCGATCGCCGCGGTAACCTGGCTCCGTGCCCAGAAACTGCGCGGAGAGAAGCCGGGCTTCCGACTGGACGGCCATGGCGAGCGCGAGCACGAACTGGAAACCGAAGTCGAGAAATTGCGCAAGCGCATCGCCGTGCTCGAACGCATCGCCACCGACGAGCGCCGCGAAAAGGATCTCGCACGCGAAATCGAGTCGCTGCGGGATTGAGATGACGTCGTCCCGGCTCAAGGCCGGGACGACGCCTTCTTTCACGGCACCTTCGCATCCAGTTCCGCCAGCCACACCGCCGCGCTGGCATCTGACGGCGCGCGCCAGTCTCCGCGCGGAGACAGCGCACCGCCGGAGGACACCTTCGGCCCGTTCGGCACGGCGGAGCGCTTGAACTGGCTGAACGCGAAGAAGCGGCGCAGGAACTTCTCCAGCCAGGAACGGATCGTGGCAAGGTCGTACGCGTTCTTGCGATCGTCCGGGAAGCCCGCAGGCCAGGTGCCCGCCGCCGCTTCGCGCCAGGCGTGGAGCGCCAGGAACGCCACTTTCGACGGCTTCTGCCCGAAGCGGACGATGTGGTGCAGGAAGAAGTCGTTGAGTTCGTAAGGCCCGATCTTCGCCTCGGTGCTCTGGATCGCGCCGTCCGCCCCGGCAGGCACGAGTTCGGGCGAAATCTCGGTGCCGAGGATCGCCAGCAGCACCTCTTCGGTCTCTGCGCCGAACTGGTCGGTCGTGGCGCACCAGCGGATCAGGTATTGGATCAGCGTCTTGGGCACGCCGGCGTTGACCGTGTAATGGCTCATCTGGTCGCCGACGCCATAGGTGCACCAGCCCAGCGCCAGTTCGGACAAGTCGCCGGTGCCGATCACGAAGCCGTCGTTCTGGTTGGCCAGGCGGAACAGGTAATCGGTGCGCAGGCCCGCCTGCACGTTCTCGAACGTCACATCGTAGACCGGCTCGCCATTCGAGAAGGCATGGCCGATATCCTTGAGCATCGTCGTGGCGGCCGGGCGAATGTCGATCTCTTCGGCGTGGATGCCCACTGCCTTCATCAGCGTCCAGGCGTTTGACTTGGTGCCCTCGCTCGTCGCGAAACCGGGCATCGTGTAGCCGCGAATGAACGTGCGCGGCAGGCCCAGCCGGTCGCAGGCGCGCGCGGCGACGATCAGCGCGTGAGTCGAATCGAGCCCGCCAGAGATGCCGATGACCATCGACCTAGCGCCCGTCGCCTCGATGCGGCGCATCAACCCGCCCACCTGGATGTTGAACGCCTCGTAGCAGTCGGCATCGAGCTTGTCGGCGCGCGAGGGCACGAAGGGGAAGCGCGAGACCGGACGGATCAGGCCGATATCGCCGCCCGCCGGGGCATGGCGGAAGGGCACGGTGCGGAAGGTCTCGTCCGGCCGGCCTGCCACTTCACCCGCGTCGTTGAACGTGGGTACGCGGATACGGTCCATCATGATGCGGTCGACATCGACATCGGCGATGCAGAGTTCGGCTTCCAGCGAGAAGCGCTCGCTCTCTGCCAGCAGGTCGCCCAGTTCGTAGACGATGCCCTGCCCGTCCCACGCCAGGTCGGTCGTGCTCTCGCCATGCCCGGCAGCGGAATAGATGTAGGCCGCCGTCGCGCGGGCGGACTGCGAGCGGCAGAGCAGATGCCGTTCGTCCGACTTGCCGATCACGATGTTGGAGGCGGAGAGGTTGCACAGGATCGTCGCCCCCGCCAGCGCGCCCAGCGAGCTTGGCGGGGTGGCGGCCCAGATATCCTCGCAGATCTCCACGGCGAAGCGGAAGTTCGGCAGCACTTCGGACGCGAAGACGAGATCGACGCCGAAGGGCACGTCCTGCCCGTTCACGCGGATGGTCTGGCCCTTGATCGTCTTGCCACTGGCAAACCAGCGCTTTTCGTAGAACTCGCGGTAATTGGGCAGGTAGGACTTGGGCACCACGCCCAGCAGCCGTCCATGCGCGATGGCGAGCGCGCAATTGTACAGCCGCCCCTTGTTGGGCAGCGCCGCGCCGACCAGCAGCACGGGGGAGAGATCGGCGCTTGCCCGCACGATCTCCGCCACGGCCGTTTCCACCGCCTCGATCATCGCGCCCTGCAAGTGCAGGTCGTCGATCGCGTAGGAGGAGATGCAAAGTTCCGGGAAGACCACCAGGTCAACATGCGCCTCATGCGCGCGCTGCGCCTCCGCCAGCACGGCGTCGCGATTGAAGGCGACATCGGCAGTGCGGACCTTGGGCGTGGAGGCGGCGACGCGCACGAAGCCGTGTTCGTGCAGGGCGTAGAAAGGATGTGCACTCATGGGCAAATCCCTGACAGGAACCGCGACCCGAGGCAACTTCCCCTTGCCCTCCCCCGCGCCGCGCTTAAATGGCGAGAGATGCGCAGCCTCGATGACATCCGCGAAGAATACGAGTTTTCCGAAGGCGATGAACGCTATCGCCTGCTGATCGGCCTTGGCGCCGAACTCGATCCCATGCCCGACGCGCTGAAGACGGACGCCACCAAGGTGCGCGGCTGCTCGGCCAGCGTCTGGGTCTATCCGATGGCGCGGGAGGACGGCACGCTGCACTTCCTGGCAGACAGCAATGCGGCCATCACCAAGGGCATCGTCTCTCTGGTGATCGCCGCCGTGCAGGACCGCCCCGCCGCCGAAGTCGCCGAAACCGACATCGCCGCCGCCCTGGCGCCGTTCGACCTCAAGAACCAGCTCTCGTCCAACCGGACGCAGGGCGTGCCGAACATGATCGCGCTGATCCGCGAGACGGCCGCCCGCTACGCCTCCGGACAGAACGCAGGCAGCACGACTTGAAGAAGGCCAGCCGCCCGCTCTGGATGGCAGCGGGGCTGTTCTTCGTCGCGCTTGGAACGATCGGCATCTTCCTCCCGGTCATGCCGACCGTGGTGTTCTACCTGCTGGCGGCCTGGTGCTTCGGCAAGAGCCATCCCGAATGGGCCGAGCGGCTCTACCACCACCCTACCCACGGTCGCCACTTGCGCGATTGGCGCGACCGGCGCGCGATCAGCCGCAAGGGCAAGGTCTCCGCGATCCTGGCGATGAGCGCTTCGATACCCTTCACATGGTTCACGGTGGGCTGGCCCTGGGTGCTGATCCCGGCCGGAGTGCTGCTGGTGATCGGCCCCTGGATCTGGACGCGCGCGGAATAGCCACGACGTCGCCCCGGACTTGATCCGGAAAGAGGGGCTCGCAGCGCTACTCCACCGCGTCCCGCAGCACGGCGATTCCCTGCTGGCGCTGGCGGCGCAGTTCCTGCTTCAGCACGGCTGGATCGCGCGCGATCACGAAGCCGAAGCTCACCCCGCCCTCCTTGCCGATGGTCGCATGGTGCAGCTTGTGCGCCTGGACCAGCCGCTTGGCATAGCCGCGCTTGGGCACCCATCGGAAATAGCGCTGATGGACGAGGCCGTCGTGGATCAGCGTATAGACCACGCCGTAGAGCAGTACGCCCAGCCCGATCCAGGTTCCCGGCGCCCATGCCCCGGCGCCCATGACCAGCGGCGAACCCAGCGCAAACATCGAAATGCTGATCGCCGCGCCGACCAGCGCGTAGAGATCGTTCCTTTCGAGCAGGTTGTCATGCGGCTCGTGATGGTCGCGGTGCCAGGCCCAGCCGAACCCATGCATGATGTACTTATGGCTCGCCCAGGCGACGAATTCCATCGCTGCGGCAGAAGCGAGCACGATCAGGGCGGCGGAGAGAAACGACATGATCCCCGTTCTAGTCGCTTGGCTGCGCGTTGTCAGGTGCCGAGCATGGTCAAATGACGGTGCCGGCGGAATGTGCCGCGCGGCGGGCAGCCAGGAGGGGAAAGTTTGGAATGCAGATGCAGCCGCAGCGGCGCGGGGCCGGTACGGCTGCCCTGCATTCCTTATCTTTCAGGCGGCCTCTCCCGTCGGGTCGCAGAGGCCGTCTACAGTCTCGCGGCTGCGACACTTAGTTACAAATGCCGACAGGACTGTGACCGGTGAGTCTTCTGCCGTTCATGTTGAGACTTCTAAATCTGAATGCACGGAACAAATCCCGGAAAAAGAAGGAAAGTCCCATGCGCAAGATCACCCGTTTCATCGCTCCCGCCCTTGTCGCGGCCCTGGGTTTCTCGGCCGTCGCGCCGGGCATTGCCGAAGCGGCCGCGCCGCACCGCGAAGCCGCGCGCATCACGCCCAATCGCGAAGCGAAGATCCGCTCGGACATCGCCGGACTGCGCGGCGAGATCGACCGCGCCGCCGCCCGCCGCACGATCAGCCAGCGTGAAGCCACCGGCCTGCGCAACGACGCCGTCCAGATCCAGCGCCTCCATTCGACTTACGCCCGCGGCGGCCTGAGCCCGCGCGAGATGCAGACCCTGCAGGGCCGGATCGACCGCGTCCACGCCGCGCTCCATGCCGAACGCAACGACCGCAACGGCCACCGCCGCTGAGGACCGCGACGCGCAGGCAGCCGGGGCGAGAAGCCCCGGTTGACCGCTTAGCGAATAATGTTGCGCGAAAAGGCACGCCCGTTCCCCTTGAATTGCGGGGCGGGCGGGCCTAATCGCGCTTTCACCATGACCACGAAACCGCGCACCCTCTACCAGAAGATCTGGGACGCCCACGTCGTCGACACGCGAGACGACGGAACCAGCCTCATCTATATCGACCGGCACCTCGTCCACGAAGTGACGAGCCCGCAGGCCTTCGAAAGCCTACGCGTGGCCGGCCGCCCGGTGCGGCGCCCCGATCTTACCCTTGCGGTTCCCGACCACAACCTGCCGACCACCGCGCGCAAGGATGCGCAGGGGCATGTGTTGCCCATCGCCGACCCCGAAAGCGCGCAGCAGCTGGCCGCGCTCAAGAGAAATGCGCCGGAATTCGGCATTCGCTATATCGACGCCACCGATGCCGAGCAGGGCATCGTCCACGTCGTCGGCCCCGAGCAGGGCTTCTCGCTCCCCGGCGCCACCATCGTCTGCGGTGACAGCCATACGGCCTGCCACGGCGGCATCGGCGCGCTGGCCTTCGGCATCGGCACCAGCGAGGTCGAACATGTCCTCGCCACGCAGACCCTGCTGCTCAAGCAGTCGAAGAGCTTCGAAGTCCGCGTCGACGGCAAGCTGGGCGCGGGCATCACCCCCAAGGACGTGGTGCTCCACATCATCGGCGTGATCGGCACGGCCGGCGGCACCGGCTACGTGATCGAGTTCCGCGGCAACGTCTTCGAGGAAATGTCCGTCGAAGGCCGCCTGACCGTCTGCAACATGGCGATCGAGGGCGGCGCCCGCGCCGGCCTGATCGCTCCGGACGAGACCACGTTCGCTTATGTCGAAGGCCGCCCCTACGCCCCGCAGGGCGATGACTGGGACAAGGCCCTGGCCTGGTGGAAGAACCTGGCGACCGACGAAGGCGCGACGTTCGACAAGACCGTCTCGATCCGCGCCGAGGATATCCAGCCGACCGTCACCTGGGGCACCAGCCCCGAGGACACGTCGGCCATCGGCGGCGTCGTTCCCGCGCCGGAAGACTTCGCCGACGCCTCCAAGCGTGACGCGGTGAAGGTCAGCCTCGACTACATGGGCCTCACCCCCGGCACCCGCCTCACCGAAGTGGAAGTGCAGAACGTCTTCATCGGCTCGTGCACCAACAGCCGCATCGAGGATATCCGCGCCGCCGCCGCCGTGCTCAAGGGCCGCCACAAGGCAGACAACGTGAAGTGGGCGATCGTCGTCCCCGGCTCGGGCCTGGTGAAGGCCCAGGCCGAGGCCGAAGGGCTCGACAGGATCATCATCGAAGCGGGCCTGGAATGGCGCGAACCGGGCTGCTCGGCCTGCCTCGCCATGAACCCCGACAAGGTGCCGGCAGGCGAACGCTGCGCCTCGACCAGCAACCGCAACTTCACCGGCCGCCAGGGCCCCGGCAGCCGTACCCACCTGATGAGCCCGGCCATGGCCGCCGCCGCCGCGGTGACCGGCAAGCTCACCGACGTGCGCGAACTGGTAGGATAAGAACGACATGTCCAACGATTCCGAAAACAACCTCGCCGGCCGCGCCGCTCTGGCAGCCGGTGCCGCCATCGGCTCGGCCGCGATCGCCGCGGCCCTGCTCTTCGTGAAGCGCCGCAAGGCCCGTGCGAACGAAAAGCCGCTGCACCCCGAACAGGCGCCCGAGACCGACTGATGCAGGCCATTTCCCACGTCGCCGGACGGGCCATCCCGTTCGGCCGCAAGAACGTCGACACCGACGTCATCATCCCGGCCCACTGGCTCAAGACCATCACCCGCGAAGGCCTTGGCAAGGGCGCGTTCGAGGCGGTGAAGAAGGAACCGGACAACGTCTTTGCGGACCCCGAGTTCGCCGGCGCGCCGATCCTGATCGCGGGCGACAACTTCGGTTGCGGCTCCAGCCGCGAACATGCCGCCTGGGCGCTGCTCGACATGGGCGTGACCTGCGTGATCGCGCCGAGCTTCTCGGACATCTTCTCGGGCAATGCCTTCAAGAACGGCATCCTCACCGTGGCGCTGCCGCAGGCGGCGATCGACCGGCTGATGGAAGTGGCGCAGACCGATCCGATCGACATCGACCTGGAGACCCAGACCGTAACCACGCGCTTCCAGGATCGCTACGGTTTCGAGATCGACCCGTTCCGCAAGCACTGCCTGCTGGGCGGGCTCGACGAAGTCGGCCTGACCATGGCGCAGGGCGATGCCATCTCGGCCCACGAGGCCAGGGCACGCAGCGACCTGCCGTTCCTGGCGAAGACTCCGGCGAGCGCCTGAACCGGCTGTCGTCCCGGACCCGGTCCGGGACGACGCATCGCAAATCGCCATTGCCCCGACCCGCTTCGCGCCCTATCGGCAGGATAAGCCCTAGATCGAGGTTATCCGATGACGAGTTTCCAGGACCGCGAACGCGCCGAAGAGGCCAAGTTCGTGCATGACGCAGACACCCAGTTCCGCATCCAGGCGCGCCGCAACCGCCTGCTGGGCGAATGGGCCGCCGTGCGCATGGGGCTTTCTTCCGCCGAGACCGAGGCTTACGCCAAGGCCGTCGTCCAGGCCGACTTCGAGGAAGCCGGCGACGAGGACGTGATCCGCAAGCTGCTGGGCGATCTCATTGCTGCCGGTGTGGACGCGTCCGAAAACGAAATCCGCACCGCACTCGAAGCCAAGCAGGTCGAGGCGCGCCGCGCCTTCCTGGGGTGAACAGTCGTTTTCGGGCCGCGCCGGACATTCCGGTCCGGCCTGAAGATGCCCCGGCCAAGAGCCGAACGAAAGGAACCAGGCCATGGCCATGTCCGCCAGCGAAATCGAAGCCATGATCCGCACTGCCCTGCCCGACGCATCGGTCGAGATCACGGATCTTGCCGGTGACGGCGACCACTATGCCGCGCGCGTCACCAGCGCCGCTTTCGCGGGCAAGCCCCGCGTTGCCCAGCACAAGATGGTCTACGAAGCCCTGGGCGGCCGCATGGGCGGCGTGCTCCACGCCTTGCAACTCACCACCGCCGTCCCCAACTGAAGCCGGCATCGGAGCATTTTCAAGTCAGGTGAAATCACCCGACGGCCCGGAAAATGCGGCGAACAAAAGAAACGCAGAACATGATACGTTCATGGTCTAGTCTGAAGGTTTATTGAAATGTCCGACGTCAACGCGCGCATCGACGAGATTGTAAAGAACAACGACATCGTCCTGTTCATGAAGGGCACCCCGCTGTTCCCCCAGTGCGGCTTCTCCAGCCGCGCGATCGCCATCCTCGAACAGCTCGGCGCGCCTTACGAGAGCGTCGACGTGCTGCAGGACATGGACATCCGACAGGGCATCAAGGCCTATTCGGAATGGCCGACGATCCCGCAGCTCTACGTAAAGGGCGAATTCGTCGGCGGCAGCGACATCATGATGGAAATGTACGAGGCTGGCGAACTGCACCAGCTCTTCATCGATACCGGCCTCGCCACCCAGGGTTGATCCCGGATCGATCGAATGCCAAGGCGCCCGGGGGCAACTCCGGGCGCTTTTTCGTGCGCGCCCTCCCTTCGCAGATGCAGATGCACCCAGCCTGGGGCGTGCAAACTTCGGAGGGGCGATTTCGGGGGGTGGAGGGCTCGGGGAGACGGGGCCGGGAGACATTCGGCCCCGTCTCGTTCGAGACTACTCGAGGGTACGTTATCCTATAAGCATGAGCCGTGCCAAATGGCAAATCCCCCGGTTTTCCGCCATAGGCCATGCACCCGCGTCTTCCAGGAACCCTGCAAGTGTAAAGCCGCCCGACAGTCTGCGGCCGGATCGTCGCGCAAGGCCGGCATGACAATTCCGCTTGCCTCTCCGCCTAGGGCACGCAAACTCGCGGGCATGACTCTCTATGCTCCCAGCAATGATCCGATGCCGGCAGATGGCCCCAAAGTGGTGCCGGCAGCGACCCTGGTGATCTTCCGCAACGCGGCCGACGGCGGCCCACCGGAACTGCTGATGGTCCAGCGCGCTCGCGAAATGCGTTTCGCCGGAGGGGCCGCGGTGTTTCCCGGCGGGCGCGTCGACCCGGCCGACCGCGAACTGGCCGCCGCGCTCCTGCCCTCAGAACCCATCGAACTCGCCTCCGCGCGCATCGCCGCCATTCGCGAAACCCTGGAGGAGACCGGGTTGATGGTCGCCACGCACCGGCCCGTCAGTGCCGAGGAAGCCGCTCAGGGCCGCCTGCTCCTGCTGGAACGCGGCACGCTGGCGCCGGTGCTGGAACATTTCGGCTGGGACCTCGCCCCCAAACGCCTCGTTCTCTACGCGCACTGGTGTCCGCCGTGGGACAAGGGCTTCGACACGCGCTTCTTCGTCACCGACCTCGGCACCGGCGCGGTGGACGTCACGGTCGATGCCACGGAGAATACCCGCCTGTTCTGGACGAGCGCGGCCCAGGCGCTGGACATGACTGCGCGCGGCGAGATCGCGGTGATCTTTCCCACCCGCCGCAACCTGGAGCGCCTTGCCCGCTTTGCCAGTCACGCGGACGCGCTGGTCGATATCCGGCGCCATCCCGTGGAGCGCATCCACCCCCGGATCGAGACAATCGAGGGCGAGGAATGGCTGATGATCCCGGACGGCCACGGCTATCCGGTGCGCGGGCAACTCAAGGCCGCTGCCGACCGCGGCTGATCCGCGATCGGCCAGAGGCCGGGTTCAGGCAGGCTCAGGCCAGCTCCGGCTCGGGTTCCAGCGAAGCGCGCGAGCCTTCGACTTTCGGGCCGGTCGCTCCGTAGAGCCCGAAAGCGACCGCGAGTGCGAAGAACACCACCATGCCCTTGATCGCGGCATCGTAGCTGCCGGTAAGTGTGAAGGCCTTGGCCGAACCGATCACCGCCGAAGCGATGAACGGCAGCCCGATCAGCGTGTTGAGCCCGAAGCCCCGGCTGTAGCTGGCCTGGCCGAAGCTGTCTGACAAGCCGCGGCCCAGCGTCGGGATCGCGCCCACGCCGTGCATGCCGATCAGCGCCACCACCACCGCGGTCATCGCAAAAGGCGGGTGCAGCAGCAGGACCAGCCACAGCAGCGCGCAATCGAAGCCGATCAGCGCCAGAGAGCGTCCGCCGCCCAGCTTGTCGGCAATCCAGCCGAACATCACCGATCCGGCGATCCCGGCCAGCGACATGATCGACTGGAGCTGCGCCGACTCGGCCCGGGTGAAGCCCCAGGATTCGCCCATGGGCACCAGCAGCGAACCCAGCATCACCGAACTCGTCATGCTGGCGATCCCCGCAAGACACAGCGCCCAGAAGCGCGGCCTGGCAAGGAGCTGTGCCACGCTGAGCGAGCCGTCCGACGTGCGCCGGCTGCCGGCGGCGGGCGCGGCGGTCTCCCCGCTGGGAGGATGGTCGATGGTCATCAGGCTGAGCGGGATCATGACCGCCGCGGCCACCAGTCCGATCGCGAGGTAGATGGTGGTGGGCGCCACGCCGTCGAGCGTCTCGTGGAGCAGCCAGGGCATGATCGCGATCACCACCGGCAAGTGCACCACGCCCAGCGCCAGTCCGCGATTGCGATGGAACCAGCGCGTCACCAGGGTGGCCGGGCCCACCGATCCGGCCAGGCTCAGGGCGGGGCCGAAGAACAGGCCGTAGGCGACGAGGTAGAGCGCATAGCTCTGCGTGAAGGCCAGCAGCAGATAGCCGCCCACCGTCAGCAGGGCGCCCACCAGCAGGAGCAGCCGCAGCGAGACTTTCGCGATCAGCACGCCGACGAAAGGCGCCAGTATCGACGAGCCGACCAGGACCAGCGGAATCCCCGCCGCCGCCGCCTCTGCGCTGACGCCCAGGCGCTGCTCGACCGACGCCAGCAGGATGCCGAAGGACCCCATCACGGTGCCGATCACCAGATTATGCGAAACCCCTGCGATCACGCCCATTCGGACGGCCTTGGGGTGGTTGGGAATATCCGGCGTGTTGCCGGCTGCATGGGCCATGGTTCTCTCCCGGATGGCGAAGTGCCGGCTTTTCGCCGCGCATGTCTTTGCCGGGAGGATACGTGGGTGCGGGACGCTGGCGAGGAGATTGGCCGCGCCGCCGGGAAATACCGCCCCGGCGAAAAGGTGATGGCCTGCCCGTTTGAAGGGAGACAGTCGGAAAGGGGCGGCGAGGGTAAGAGGGGCGGCTAGCCGATGGCGCGCCACTCCGGCGTGAAAGTGGCGTGCAGGCGCACCAGATGGTCCACCACCAGCCCGTGGAGCGGCCGGTCGAACTCGACGCCGGCGCAGTCCCCGCTGATCCAGCGGATGATGCCGGTCAGCCCTTCCAGCGCCTGCGGACGAATCACCACGCGCATGCCCACGCGGAAAAGCAGCCCCGTCGTCGCCACGCAGCAGCCCTCTGCCGTGATGTCCGAAATCTCGCCCTCGTCACGCAAGCCATTGGCAGTGCGGCATTGTGCTGCCAGCGAGATCGGCTGTCGTGTGGATCGGCGCTGCAGGAAGGGGCGGTTCATCATCCGGTTATGGCGCAAACCGGTTGATCAACCCTTAAATCGCCTCAGGCCGGAGCCTCGACGCCGCGCTTTTCTTCCTGCCCTTGCGCCGCCAGTCTCCGGGCGAGCACGGCGCAGACCATGAGCTGGATCTGGTGGAAGAACATCAGCGGCAGGATGATCGCGCCGACCTGGGCGGCCGGGAACAGCACGCCCGCGAGCGGAACGCCGGTGGCCAGGCTCTTCTTGGAGCCGCAGAACAGGATCACCACCCGGTCCTCGTGCGAAAAGCCCAGCATCCGGCCCAGCAGGTTGCCGATCACCATGATCGCGGCGAGCAGGGCCAGCGACAGCAGCGCGATCAGGGCCAGTTCGCCCAGCGTCACCTTCTGCCACAGCCCGTCGAGCACCGCGGCGCCGAAAGCGGTATAGACCACCAGCAGGATCGAGCCGCGATCGGTGTAGCCCAGCATCTTCTTGTGCCGCTGCACGAAGCCGCCGATCCACGGCCGCAGCAAGTGTCCTGCCACGAAGGGAAGAAGAAGCTGCAGCGAGATCGAGACGATCGGGTCGGTGGAGAAACCTTGCGCCTTGCCGGTGATAAGCAGCGCCGTCAGCACCGGCGTGATGAAGATGCCCGCCAGGTTCGAGAACGAGGCGCTGCACACGGCCGCCGCCACATTCCCGCCCGCAATGGCCGTGAAGGCGATCGAGGACTGCACGGTGGAGGGCAGCAACGTCAGGAACAGCACGCCGGTCGCCAGGGAGGGCTCCAGGCCGGGAATGGCGCGGATCCCCAGACCCAGCAGCGGGAAGATCACGAACGTCAGGCTCGCCACGGTCAGGTGCAGCTTCCACGCCCGCGCGCCGTCGAGGATCGCTTCCCGCGAAAGCTTGGCGCCGTGCAGGAAGAACAGCAGCGCGATGGCCGCGTCGGCAACGCCGCCGGCAATGCCCGCCCAGATGCCGCGCGCCGGCAGTACCGAGGCCAGGCCAACGGTCGCAAGCAGCATGAGAAGATAGGGGTCGAGGTTCAGGCGGGCGAGAAGGCGGTTCATGCCGCCCTCTCTAGGGCGGCAGGCCGCGCGGCAAAAGCCCCCGGAGTGCGCCGTGGACGCACAAAAACTTGAGAACGCTCCCCTGGTACCGGCCTGACCCCGGCAAGGCATGCGTGAAGAGGGAGGAATTGGCGCGCCCGACAGGGTTCGAACCTGTGACCCCAAGCTTAGAAGGCTCGTGCTCTATCCAGCTGAGCTACGGGCGCGCGTCGCGCTCCCCATAGCGCGGTTCGCCGCAGAGGCAAACCGCGCTATGGACGCAACTTGTGCTTTGCCCCGTTGCGGCGGCAGGTTACGCACAGCCGATGAGCGAAGCAGACCTTTCCAGCCCAGCCTCTTCCAGCCCCGCATTTTCCGACGCGGGCCTCTCGCGTATCGACGGGATGGCCGGCGCCCGGCGTCATTTCCGCTATTTCGACTATATGCTGGTGGCTTTCGTGGTCATCCTGCTGCTCTCCAACCTGATCGGCGCAGCCAAGCAGGCGGAAGTCTCCTTCCCCGTCATCGGCCCGGTCACGTTCGGCGCGGGCGTGCTGTTCTTCCCGGTCTCCTACATCATCGGCGACGTGCTGACGGAGGTCTACGGCTATGCCAATGCCCGCCGCTGCATCTGGGCGGGCTTCTTCGCGCTGCTTTTCATGGTGGTGATGAGCGTGGTCGTGGTGGAAATTCCTGCCAGCCCGGATTGGGCGCTCGCCTCTGCAACTTACACCGTTGCCGGCAAGCAGGTGACCGCACCGAACCAGGCGGCCTACTACGCGATCTTCGGCCAGACCCCGCGCATCGTCTTCGCCTCCGTCTGCGCCTTCTGGGCCGGGGAGTTCGTGAATTCCTTCGTCCTGGCGCGCATGAAGATCATGACCCAGGGCAAGCATCTCTGGACCCGCACGATCGGCTCGACGATCTTCGGCGAAGGCGTGGACAGCGCGCTGTTCTACCCCCTCGCCTTCCTCGGCGTGGCCGGCTTCACCCCGCACTCGATCGCCTTGCTCGCGCTGACCCAGTGGCTGATCAAGACCGGCTGGGAAGTGGTGCTCACCCCGGTGACGTACCTGGTCGTCGGCTGGCTGAAACGGCGCGAAGGCGTGGATGTGTTCGACAGCAACGTGGACTTCTCTCCTTTCGCCAAGACCCGCAGGGCGGCGGCACAGGCCGAATAAAGGCTCCGAATAAACCGCGTCTCCCGCTTGGCATGACCGGCCCGCGCCGGTAGGCCCGCCGGCGACCATGCTCGATCGCATCCTCCTGTCCCGTTTCCGCAACCACCGCGAGACCGCGGTGGAAGGCACGGCGCAGTTCAACCTGCTGGTGGGGGAGAACGGCGCGGGCAAGACCAATGTGCTGGAGGCGATCTCGCTGCTTTCGCCTGGCCGCGGTCTTCGCCGTGCCGGGCTTGCCGACATGCCGGGGCAGGATTTCGACGGCGGCTTCGCGGTGAGCGCGGCCCTGCTCGTGGCGGACGAGGAGCCGGTGCAGCTGGGAACCGGCGTCCTGCCCGAGCGTCCCGGCCGCCGCCTGGTCCAGATCAACGGCGCCGAAGCCCCGGCCGTGCGCCTGGCGGAATGGATGTCGATCGGCTGGCTGACCCCGGCCATGGACCGGCTTTTCGTGGAAGGGGCCGGCGCCCGGCGGCGTTTTCTCGACCGGTTGGTGCTCGCCGTGCGGCCGGACCACGCCAGCCATGCCACCCGGCTCGAAAACGCGCTGCGCGAACGCAATCGCCTGCTCTCGGACGACATGCCGCCCGATCCGCGCTGGCTGGACGCAATCGAGCTGCAACTGGCGGAATCCGGATCGATGGTCGCCGCCGCCCGCGCCGAACTGGTCGAGCGACTGGAGCAGACCCTTGCCGCCCTGCCCGATTCGCCTTTCGCGCGTCCTTCGCTGGCCTATCAGCCGGGTGGACCGATCTCTTCCGAGGGCCTCGCCCGTGCCCTGCGCGAAGGCCGCGCCCGCGAACGCGCCGCGCAGCGCACTCTGACCGGCCCGCATCGCGACGAGATCCTGGTGACCATGGCCGGCAAAGGACCGGGCAAGGGCCAGGCCGCCGCCGAATGCTCCACCGGCGAGCAGAAAGCGATGCTGATCGCGATTACGCTGGCCCATTCGCAGTTGCTGGAAACCGGGGCCGAACAGCGTCCCCGTCTGCTGCTGCTGGACGAAGTCGCCGCCCATCTCGATCCCGTGCGCCGCGAAGCCCTGTTCGACCGCCTGCGCGCGGGCTCGGCGCAAGTCTGGCTGACCGGTACCGAACTCGCCCCCTTCGACGCCATCGCCGGGGAGGCCGCCGTCTGGGAAGTGCGTTCGGGCGCGGTGCACCGGCTGGGTTAGCCCCTGCTGGGATAGCCCCCCGCCCCTTGCGCTGCGGGTATCGTCAGCCGCCCTGCTTCGGCAAGGCATCCACCACGTCGTCCACCGTCGCGCTGACGATGGCATCGATGCCCAGCGCAGTGGGATGGACGTGGTCCTGCTGCATCAGGTCCGGCTTGTCGATCACCGGCTGGAGAAAGAACGGCACCAGCGTCGCCCCGTATTTCTGCGCGAGTTGCGGATAGATCGGGTTGAAGGTCGCGGCATAGTCCTTGCCCAGATTGGGCGCCGCCATCATGCCGAGCAGGACCACGCGGATATTGTCGCCCTTCAGGCGCTTCAGGATTTCCTCGAGGTTCCTGCGCGTCTCCGCCGGGGGTAGCGAGCGCAGCATGTCGTTGCCGCCCAGGCTGACGATGGCCAGCTCCGGCTTGGGAGACTGGCTTTCCAGCGTGAAGTTGAGCCGTTCCAGTCCCGCCGCGGTGGTATCGCCGGAAACCCCGGCATTGGCGATCTTCGCGTTGACGCCCCGCACGCGCAGCGCCTGTTCCAGCCGGTCCGGGTAGCTTTCGCCGTCGTCAAGACCATAGCCTGCCAGCAGCGAATCCCCGAAGGCGAGGATCGGCCGCTCCGGGCCCATGGCCGGAATCGGCGGCGGCGCATCGACGGCGCTCTGCGTCCGGTCAGGCGCGGGCGGCGCGGCCTTGTCGCAGGCGCCGAGCAGGAATGGCAGCAAGAGCGAAGGGACGAGCAGGGCTTTCGCGTGAACGCGCAAGGCTTTCTCCTTGAACTACGGGGCTTTGCCCACCCATATGGGACCGGTGAGCAATCCTTCCCAGCCCCCCGCCCCCTCAATTCTTGCGCAGGACCTGCGCCTGACCCTTGGCAGTGGCGACAGCGCCGTCGAAATCCTGAAGGGCATCGACCTTTCCGTACCGCAAGGACAGACCCTGGCGCTGCTTGGCCCGTCCGGTTCAGGCAAATCTTCGCTGATGTCGGTGCTTTCCGGGCTGGAGCGTGCCAGCAGCGGTGCGCTGAGCGTGGCGGGGCAGGACTTTTCGGCCATGGATGAGGACGCCCTCGCCCGCGCCCGGCGCGGCCGGATCGGCGTCGTGCTCCAGGCCTTCCATCTCCTGCCGACGATGACGGCGCTTGAAAACGTGGCGACGCCGCTGGAACTCGCCGGGATGGACAATGCCCGCGAACGCGCCGAGGCGGAACTTGCCGCGGTCGGGCTGGGGCACCGCCTGTCACACTATCCGGCCCAGCTTTCCGGCGGCGAACAGCAGCGCGTGGCCATTGCCCGCGCGCTGGCGCCGCGCCCTTCGCTCGTCTTCGCGGATGAGCCGACCGGCAATCTCGACGCTGCCACCGGCGCCACCATCGTCGACCTGCTCTTCGCCCGCCGCGCGGAAGCAGGCGCCACCCTGCTCATCATCACTCATGATGAAAGCCTTGCCGACCATTGCGAACGCGTGGTGACGCTGGCGGACGGCCGGATCGCCAGCGACCGGTTCCGGGCGCAAGGCGCGAGCGCTGGTCTTGCCTGACCCCGCCTCCGCGCCAACCCTGCCCTGGCGCACCGCCTGGACCCTCGCCCGCCGCGACCTTTCGGCGCGGTTCAAGGGCCTGCGGCTGCTGCTCGTCTGCCTGTTCCTGGGGGTAGGCGCGATCGCGGCGATCGGCACTCTCACCGGCTCGATCGAGCGCGAACTGACGACGCGCGGCCGCGAAGTGCTGGGCGGCGATATCGAGCTGAAGACCTGGCAGCGCAGCCTTTCGGACAAGGAACTGAATGCGCTTTCCCGCTACGGCCAGGTCTCGCCGGGCTTTCGCCTTCAGGCCATAGCCCGCAAGGGCGATCTCACGGCCCCGGTCGCGCTGAAGGCCGTCGACGCAAAATGGCCGCTCTATGGGCGGCTCGAACTCCAGGACGGCCGCAAGGTCGGCGCACCGCCTGCCGGATCGGTCTGGCTTTCGGAAGGAACCGCCGCGCGCCTGGGCGTAAGCCGGGGCGACAGCGTCTCGATCGGCGGCGTGGAGCAGCGGGTGGGCGGCGTGATCGCCAGCGACCCGGAGAAGCTTTCGGAAGGCTTCGCGCTGGGCGACACCGCGATCTCCGCGCTCGACCTGCCTTCGCGCGCCGGGCTGACCGACCCCGGCGCCATGTACCGCAGCGCCACGCGCGTCCGGTTCGCGGATGCGATGCGCGACCCGGACGCCGTGGTCGATGCACTGAAGAAGCGTTTCGGCGACGATGCCTTCGACACCCGCACCCGCAAGGCCGCTTCGCCCTCCACCCAGCGTTTCGTCAGCCGCATGGGCCAGTTCCTCGCGCTTGTCGGTCTGGCCGCGCTCGTCATCGCCGGGATCGGGATCGGCGGCGGCGTGTCATCCTATCTCGAAGCGCGGCGCGCCTCGATCGCCACCCTCAAGGTGCTGGGCGCGACGAGCCGCGACATTGCCCGCATCTATCTCCTGCAAGTCGGCGCGGCGGCGCTGGTCGGCAGCCTGGCCGGACTGCTGGCAGGCGTGCTGGTAACCCCGTTGCTGGCGCGCTCGCTCGGCTCGCTCCTGCCTGTCGACACGGGCTTCACCGTCTCTCCTGCGGCCCTGCTGACAGCGACGGGCTACGGCCTGCTGGTCGCGCTCGTCTTCGCCGCGCCGCCGCTGGCCCGTGCACGCAGCTTCCCCGCCATGGCGCTGATGCGCGCGCAAGTCTCGCCGCTCATGGCCCCGCGCCGGACCTGGTTGCTACCCGT
>Ga0160437_1000344_pt1 | contig 25034 bp, 18 predicted proteins | sample HID1975I_E0MG_FD_108227 | JGI IMG/M metagenome (GOLD analysis project Ga0160437, IMG submission 108227) | Enriched soil microbial communities from UW Madison campus, WI, USA - HID1975I_E0 MG | ecosystem: Environmental > Terrestrial > Soil > Unclassified | place: USA: Madison, Wisconsin... | reverse complement strand
TCGCCGTCGGTGGTGAGCAGCAGCAGGCCGGTGGTGTTGATGTCCAGGCGGCCGATCGCGATCCAGCGCGCGCCCTTGAGCGCGGGCAGGGATTCGAAGATGGTCGGGCGGCCCTCGGGATCCTCGCGCGTGGTGACCTCGCCCTCGGGCTTGTTGTAGACCAGCACGCGGGCCGGGTCGGTGAGCGCGCTGGCGACGAAGGTCTTGCCATCGAGCTCGACGCGGTCGCCGCCCTTGATGCTCATGCCGGTCTGCGCGACCTCGCCGTTGACCTTGACCAGGCCGTCGGCGATGCGCTGTTCCAGCGCGCGGCGCGAGCCCAGGCCCGCCTGCGCCAGCACCTTGTGCAGGCGCTCTTCCATGCGCGGCGCGCTGGCCGCTGTTTCGGTGCCGCGCTTCAGGGAAAGCTTGCGGCCGTTGTTTGTTTCACTCATTGCGTACTCCGTTGCTGTCGCCTTCGACGGCGAGGGCATCTGTGTCCGTCTCGTCTTGTGACGGCGGTTCGGGTTGGGGAAGGGCGTCGTCGGCAGGTGTTTCCGCTGCGTCGCCCTCTTGTTCCGGCTGCGCGGCGTCTTCGGCCGCGGCCGTGTCGTCTTCGGTGGTTTCGATCTCGTCCGTGTCGGTGGCGTCATGCGCTTCCGACGGGACATCGCCGGCCGGAGCGGTATCGCCTTCGCCGCCATCCTCGGGCTGCGGAGCATCGCCATCGGCGCCGGCGATGTCGCCCACCGGCATGGCATCGCCGGTCTTGCCGTCGAACTGCAGTTGCGGGTCGAGTTCGCCGAAGTCCTTCAGCTCCGACAGCGGCGGCAGCTCGTCCAGGCGCTTGAGGTTGAAGTAGTCCAGGAAGCCCTTGGTCGTGCCCAGCAGTTCCGGCCGGCCGGGGATGTCGCGGTGGCCGACGACGCGGATCCACTCGCGCTCCTCCAGCGCCTTGATGATGTTGCTGTTCACCGCCACGCCGCGGACCTGCTCGATCTCGCCGCGGGTGATCGGCTGGCGATAGGCGATCAGGGCCAGGGTCTCCAGCGTGGCGCGGGTGTAGCGGGTCTGGCGCTCGGTCCACAGCCGCGCCACCCAGGCGTGCACGTCGGCCTTGACCTGGTAGCGCCAGCCGGAGGCGACCTCGACCAGCTCGACGCCGCGTTCGGCGCAGTCGGCCTGCAGCGATTCGAGCGCCTGGGCGATGCTGCCGTCCGGCGCCGGCTCGTCCAGCGGGAACAGCCCGTGCAGCTGCACCGCGGTCAGCGGCTGGTTGGCGGCGAGCAGGGCCGCCTCGACGATGCGTTTGATCAGTTGTGGGTCCATCGGGACTCGTTCATGGGTCAATGTTCGGAAAACGGTACAAAGGCCCTCCCCCTCAAGGGGAGGGTTGGGTGGGGATGGGTTTCCGGTCAGTCAGTCGGCTGCCTGAAGGAATCGCGGCATTACGAAAACCCATCCCCATCCCGGCCTGTCCGGCCACGCGCAGTGCGCGTGGCGTTCATCGTCGCGCGAGCCACCTCGGCCGTGTACGGCCTCGACTCGCAATCGCTCCTCTTTACCCCCTTGAAGGGGAAGGAGAAAAAACAGTCACGCATCGTCGTTGGCCGAGTCCGGTTCGTCTCCGTCGAACTCGCTCGACAGCTCCAGCGCCGCGCCGTCGGCGTCGCGGGTGGCCAGCGACTTGAGGTAGATCGGTCCCAGCGCGGCTTCCTGCACGATTTCCAGCAGGTGTTCCTTGGCCAGCTCGAGGATCGACAGGAAGGTCACCACCACGCCCAGCCGGCCCTCGCGCGGCTCGAACAGCGACTCGAAGCGGTGGAACGCGCCGTCCTCCAGCCGCGTCAGCAGCTCGCCCATGCGCTGGCGGACGCTGAGCGCATCGCGCTTGATCGCGTGGCTGGTCAGCAGCTCGGCGCGCTTGAGCACGTCGTGCAGGGCCAGCAGCATCTCGCGCAGGTCCACCGGCGGCGGCAGCCGCACCGCCGCGCGGTCGGGCACGAAGGCCGAGGCCGGCGTGGTGTCGCGGTCCTGCCGGGGCAGGGCGTCGATGTCCTCGGCGGCCTGCTTGAAGCGCTCGTACTCCTGCAGGCGGCGTACCAGGTCCGCGCGCGGGTCGTCCTCCAGCGCCTCGTCCTCGGTCGAGCGCGGCAACAGCATCCGCGACTTGATCTCGGCCAGGATCGCGGCCATCACCAGGTATTCGGCCGCCAGCTCGAAGCGCAGGTCCTGCATCACGCTGATGTAGTCGACGTACTGGCGGGTGATCTCGGCCACCGGGATGTCGAGGATCTCCAGGTTCTGGCGCCGGATCAGGTACAGCAGCAGGTCCAGCGGCCCTTCGAAGGCCTCGAGGATGACTTCCAGCGCGTCCGGCGGGATGTACAGGTCCTGCGGGATCTGCAGCACGGCCTGGCCATGCACCACCGCCAGCGGCATTTCCTGCTGCTGCGGGTGCAAGGCGGCCTGGCTTTGCGGAGACGCGGCGGACGCGGTGTCTTCGGTCATGCGATTCGCAGCCCCCTCGGGCCACATGAAGTGGTTTGGCGCGCGGCAGGGGCCGTGGCCGGTTTTGCAGCATTGCGGCGACTGGGGTCGCCGGCGGGAAGCGAAGGCAGCCGGACGCCTGATACGACGCTCGCCGCGCGATGCTGCGGCGAGGACGGTGGAAAGTCATCGGGCTGGACCGGGTGGGGACAGCGGATCTGGCGTCTGGCGACGTGCCGCTGCGGGGACCGGTCTGTGGAGCCGGGTTTAGGGTACGGGCTCGACCAGACCGTGTCCAGCGGGTGCCTGAACCGGGCGATGCGTGGGTGCCGCCCGCTACAATCCACGGCCTGCAATCCGGAATGACAAAGGACCGGCATGTGGTACGCAATTGAAGGCCATGACGGCGACAACGTGCTGGCGCAGCGCGGCCAGGCTCGCCCTGCGCACCTGGCCCGGCTGACCGCGCTGCGCGATGCGGGCCGGCTGCTGCTGGCCGGTCCGTGCCCGGCCATCGATGCGCTCGATCCCGGGCCGGCGGGCTTCAGCGGCAGCATCGTGATCGCCGAATTCGCTTCCCTCGACGAGGCGCGGGCCTGGGCCGACGCCGATCCCTATGTATCAGCCGGCGTGTACGCGCGCGTTGACGTGCGCCCGTTCAACCCGGTGCTGCCGTGAGCAACACCGCACCGCTGCCGCGGGAAGAACGCGTGGCCGCCATCCGCGCGGCGCTGCAGGCGGCATTCGCGCCGACCGTGCTCGAAGTGCGCGACGACAGCCATCGCCACGCCGGCCATGCCGGGGCGCGGGACGGCCGCGGGCACTTCGACGTGGTGATCGCCAGCGCCGCCTTCGAGGGCATGCTGCCATTGGCCCGGCATCGCGCCGTTTACGCCGCGCTCGGAGACCTGATGGAAACCGACATCCACGCCCTGTCGATCCGGGCTTCGACGCCGGGATGAAGCGGTCGCCGGACGCGGCGCACGGTATTGCTGCGTTGCAGCGCGAGGCGGTCTCCGGCCAGCGCCAGCGGGCGTGCAGGTGAATCGGCGCGGCGGTTTCCGCCGATCTTTGCCTTGCTCTATGAAAACGCTTACATTTCGCCGCGATCAGCCGATCTGGGAGGACGGGTGAGCGTCACGATCAAAGACGTCGCAAGGGAAGCGAACGTGTCGGTGGCGACCGTGTCGCGGGCGCTCAACGGGCATGAGAACGTGGCCGAAGCCGTGCGCAAGCGCGTGATGGCCGTGGCCACGCAGCTGCGCTACAGCCCGCACCATGCCGCCCGCAGCCTCAGCAGCCGCCGCACCCACACCATCGGCGTGGTGCTGCCGGACCTGCATGGCGAATTCTTTTCCGAACTGATGCGCGGCATCGACCAGGTCGCCCGCGAGCGCGGCCTGCACCTGCTGGTGTCGAGCTACCACGGCGACCCGGCCGGGCAGGGCGCGGCCCTGCGCGCGATGCGCGGGCGCGTCGACGGGCTGCTGGTGATGTCGCCATTCGTGGATGGCGCCGGGATCGTGCGCGACAACCTCAGCCCCGGGATGCCGGCGGTGCTGATGAACAGCAGCCTGGCCGGCGCCGACCTGCCGGCGGTCAGCGTCGACAACCACGGCGGCGCGCGCGAGATGGTCCGCCACCTGGCCGGGGTGGGCCATCGCCGGATCGCCTTCATCGCCGGCCCGGCCGACAACTTCGACGCCGCCGAGCGCCTGCGCGGCTACCGCGACGGACTGGTCGCGAGCCTGCCCGGCGCGCAGCCGTGGGTCCTGCAGGGCGATTTCGACGAGGCCTCCGGCCACCGCGCGGGGCTCGAACTGCTGGCCGCGGACGAACGCCCGGACGCGGTGTTCGCCGCCAACGACATGATGGCGCTGGGCTGCCTGTTCGCGCTCAACCATGCCGGCGTCCGCGTTCCGCAGGACATCGCCATCGCCGGCTTCGACGACATCCCGCTGGCGCGCTACGTCCACCCGTCGCTGACCACCATGGGCGTGGACATCGGCGAACTCGGCGGCCGCGCCCTGCGGACGCTGCTCGACACCATCACGCCGGACGACGGATCCGGCGCCGGCGACGCGATGGCGCCCCTGATTCCGAAATTGATGGTGCGCGACTCCAGCATCGCGGCCACGGGAGGGAACCGGCGCGTGCCCGCCACCCCCGACGCCTGAGCGACGCCGGGACCGCGTGGACGCCACGATCACGGGATTAACAGAATGATCACCGCTGGCAGATGTCCCACATTGACCGCCCCTGGGAGGGAGACGTCATGAAGTCCATGCATCGTTCCACGCGCAGATACCACCGCACATTGCTTGCCTGTGCACTTGCCGGCTGCATGCTGGCGGCCGCCCCGCAGGTCCTCGCGCAGTCCACCGCCGCCACCATCCGCGGCCAGGTCTCCATCGATTCGGCCCCCGCGAGCGAAGCCAGCGTGACCGCCACCAATACCGCCACCGGCTTGACCAGGACGGTTCAGGTCTCGAATGGAACCTATTCCGTCGCCGGCCTTCCACCGGGGACCTATCGGGTGGACGTCAATGCAGGAGGACAAACCAATTCGCGGACGGTAACCGTGCAGGTGGCCCAGGTGGCGACGCTCGACCTCATGGTCGGGGGCGTGGCGGAGACAGTCGGTCCCACGGACGCGACCGACCTCGACACGGTGACAGTTACCGCTTCGGCGTTGGTAGAGACCAAAACGTCGGAAGTCGGCAGTTACGTCACCAACAAGCAGATCACGGCACTGCCGCAGGGGACCCGCAACTTTCTGGCATTCGCGGACATCGTGCCAGGCATCAAGTTCTCCACCGGCAACGATGGGTCGACTTCGCTCAAGAGCGGCGCACAGTCGTCAGCGGCGGTCAATGTCTTCATCGATGGCGTCGGTCAGAAGGACTACGTGCTCAAGGGCGGCGTGACGGGCCAGGATTCGAGCCGGGGCAACCCGTTTCCGCAGCTGGGCATCGCCGAGTACAAGGTCATCACATCCAATTACAAGGCCGAGTACGACCAGCTGAGCAGTGCGGGCATTACCGCGGTCACGAAGTCCGGCACCAACGAGTTCCACGGCGATTTCTTCTGGGACCAGACCAATGACGGCTGGCAGTCCAAGACGCCGCGCCAGGTCAAGGGAGAACCGCAGCCGAGCTCGAAGGAAGAGCAGTATGGCGTGTCGCTGGGCGGCCCCATCATTCCGGACAGGATGCACTTCTTCGTCGCCTACGAGGCCAAGGAGTACAACTCGCCGCGGGCGGTGACGCCGGGGCGCAACTTCACGATCGAGGACATCCCGCCGCAGTTCAGGGACGAAGCAACACAAACCATCGTCGCGCCGTTCAAGGAGGACCTCTACTTCGGCAAGATCGACTGGACGCCGGGTGACGACCATCTGATCGAACTTACCTTCAAACGCCGCGAAGAAGACGAGCTGACCAACGTCGGCAACGGCGCGAACACCGCCAGCTACGGCACCCTGAAGACGGGCGAGGAAACCCGGATCGACCTGCGTTACCAGCTGAGCCGCCAGGACTGGCTGAACGACGCGCACATCACCTACGAAGATGCCAATTTCGCGCCCCGCCCGTATTCCCCGAATCTCAACGGCTACAAGCTCCAGGTCCCGCGCGAGGGCCAGGAAGGCAACAACAATCCAGACATGGAGCTGGTCCTGAACCTCGGTGGTGGAGGCGATTATCAGAACAAGGGCCAGAAGGGCTACTCGTTCCAGGACGATTTCACCTACTTCGGTTTCGACCGGCACACGATCAAGGCTGGTATCAAGTACAAGAAGATCGACATCAGCGCCTACGAGCAATCGCCGTACTCGCCGCAGTTCGACTACGACGTTTATCAGGACCTGGATATCCCGTACCACGTCGAGTTCACCGCCTCCGGCAACAACAACGCGACGTCAGCCAAGTCCAACAGCAAGCAGTTCGGCTTCTACATCCAGGACGATTGGGACGTCACCGACAAGCTGCAACTCAACCTGGGCCTGCGCTGGGATTATGAAACCACGCCCAGCTACGAGGACCAGGTGACCCCGGATACCCTCGTGGAGGCGCTGCGCAACTACACGAACATCCAGAACGACAACGCCGGTTACGACATCAACGACTACATCAGCACGGGCAGCGAGCGAAAGGCGTTCAAGGACGCCTACCAGCCGCGGCTGGGCTTTTCCTACGACCTGATGGGGGACGAGCGGCATGTGATCTTCGGCGGGGCGGGACGATCCTACAACCGCAACCAGTTCGACTACATGTCCTATGAAATCTACCGGCTGGCCTTCCAGCGTTATTCGTTCTACTTCAATACGCCTGGTCACGACTGCACCGCCGAACCGGTCCGCACGCCATGCATCGATTTCGATCCCAGTTACTTCGACCGGGATGCGCTCGCGGACCTGATCGTGCCGGGCGAGAACTTCGGCTCCGAGGTCTTCCTGATCAACAACGACCTGAAGACGCCTTATTCGGACCAGTTCAGCCTGGGCATGCGCAACTCGTTCCCGATGCTCGGCCATGACTGGAACTCCTCGGTGACCTTGCTGCACGTGATGAGCCACGACGGCATATCGGTCGCGATCGGCAATCGGCGTGCGGATGGAACCTTCTGGCCGCCTGGCGTGACGTTCGGCAGCGCGCCGGGTGCGGATCTTCCGGGCTATTCCCGCTTCTTCCTCATGGACAACGGTGCGGAGACGCGCTTGAACTCGCTGCTGTTGTCGCTGGACAAGCCGTACTCCAAGGATTCGCCGTGGGGCGTGAGCCTTGCCTACACCTACAGCGAGGCCAAGGACAACCGCGGATCCGATATCTTCGAGAACGTTTTCGATTACCCGAATCTGGACGAAACGCGCTTCATCGGTACCGTTGGCATCCCGCGGCATCGTTTCGTGGGCACCGGCATCGTCGACTTCTGGGGCATGACCGCTTCGGCCAAGTTGACCCTGGAGAGCGCGCCGGGCAATCGTGGAACGGACTGTTACGACGGATTCGATCCGGGCGGCTGCGACAACGCAATCAGGCGCACCTATTACTTCAACGATCAGGATTTCCGGCAGCTCGACGTCGCGTTGCAGAAGGAGTGGGATACCGGCGGCGGCATCAAACTGCGGGTTCGCGGCGACGTCCTCAACGTCACCAATGAACGCAATTACTCCGATTTCGGCAACTTCCGGGGCGTCGACAAGACCCAGAACGACCAGTTCGGTCGCCGGACGACGGACAACATCCTGCTGCCGACCCGTACGTTCAAGCTTTCGTTCGGGTTGAACTGGTAACGCAAGCCCTGCCGCCCGATGGTGCGCCCGTGGGCGGCAAGGTGCTCCACATTCCATCGCCAGAACAAAGAGGTCGTTTGACCGTAATGCGCCTGAACCGGTGTCGTACTCCTGCCGCGGTACTGCTGCTCCTGCTGTTGCTGCTCTCGGCGTGCAAGAAGATCGAGGAGCCCGTTGAACCGCCGTCGCCGCCGCGACAGGAGCAGCCGACACCGTCCCCGGACGAGCAGGCAGCTCCGCTGCCGCAGGACCTCGGCTTGCCGGAAGGGACGGAGCCAGGCAAGCCGGCAGCTTTGCCACCGCTGTTCACGGACATCGAAAAGCGCACGTTCCAGTTCTTCTGGGACACGACCAACGAGGTCAACGGCATGACGCCGGACCGCTTCCCGTCGCGGCCGTTCGCGTCGATCGCGTCGATCGGCTTCGCCCTGACCGCGTACCCGATCGGGGTGGAGAACGGCTGGGTGAGCCGGCGCCAGGCGGTGGATCGCACGCTGACCACGCTGGAGTTCTTCCGCGACGCGAAGATGGGCCCGGCGAAGGAAGGCACGACGGGCGACCACGGTTTCTACTACCACTTCCTCGACATGCAGCAGGGCCAGCGCTACGACGCATGGGTGGAGCTGTCGAGCGTGGATACGGCGCTGATGATGATGGGCGTGCTGTTCGCGCGCGGCTACTACGACCGCGACGATGCGCGCGAGCAGCAGATCCGCGAGATCGCCGACGAGCTCTACCGGCGCGTGGAGTGGCCGTGGCTGCAGGTGCGGCCGCCGCTGATCTCGATGGGCTGGTACCCGGAGACCGGCTTCATCGAGCACGACTGGGAGGGCTACAACGAGGCGATGCTGGTCTACATCCTCGCCCTGGGGTCGCCCACGCACCCGATCGAACCCGATGCCTGGGCCGCCTGGACCAGCACCTACGATCGCAGCTGGGGGCACTTCGAGGGCCAGGAATACCTCAGCTTCGCGCCGCAGTTCGGGCACCAGTACAGCGAGGTGTGGATCGACTTCCGCGGCATCCAGGACGACTACATGCGCGGGCGCGGCATCGATTACTTCGAGAACAGCCGCCGCGCGACGCTGGCGCAGCGCACCTACGGCATCGAGAACCCGCTCAACTGGAAGGACTACGGGCCCAACGTCTGGGGCCTGACCGCCAGCGACGGCCCGCAGCGCACGATGCAGGTCTACAACGGCGAGGAGCGCGAGTTCCGCCACTACAGCGCCCGCGGCGCGGGCCTGCGCGACGCCTTCGACGACGGCACCATCGCGCCGACCGCGGCGCTGGGATCGCTGGTGTTCGCGCCGGAGGTGGTCGTCCCGGCGGCACTGGAGATGCACGAGCGCTATGGGGACTTCCTGTACTCGAGCTACGGTTTCCTCGACTCCTTCAACCCGAGCTTCCAGTACGACATCCCCCTCAAGACCGGTCGCCTGGTGCCCGGCAAGGGCTGGGTGGCGAGCGACTACATCGGCATCGACCAGGGGCCGATCCTGGCGATGATCGCGAACTACCGCGATGAATTCGTGTGGAACATCATCCGCAAGGACCCGTACATCCGCCTGGGCCTGGAGCGCGCCGGCTTCACCGGAGGCTGGCTGGACGCCGGCAAGGTGCAGGAACAGGACGGGGAGGACGAGCAGGCGCCGGACCAGGAAGCCCCCGCCCGCGTCCGGCCGCCGCTGAGGCTGCCGCAGCCGGCCGAACAGAACCCGCAATCGCTCCGGATAGACTGCCCCCATGCACCGAACCAAGCCAATGCCACGTCGCCGCTCCCCTGCGCCGCGCGCACGCACGGCCTGGCGCGCGTTGCCCCTGTTGCTGGCGCTGCTGTGCGGCTGCGCGCGGCAGCAGGATCCGCGCGAGACCATCACGCTCTGGGTGATGGGGTTCGAAGGCGAGCAGGTCGCGAAGCTGCTGCCGGAATTCGAGCGGCGTAACCCCGGCATCCATGTCGACCTGCAGCAGATGCCGGTGCTGTCGGCGCACGAGAAGCTGCTGACCGCCTTCGCCGGCGACTCGCTGCCCGACGTCACCCCGCTGGGCAACACCTGGATCCCGGAGTTCGCCCTGCTCGGCGCGCTCGAGCCGCTGGACGGGCGCATCGCGACGACGCCGGGAGTCGACGTCGACGACTATTACCCGGGCGCCTGGGACAGCGGCGTCATCGATGGCACTACGTACGCGGTGCCGTGGTACGTGGAGACGCGGCTGCCGTTCTATCGCGTCGACCTGCTGCGAGAGGCCGGTGTCGAACGCCTGCCGACGGACTGGGAGCAGTGGCGCGCGGCGATGGCCGCGGTCAAGCAAGAGGTCGGCCCCAACCGTTTCGCGATCCTGCTGCCGCTCAACGAGCCAGAACCGCTGCTCAACCTTGCCATCCACGACCCGCTGCTGCGCGACGACGGACGTTACGGCAATTTCCGCAGCGAAGGTTTCCGGCGCACGCTCGCCTTCTACAAGGAGATCTTCGACAGGGGCTGGGCACCGAAGGTGGGCAATACCGCGATCTCCAACGTCTGGGACGAGTTCGGCAAGGGTTATTTCAGCTTCTACATCAACGGCCCGTGGAATATCGCCGAGTTCCGCAAGCGCCTGCCGCCGGAGCTGTCGGACGCGTGGATGACGATGCCGCTGCCGGGACCGGACGGCCCGGGCGCGTCGGTGGCCGGCGGTACCAGCTTCGTCGTCTTCCGCAACTCGCAGCACAAGGACGCGGCGTGGAAACTGGTGGCCTTCCTGTCCGATCCCGAAGTCCAGGTGCAGTTCCACGGACTGACTGGCAACCTGCCGCCGCGGCGCTCGCCGTGGGAGGATCCCGAACTTGCCGGTGACCGGTATGCGCGCGCCTTCCGCGACCAGCTCGAGCGCGCGGTGCCGACGCCGAAAGTGCCGGAGTGGGAGCGCATCGCCACCGAGCTGAAGCTGGTGGGCGAACTGGTCGCCAACGGGCGGCTGGACGTGGACCAGGCGGCGGCCGAACTGGACCGGCGGACGGACGCGATCCTGGAGAAGCGGCGGTGGATGCTGGAGCAGCGTGGCGATCATCCGGCTGCCGGAACCGGCGGGGACGTGCAGGCATCGGCCATGTTGCGCGCTTCGCGCCTGTCCCGCCCGCGCGGGAATGACGATCAAGAGCAACGGCAACAGGAGCCGCGGCGGCCAGCCGCCATTGTTGCCGGCCTCGCAAAGCCGCCCGGCACGCGTGCGGCGGCGCGCCCCGCACCCGCGGGAACCAACCCATGACCCGCTCGCTCGCCGGCTGGACCTTCGCCGCGCCTGCGCTGCTGGTGATCGCGGTGTTCTTCTTCCTGCCGGTGGTCGCGGCGCTGGCGCTGAGCGTCACCGACTTCGACATCTATGCGCTGGCCGACATCCACAACCTGCGCTTCGTCGGCTTCGACAACTATGTCGGCCTGCTGCACGACCCGCTGTTCTGGAAGACGCTGGGCAACACGCTTTACTTCGTAGTCGTCGGCGTGCCGCTGTCGATCGCGGTGTCGCTGGGTGCGGCAGTGCTGCTGCATTCGAAGCTCGGACGCTTCAAGGGCTTCTTCCGTACGGCGTACTTCGCGCCGGTGGTGACCACAGTGGTGGCGGTGGCGGTGATCTGGCGCTACCTGTTCCACACCCGCTACGGGCTGGTGAACTGGGGGCTGTCGTCGATCGGCATCGATCCCGTCGACTGGCTTGGCGACCCGCATTGGGCGATGCCGACGATCATCCTGTTCGCGGTGTGGAAGAACTTCGGCTACAACATGATCATCTTCCTCGCCGGCCTGCAGTCGATCCCGGAGGACCTGTACGAAGCCGCGCGCATCGATGGCGCCGGCGCCTGGCGGCAGTTCCGCCACGTCACCCTGCCGATGCTGGGACCGGTGCTGCTGCTGGTCGGCATCCTGACCATGTCGGGTTACTTCCAGCTGTTCGCAGAGCCCTACGTGATGACCCAGGGCGGGCCGCTGGAGAGCACCAAGAGCGTGCTGTACCTGATGTACGACGAGGGCTTCAAGTGGTGGAACCTGGGCAACGCTTCGGCGGTGGCGTTCCTGCTGTTCGTGCTGATGGTGGCGGTGACCAGCGGGTTGCTGTGGTTCGCGCGGCGCAAGGGGGTGGAGTGAACAGGACCTTCGCCACTGCCGTCGTCAACGGCCTGCTGGTCGCACTCGCCGTGCTCAGCCTGGCGCCGCTGCTGTGGATGCTGGCGGTCTCGTTCATGCAGACCGGCGAGGCGGCGCACTTCCCGCCGCCGTTGCTGCCGGCCGCGCCCACGTTCGACAACTACCGCGAGCTGTTCGCGAAGGCGGGCATGGGGCGCTTCCTGTTCAACAGCTTCCTGGTCGCCTCGTGCGTGACGCTGCTGTCGCTGCTGTTCAACACCATGGCCGGCTATGCGTTCGCAAAGCTCAGGTTCGCCGGACGCGAGCGCATCTTCCGGCTGCTGCTGGCGGCACTGGTGATTCCGGCGCAGGTGGCGATGATGCCGCTGTTCCTGCTGCTCAAGCAGATGGGGTTCGTGAACACGTACATGGGCGCGATCGTGCCGGGCATGGCGACGATCTTCGGCATCTTCCTGGTGCGCCAGTACGCGCGCTCGATCCCGGACGAGCTGCTGGAGGCCGCGCGCATCGACGGCGCCGGCGAAATGCGGATCTTCTTCCAGATCGTGATGCCGGCGCTGAAGCCGATCATCGTGACGCTCGCGATCTTCAGCTTCATGGCCGCGTGGAACGATTTCATGTGGCCGCTGATCGTGCTCAGCGATCAGGACCTGCAGACGCTGCCGGTCGCGCTGGCCTCGCTGTCGCGCGAGCACGTGCAGGACAACGAACTGATGATGGCCGGCTCCGTCGTGACCATCGTGCCGGTGCTGCTGCTGTTCCTGGTGCTGCAGCGGCACTACATCCAGGGGCTGCTGCTCGGGAGCGTGAAGGGGTGAGCCGTCACGCTTGCGAACCATTGGCCCGGGCGATGGCAAACGCCCGGCCAGTGATGGCTGCAACCCCAGGGAGTGTGAGGTGAAACCCGTGTCGAACATCGTGTTGTCCTCGTTGCCGCGAAAGCGGGAACCCAGCGCCTTCGGTCTGGACCGTTGCGGCACTAGCAGCGCAAGGCACCGGGTTCCCGCTTTCGCGGCAACGACGCTTCGAAAAATCCTGGGCGTGCTGCTTTTGCTGTCTCCCGTCCCCGCACTCGCCCAGCAGGTCATCGGCGAGCCACGGCTCCTCGACGGCTTCGAGGACGCAACGCCCTGGCGCGTGGTGGCCTCCAACCAGGTCAGCGGCACGCTGCGCATCGTGGATGGCGTGCAGGGCAGGGCGCTGTGCCTGGACTACGACTTCAATGGCGTGTCCGGCTATGCCGGGATCCAGCGCGACCTGCCGATCGACTATCCGGACAACTACGCCTTCGCCTTCGAACTGCGCGGCGATTCGCCGGCCAACGACCTCGAGATGAAGTTCGTCGACGACAGCGGCGACAACGTGTGGTGGGTGAAGAAGGCCGGTTACGACTTCCCCGCGCAGTGGACGCCGGTGCGCTACAAGAAACGCCACATCGACAAGGCCTGGGGGCCGGATCCGGACCGCGTGCTGCGCCACAGCGCGAAGCTGGAGTTCACCGTCTACAACCGGGTCGGTGGCAAGGGTTCGGTGTGCTTCGATGCGCTGCGGCTGGAGCAGCTGGCACCCGCCGACGACAGTCCGCTGACCGCGATTGCCAGCGCGCCATCCGGCGATGCCTCCGCGGCGGTCGACGGCAACGTGGACACCGCCTGGGAAGGCCGCGACGGCGACCGCCTGGTCCTTGACCTGGGCCGGGTGCGCGAGTTCGGTGGCCTGACCCTGCGCTGGGCGGAGGGTGTGCAGGCGTCGCGATACGACGTGCAGGTGTCGACGGACGGCAAGGTGTTCCGCGACGTGCGCCGGGTCACGGCGGGCAACGGCGGCACCGACTGGATCGCGCTGCCGGAATCCGAGGCACGCTACGTCGGCATCGTGGTGCAGGGCGGACCGGGGCAGGCGCGCAGGCTTGCGGAAGTGAAGGCCGAACCGCTGGCGTTCGCCGCCACGCCAAACGATTTCATCCGCTCGGTGGCCGGGCAGTCCCGGCGCGGCCTGTTCCCGCGCGGCTTCAGCGGCGAGCAGGCGTACTGGACGATCATCGGTGTCGACGGCGGCAGCGACCAGGGCCTGATCGGCGAGGACGGGGCGGTCGAAGTGTCCCGTGGCGGTTTCCGGATCGAACCATTCGTGCTGGTCGGAGACAAATTCGTGAGCTGGGCCGACGTCGAAGCCACGCAGTCGCTCGAGGACGGCTACCTGCCGATTCCAGGCGTAGCCTGGAAGCACCCGGACTTCGGCCTGCGCGTCACCGCATTCGCGCATGGCAGTGCGGATCTTGCGCAGCTGGTGTCGCGCTACGTGCTGGAGAACACCACCGATGTGCCGCGCACCTACACGCTCGCGCTGGCCATCCGCCCGCTGCAGGTCAACCCGCCGACGCAGTTCCTGAGCACGGTCGGCGGGGTCAGCCGCATCGACAGCCTTTCGGTGGACCGCATCGCGACCGGGGTCAACGGCCGGCCACGGGTGTTCGCACGACAGCCGCCGGACACGTATTTCGCCAGCAGCTTCGACGCCGGCATGGCGGCCAGCCTGCTGGCCGACGGGGTACGGCCGGAGACGACGACGGCCGTGGACCCCGACGGTCTGGCTTCCGGCGCGTTGCTGTACGAGGTTGCGCTGCAGCCGGGCGAGCGACGCGAGGTGGACCTGCTGGTGCCGCTGATCGGCGACATGCCGCTGAAAAGCAATGAGTGGGATGCGGATGCGTGGCAGGCGGACACCGCGCGCAGGTGGCGGGAGAAGCTCGACCTGGTCCGCATCAAGGTACCAGCGGAAGGACAGGCGCTGGTCGACACGCTGCGCACGGCCACCGCGCACATGCTGGTCTCGCGCATCGGCCCGCGCCTCCAGCCCGGTACGCGCTCGTATGCGCGCAGCTGGATCCGTGACGGCGCGATGATTTCCGAGGGCCTGCTGCGCATGGGTCGCACCGACGCGGTGCGCGCGTACGTGGACTGGTACGCGCCGTACCAGTTCGACGACGGCATGGTGCCGTGCTGCGTGGACGACCGCGGCAGTGATCCGGTGCCGGAAAACGACAGCCATGGCGAACTGATCTTCAGCATCGCCGAGCTGTACCGCCACGACGGCGACAAGGCTGCGCTCGAACGCATGTGGCCGCACGTGCGCGGCGCGTTCGACTACATGGAGAAGCTGCGCCTGGGCGAGCGCACTGAAGCCAACCGCAAGCTCGATCTCGCGTTCTACGGCCTGATGCCGGCCTCGATCAGCCATGAGGGCTATTCGGCCAAGCCGATGCATTCGTACTGGGACGACTTCTGGGCGTTGCGCGGCTACAAGGACGCGGTGGAGATCGCCGAAGTGCTCGGCAAGGACGACCAGGCGCGGCGCATGGCCGCGTCGCGCGACCAGTTCCGCGACGACCTGTATGCCTCGATCCGCGCCGCGACGCAGGCGCATGGCATCGACTTCATCCCCGGCGCCGCGGAGCTGGGCGACTTCGATGCCACCTCGACCACCATCGCGCTGGCGCCGGGCGGCGAGCAGGGACGGCTGCCGGACGACCTGCTGCGCAACACTTTCGAACGCTACTGGCGCGAATTCCGCCAGCGCGAGAACGGCGAGCGGGAGTGGAAGGACTACACGCCCTACGAATGGCGCAACGTATCCGCCTTCGTGAGGCTGGGGTGGCGCGAGCGTGCCTGGCACGCGGCCCGATACTTCATGGACGACCGCGCGCCGCGGGCCTGGAACCAGTGGGCCGAAGTGGTTTCGCGCACGCCGCGCGAGCCGTTCTTCGTCGGCGACCTGCCGCACGCCTGGGTGGCGTCGGACTTCGTGCGCTCGGCGCTGGACATGTTCGCCTACGCGCGCGACGCGGACGCCAGCATCGTGCTGGCCGCCGGCCTGCCGGTCGACTGGTTCGAAGGCGAGGGCGTGGCGATCCACGGCCTGCACACGCCGCAGGGCGCGCTGGGCTATTCGCTGCGCCGGCAGGACGACGTGCTGCGACTGGACCTCGACGCCGGCATCGAGGTCCCGGCCGGCGGACTGGTACTGCCGTGGCCCTATGCAGGCAAGCCGGGCGCCGCGATGATCGATGGCCAGCCGGCCGAATGGCAGGACGGGGAACTACGCGTTCACGCCGCCCCAGCCCAGGTCGTGATCCGCGTGCCGGCTACCGCCGCGCGGCGCTCTTCGCGGCCCCGAGCCCCAAGCCCCTGACCCCTGCTTCTAGGCGCACCAATGCACCCGCAGCCGCGTCCCCGGCGTCGTGAACGCCATCCGGATCGGCAGTTCGACCGGATCGTCGCCGTCCATCGCCTGCTCGAACAGGCGCCGCTTGTGCTCGCCGCGGATCAGCAGCAGCCGCATCCGTGACGGCGCAAGCCCGGCCGGGGTGAGGCTGATCCGCCGCGGCCATGGCCCCGCGCCGGGACAGCCGGCGGCGTCGACGGGCACGTAGGCATTGGGACTGGCCAGCAGCTGCTCCAGCCCGCGCAGGCCGGGGAACAGCGAGGCGGTATGGCCATCGTCGCCCATGCCCAGGACCACGGCGTCGGGGACCTGGCTGGCGTGCAGGTTGGCCGCGGCCACGGCCTGCTCGATGCTGCGGCCAGGGCGGGTCAGGGTTTCGAAGCGCGCGCTCTCGGCCTTGTCCTGCAACAGCGTGGTGCGCACCAGGTGCGAGTTGCTGTCGGGGTCGTCCGGCTGCAGCCAGCGCTCGTCGACCAGGGCCACGTCGATGCGGTCCCAGTCCAGCGGCGCGCGCGCGAGCGCCCGGTAGACCGGCCCCGGCGTGGAACCACCGGACAGCAGCAGGCGCGCGCGCGGGCGCTGCTCCAGTGCGCGTCGCAGTTCGCCGGCAAGCACCACGGCGCCCGCCCACGCCCACTGCTCGGCGCTCTGGTAGGACAGGAAATGCACGCGCGGCCCGGCCATTTCCGCCTCGGGCAGGATGTCGTCGCGGGTGCTCATGCGGCTGCCCCCGCCTGTTGCGCGATGACCGCGCAGCCGAGCAGGCCGGCCTGCGGATGCAGGATCGCCGTCGACGGGACGCGCGCCAGGTTCGGAGAGAACCGCCCCTTGTTCTCGAAGCGCTGGCGGAAGCCCGAGTGCCGCAGCGCGTCCAGCATCCGCGGCACCAGCCCGCCGGTGAGGAACACGCCATCCCAGGCGCCGGTTGTCAGCACCAGGTCGCCGGCGATGGCGCCGAACACCGCGCAGAACACGTCGACCGCACGCATGCAGCGGGCATCGCCCGCGGCGGCGCCGGTGGTGACGTCCTCCGGGCGCATCGGGCCGGGATCAACGCCGGCGATCGCGCTCAGCGCGCGATGGATGTTGACCAGCCCCGGGCCGCTCACCAGCCGCTCGTTGGACACGCGGCCGAACTGCTCCGACAGCTGCTGGAGGATGGCGATCTCCTCGGGCGTGCCTGGCGGGAAACTGGCGTGGCCACCCTCGGTTTCCAGCGGCCAGGGCCTGCCGTCGCGCACCAGCAGCACGCCGACGCCCAGGCCGGTGCCCGGCCCGATGACGGCGTAGCTGCGGTCGCGCTGCGTGGTGTCGGGCGCCCACTGCACGCCGCCCAGCGTGGCCAGGTCGCCGGGCTGCAGCGCCGGAATCGCCATGGATTGCGCGGCGAAATCGTTGACCAGCCGCACCCGTTCGAAGCCGAGCATCGCCTCGATGCGCGGTGCGTCGATCGTCCAGGGATGGTTGGTGATGCGGGCATGCCCGCCTTCGACGCGGCCGGCCACCGCGAAAACACCGTCCCGCACGTGGCTGCCGGCGCCCTGCGAATCCAGGTAATGACGCGCTGCATCGCCCAGCGAAGGGAATTCGGCGACGGCGTATTCCTCCACGCTGCCATCGAGCAGGGGCGGCCGCGTGGACGTGTGAGCGAGCGCGAAGCGCGCGTTGGTGCCGCCGATGTCGGCGAGCAGTACGTCCGGGCCGGTGTTGTTCATCCGGTTCAATTCCCCCTCCACCGGCTGACAGGGTAACCGGGTTGCGGTGTCCGGCGCAGCGGACGCCGCATCCGCGGCCTACGGCAGCGGCTCGGCCAGCGCGCTGCCATGCGTTTCGATCAGTCGCGAATACCAGCGTGCGCTGTCCTTCGGCGTGCGCACCTGGGTGTCGTAGTTCACGTGCACGAGGCCGAAGCGCTTGGAATAGCCCAGCGACCATTCGAGGTTGTCCAGCAGCGACCACGCCATGTAGCCGCGCACGTCGACGCCGGCGCCGATCGCGTCGTGGATCGCCGCGATGTGCCTGCGCAGGTAGTCGGTGCGCAGCGGGTCGCGGACGCGGCCGTCGTCGCCGGCCACCGGCGGGTCGAAGAACGCGGCGCCGTTCTCGGTGATGTACACGGGCAGGTCGCCGTAGGTCCGCTTGAACCACAGCAGCAGGTCGGTCAGGCCCTGCTCGAACACCTCCCAGCCGGTCTCGGTGTAGGTGCCAAGCGGCTGCCGCACGGAACCGGCGCCCAGCGGGTAGCTGTCGTTGGCCCGGGTGACGCTGCGCGTGTAGTAGTTGATGCCGACGAAATCCAGCGGCTGCACGATCAGCTTGAAATCATCCTGCGGAAACTCCGGCCAGGCGTCGCCGAAGATCTCCTTCAGCTCGTCCGGATAGCGGCCGAGCAGGGCAGGGTGCAGGTACTGCTCGTTCATGTACGCATGCGCGCGGCGCACCGCGGCCTGGTCGGCTTCGGAGTCGCTGGCCGCGTACTTGGGCTCGATGTTCACCACCAGCCCGATCTCGTGGCTGCCCTCGGCGCGGTAGGCCTGCACCGCGGCGCCGTGCGCGCGCATCAGGTTGTGGCTGGCGATCGGCGCCTCGTACCTGCTGCGGTGGCCGGGCGCCAGCGTGCCGTGCAGGTAGCCGCCGTCGGTGACCACCCAGGGCTCGTTGAGGGTGACCCACTTCTTCACCCGGCCATCGAGTGCGCGGTACAGCACGCGTCCGTACTCGGCGAACCAGTCCGCGCTGTCGCGGTTGAGCCAGCCGCCGCGGTCGTCGAGCGCGGCAGGCAGGTCCCAGTGGTACAGGGTGAGCAGCGGTTCGATGTCGTTGGCCAGCAGCTCGTCGACCAGCCGCGAATAGAAGTCCAGGCCCGCCTGGTTCACCCGGCCGGTGCCCCCGGGCAGGATGCGCGACCACGACACGCTGAAGCGGTAGGCCTGCAGGCCCAGTTCGCGCATCAGCTTCACGTCGTCCTTCCAGCGCCGGTAGTGGTCGCAGGCGACGTCGCCGGTGTCGCCGTTGAGGGTCATCCCGGGGGTGTGCGCGAAGCGGGTCCAGATGCTCGGCCCGGCACCGTCGGCCAGCGGCGAGCCCTCGATCTGGTGGGCGGCGGTCGCCGCACCCCACAGGAATCCCTTCGGGAACGAAAAATCCTTCGACATCGATGTGGACCTCGGAGACGTGGGTTCCGGAATCGGCATGAAAACGATTACATGCCAAGATACCGGAACGAATCGCGCCAGTGTAATGTCCGCCAGGGCGGTGCCCGCGGCTTGTCCGGCCTTTCGCGCCGGCAGCCGCCCGAACCGCGACGGCGGACAACAAACCGGGGCCCGGCGGGCCCGGAACCGGAGAAACGATGGCCAGCGTCCAGCTCGACAACCTGCGCAAGGTGTACCCGAACGGCGTGGTCGGCGTGGCCGGCGCGAGCTTCGAGGTGGCCGACGGCGAGCTGCTGGTGCTGGTCGGGCCGTCCGGCTGCGGCAAGTCGACGCTGCTGCGGATGATTGCAGGGCTCGAGGAGATCAGCTCGGGCACGCTGCGCATCGGCGACCGCGTGGTCAACGAGGTGCCGCCGAAGGACCGCGACATCGCGATGGTGTTCCAGAGCTACGCGCTGTACCCGCACATGACGGTGGCGGAGAACCTGGCGTTCGGGCTCAAGCTGCGCGGCCACGACAGGGCCGCCATCGCCGGCCGCGTCGCCGAGGCCGCGAAAACGCTGGAGCTGGACCGGCTGCTCGACCGCAAGCCCGGCGCGCTATCCGGCGGCCAGCGCCAGCGCGTCGCGCTGGGACGGGCACTGGTGCGCAAGCCGCAGGTCTTCCTGCTCGACGAGCCGCTGTCGAACCTCGACGCCAAGCTGCGCATGTCGATGCGGGTGGAAATCGCGCGCCTGCACCGGCAGCTCGGCGCGACCATGGTCTACGTCACCCACGACCAGATCGAGGCGATGACGCTGGGCCAGCGCATCGTGGTGCTGAAGGACGGCGAGATCCAGCAGATCGACACGCCGATGGCGCTGTACGACAGACCGGCCAATGTCTTCGTCGCCACTTTCCTTGGCAGCCCGAAGATGAACCTGCTCGAAGGCGAACTGCACGACGGCGACGGCGGGATGCGGCTGCATGTCCGCGACGGCATCGAGCTGCCGCTGCTGCCCGGCGATGCGATGCGCGAAACGCTGCGCGCGCGCGTCGGGCAGTCGCTGACGGTCGGCCTGCGCCCCGAGGACATGCGCATCGGCGGTGACGACGCGACGCTGCCTGCGCAGGTGGAGGCGGTGGAGCCGGTCGGCAACGAGGCGTTCGTCAACCTGCGCTGCGGCGACGACGAGATCGTGTTGCGCCAGCCGCCGAGCGGTTTGCCGAATCCCGGCGACCGCGTGCACCTGTCGCACCTGCCGGCGCGCGCGCATTTCTTCGACGGCGAAAGCGGCATGCGCCTGGGCTGACGATTCACGCCGGTTTACGGCCGCGCGCGCCATCATGGCGCGAATGCAAGGCAGTGACACGAAGCAAATTGCCGGCGGCGCGTGCGACAGCCCTGCCGCGAAGGCCCCCGCGCCGCCATTGCCGACCGACGACTGGGCGCTGTTCCTCGACGTCGACGGCTGCCTGCTGGAGCTCGCCGACACGCCTGACGCGGTGGTGATGCCGGACGGCCTGCGCGAACGGCTCGCCGCGCTGCAGTCGCGCCTCTGCGGCGCGCTGGCGCTGGTGAGCGGGCGCACGATCGCGAAGCTCGACGAACTGTTCGCCCCCCTGCGCTTCGACGCGGTGGGGCTGCATGGCGCCGAGTGCCGCAGCAGGCAGCTCAACTCCGGGGCGGCCGCGCCGCCGCCCGCGCTGGCGGCGATCCGCGATGCCGCACAGCGCCTGGCCGCGGTCTACGAAGGCGTGGTGGTGGAGGACAAGGGACGCGCGATTGCGCTCCACTGGCGGCGCGCACCGGACGCCGAGCCGGCCCTGCAGGCCTTCGCCGCGCATTCGCTCGAACAGCTTCCGGGTTACCGGCTCCAGCAGGGCAGGCAGGTCGCGGAACTGTATCCGGGTGGCGATGGAGAAGGCGGCCTCGACAAGGGGCACGCGATCGCCGCGCTGCTGGAGGTGCCGCCGTACCGCGGCCGTACGCCTGTTTTCGCCGGTGACGACTTCACCGACGAAAGCGGCTTCGAACAGGTCAACGCGCGCGAGGGAATCAGCGTGCTGGTCGGTGACCGCAGCCCGAGCGCGGCGAGCTTCCACCTGCGCGATCCTGCCGCGGTGCGTGCGTGGCTTGGCGTGCGGGACGACATGCAGGGCGACCACGAGGTGGACTGATGCCCGGTTCCGTCGAACGCCAACCGCCGGACTGCCGGACATCGCAGGACCTCGAGCTGGGCCTGGTCGGCAACGGCAGCTTCGGCGTGCTGTTCGATGCGCGCGCGCGGCTGGTGTGGGGCTGCCTGCCGGCCTTCGATGGCGATCCGGCCTTTTGCGCGCTGCTGCAGCCGCGGCAGGACGGCGGGTTCTGGGACATCGAGCTGGAAGGATTCGCCTCGTCGCAGCAGGCGTACGACAGGAACACCGCCATCCTGCGCACGGTGCTGCGAGATGGCGACGATGGGGCGATCGAGATCACCGATTTCGCGCCGCGCTGGCAGCAGCACGGGCGCTTCTACCGGCCGGTGATGCTGGCGCGCCGCGTGCGCGTGCTGTCGGGCAGCCCGCGCATCCGCGTGCGCCTGCGGCCGCTGGTGGACTGGGGCGCGCGCGTGCCGGAGCACACCTGGGGCAGCAACCACATGCGCTTCCTGCTGCCGGGCATGACGCTGCGCGTGACCACCGACCTGCCGCTGCGCGTGCTGCGCGACGAGCTGTCGATCGTGCTCGACCGCGACCTGCACTTCGTGCTCGGCCCGGACGAGACGCTGGCCCGGCCGGTCGAGGAGTTCGTGCGCGAGGCCGAGTTGCGCACGCGGCAGTACTGGCACGAATGGGTGCGTTACCTGTCGATCCCGGCCGAATGGCAGGAAGCGGTGATCCGCAGCGCGATCACGCTCAAGCTGTGCCAGTACGAGGACAGCGGCGGCATCATCGCCGCGCTGACGACCTCCATCCCCGAGGCGCCCGGTACCCAGCGCAACTGGGACTACCGCTACTGCTGGCTGCGCGACGCGGCGTTTGTAGTGCGCGTGCTCAACCGTCTCGGCGCGACCCGGTCGATGGAGGAGTACATCCACTACATCTTCAACCTGGCCACCGGCGATGACGGCGACATGCAGCCGGTGTACGGCATCGCCTACGAGGCGGAACTGGCCGAGGAGGAGATGCCGGCGCTGCGCGGTTACCGCGGCATGGGCCCGGTGCGCCGTGGCAACCTGGCCTGGGTGCAGAAGCAGCACGATACCTACGGTGCGGTGGTGCTTGCCTCGGCGCAGATGTTCTTCGACCGGCGGCTGGAGAATCCGGGCGATGAAGCCGCGTTCCGCCGGCTGGAACCGCTGGGTGAACGCGCATGGGCGCTGCACGACCGGCCGGACGCCGGGCTGTGGGAGTTCCGCGGTCGCGCCGAGGTGCATACCTATTCCAGCGTCATGTGCTGGGCTGCCTGCGACCGGCTGGCCATGATCGCCGATGCATTGCGGCTGGAGGACAGGCATCGCCTCTGGCGCGAGCGCGCCGATGCCATCCGCACGACGGTGCTCGGGCGCGGCTGGAACGAAGCGCTTGGCCACTTCGTCGACGTGTTCGACGGCAAGCGCCTGGATGCCTCGCTGCTGCTGCTGGCGGACCTGGGCTTCATCGCCGCCGACGATCGGCGGTTCGTTGCCACCGTGGAGGCCATCGGCCGCACCCTCAAGCGCGGCGACGGTCTGTACCGCTACGTTGCCGAGGACGATTTCGGCGTGCCGGAAACCAGTTTCACCATCTGCACGTTCTGGTACATCGACGCACTTGCCGCCATCGGGCGCAGGGACGAGGCGCGCACGTTGTTCGAAGGCGTGCTCGAGCGTCGCAACCACCTGGGCCTGTTGTCCGAGGACCTTGCCTTCGATACCGGCGAGCCCTGGGGCAACTTCCCGCAGACCTATTCGCACGTGGGGCTTGTGATGGCCGCGATGCGGCTGTCGCGCCCGTGGCAGGACTTCTCGTGAGCCGCCTGGTTGTCGTCTCCAACCGCGTCGCCACGCCGGGGGAAAGCCGGGCGGGCGGGCTTGCGGTGGGGCTGGAGGCCGCGCTGCGCGAGCGCGGCGGGATCTGGTTCGGGTGGAGCGGGAAATCGGTGCGCGAAGGCGGCGGCGAGTTGCACGAGGCGCGCGAAGGCAACATCCGTTACGTCACCATGGATCTGTCGCGCACGGACCTGGATGCGTACTATAACGGCTTCTCCAATCGCACCCTGTGGCCGCTGCTGCACTTCCGCCTCGACCTGGTCGACTACGACCGCAACACGCGTATCGGCTACGCGCGGGTCAATGCGCTGTTCGCGGACAAACTCGCGCCGCTGCTGCGCGAGGACGATGTGGTCTGGATCCACGACTACCACCTGATCCCGCTGGCGAGCCTGCTGCGCGAGCGCGGGATCGGCTGCCGGATGGGCTTCTTCCTGCATGTACCGATGCCGTCGGCGGACCTGGCTGCGGCACTGCCTGACCACGCGCGGTTGTTCTCGACGCTGTACGCCTATGACCTGGTGGGCTTCCAGACGCTGCGCGATGTGGAGCGTTTCCAGGACTATGTGCGCCTGTTCGGCGGCGGTCGCGTGGCCGGCGATGGCATGCTGGAAGCGCCCGGTGGGCGCAGGTTCCGCGCCGCGGCGTTCCCGATCGGCATCGACACGGAGCAGATCGCCACGGAGGCCCCGCGGGCACTGTCCAAACCCACCGTGCGTTCGCTGCGCGAGAGCCTGAGGCCGCGGGAACTGGTGATCGGCGTCGACCGGCTCGACTATTCCAAGGGGCTGCCGGAACGCTTCCGCGGTTTCGCGCGCTACCTCGAGCGGCACGGCAGCCGCAAGCGTGGCTTGACGTACCTGCAGATCGCACCGGTTTCGCGCGGCGAGGTGGCCGAATACAAGCTGCTGCGCACCGAGCTCGAGCGCATTGCCGGGCACATCAACGGCAGCCACGCCACTGCGGACTGGACGCCGCTGCGCTACGTCAACCGCAATTTCGCCCGCGGCACGCTGACCGGTTTCTACCGCATCGCCCGCATCGGCCTGGTCACGCCGCTGCGCGACGGCATGAACCTGGTGGCCAAGGAGTACGTGGCCGCGCAGGACCCCGACGATCCGGGCGTGCTGGTGCTGTCGATGCTTGCGGGCGCCGCCTATGCGATGCGCGAGGCGTTGCTGGTCAATCCGTACGACCTTGACGGCGTGGCCGACGCCATCGACACGGCGGCCCGCATGCCGCGCGACGAACGCATCGAACGCTGGCAGGCACTGATGGCCTACCTGCGCGAGAACGACATCGATGCGTGGTGCCGCAGCTATCTGGACGCACTGATATTCGACGTGCCGACGAAAGGAGCCGGGAAGGGAACTGCCTAATCGCGGTAGCGGCGCAGCAGGTCGCCGTAGGCATCGATGCGGCGGTCGCGCAGGAACGGCCAGATGCGGCGCACGTGCTCGCTGCGGCCGAGGTCGACCTCGCACAGCAGGACGATGGGGTCGCCACCCGCTTCGGCCAGGAACTCGCCCTGTGGGCCGAGCACGTGGCTGTTGCCCCAGAAGTCGATCCCGGACGCACCCAGCGGCGAAGGCTCGTGGCCGACGCGGTTGCACGACAGCACCGGCAGGCCGTTGGCAACGGCGTGGCCGCGGTGGCTGAGGATCCAGGCGTCGCGCTGGCGGTCCTTTTCGGACTGGTCGTCGTCCGGGTCCCAGCCGATCGCGGTGGGATAGAGCAGCAGTTCGGCGCCGGCCAGTGCCATCAACCGCGC
>Ga0160437_1000343_pt1 | contig 25087 bp, 21 predicted proteins | sample HID1975I_E0MG_FD_108227 | JGI IMG/M metagenome (GOLD analysis project Ga0160437, IMG submission 108227) | Enriched soil microbial communities from UW Madison campus, WI, USA - HID1975I_E0 MG | ecosystem: Environmental > Terrestrial > Soil > Unclassified | place: USA: Madison, Wisconsin... | reverse complement strand
GCAGTGTACCCAAGGGGCGGGACCGCAAGGTTTCCGCCCCTTACCGTTTGGCGCCTCATCGCTTTGTATCGCAAGGCCGGGCGTTCAGGCCTGCAGGGCCGCGACCAGCCATACGCGAATGGCGCTTGCCAGACCGGGCGGGGTATCCGCTTCCAGCCGCTCGGCATCGATCCGGGCCACGAGCGCGTTGATCGGAATCCCGCCTTCCGCGGCGACCTGGCGCAGCAGGTCCCAGAACACCGGTTCGAGGCTGATCGAGGTCTTGTGACCCGCGATCTCGATCGAGCGCTTGACCGGCGGGTGGTAGATCGACGTCATTGCCCTTGCCTAGCAGGCGGCGCGACCCGGGTGAATGGCCTGGACTCGCGTCAGGCTGACTTGCGCCGCTGATTCCGGGACGCCGGCGCTTTCGTCGCCGCTGCCTCACCTTTGCACTATGGCCCGAGAAGCCGGGAGACAGGCTGCCCGCCCCTCGCTATCGATCGGGAATGCAGAGCGTTATCATCTACATCGGCGCGGCGCTGGCCGAAATCGGGGGCTGTTTTGCGTTTTGGGCCTGGCTGCGGATGGGGAAGTCTCCCCTTTGGCTATTGCCGGGCTGCGCTTCGCTGGTGCTTTTCGCCTGGCTGCTGACGCTGGTGGACAGCAGCAATGCCGGGCGGGCCTATGCCGCCTATGGCGGAATCTACATCTCGTCGGCCCTGTTGTGGCTCTGGATCGCCGAGGGCGTTCGCCCGGATCGCTGGGATCTCGGCGGAGTGGCCGTCTGTCTGGTGGGCGCGGCCATGATTCTCTTCGGGCCGCACAAGGTCTGAACCAAAGGGTCAGAAGAGCAGGGCGGACCGACCCGACGCGCGGGCCGGTCCGCCGATGGCTCAATACATGTGCTGGCCGCCGTTGATGCTCAGGGTAGAGCCGGTGACGAAGCCCGCATTGTCGGAGCAGAGGAAGGCACAGCCGCGCGCGATCTCGTAGGCGTTGCCGAGGCGGCCGACGGGGATCTTGGCGACGATCTTCTCAAGGACCGGCGCCGGAACGGCGGCGACCATGTCGGTATCGATGTAGCCGGGCGCGATGGCATTGACGGTGACACCGTACTTGGCGCCTTCCTGGGCCAGCGCCTTGGTGAAGCCGTGGATGCCGGACTTGGCGGCGGCATAGTTCACCTGGCCGTACTGGCCGGCCTGGCCGTTGATCGAGCCGATGTTGACGATGCGGCCCCAGCCGCGCTCGCGCATGCCGGAGAACGTGGCCTTCGCCATGTTGAAGCACCCGCCGAGGTTGATGCGCATCACCTCGTTCCAGTCATCGAAGCTCATCTTGTGAAGCACGCCGTCGCGCGTGATACCGGCGTTGTTGATGACGATATCGACGGGGCCGACTTCCTCGGTCACCCGCGCAACGCCGTCGAGCACGGCTTCATGGTCGCCTACGTCCCACTTGTAAGCGGCAATTCCGGTCTTGTCCGTGAAAGCTTTGGCCTTCTCGTCATTGCCTGCATAATTTGCAACTACGGTGTGGCCCCTCTCTTGGAGGGCCAGCGACACAGCCTCCCCGATACCCCTGGTTCCGCCGGTAACGATAGCAACGCGCGCCATTCAAATAGCCTTTCGCTTAGTGAGCATCCACCAAGCACAGGCTAGGAAATGCCGTGCGCAAGGGCAAGCGGAAGCCCTCCCGCAGCAAGCTTTAATTACGCCATGTCGGATTGAGAGAAATGCAGCCTGAGTTGCAAAAATCAGAACTTGAACTGCGTGCCCACATAGACGGCCTGGCTGTCCTGCCTGCCGTCGGTCAGGGGCACCAGGCGTTCACGATCCTGCGAGTAGCGAACGCCTGCCGTCAGATCGAGATTGTCGGTCACGCGGTACGCTCCGGCCAGGTCGACCTCACCCGCTTCGCCCACGAAAGTGTGCGGTGCGCGGCCAGGCGCGCGCTTTTCGTCGATCGACAGGCGCGTGGTGAACCGCGGTTCCTTCTGCGAAGGCGTTCCGGCCTGAAGGCTGAATTTCTTCAATTCCGGCGCGTCGGCAAGGCCGCGGGCAGGGGGGGCGGCCGGGGTGATGTCGGCCGCGAAGTTCTGATAGCCGCGCGCCACGCCCAGGTTGAAGGCGGCGGGGGCGATCTTCAAGCCGCCGACGCTGGCCAACTCGCTATGCGGCATCGGGTTGCGATTGCGCACGATGATCGCCTGCGCGGCTTGGGGATCGACGCGCACCGCCACCGTGACGGCGCGTTCGCGGCGGCCCGCGGCCCCGGCCGGGGTGAACGGGAAGGCATCGCCATTACCCAGCGAGCGCATGGCAATGGCGCGGGACAGATTCTCGGGCGAAGTCTCGGCATCAAGCGCATCGAGGGCGCGATTCGAGGGATCGGCCTTGAACGTGGTGGTGAAGGCCAGGACGGCGCTGGGCAAGGCGAGCACGGTCACGCAGCAGGCCAGCATCATGCTGGTCCTCATGCCGCTTTTCGACGCGTGATTGCGCTCGCTTTCCGTCACTTCAAGTCCCAGTCGTCTTCCATACCGGCCGGCCCCAATTTCGCCTTCCGGCGCCAACACACCCTGCCCGGCCATGCCGGCCCGCAGGATGGCGCGGCGAAAGGCTATAGCCGGTAGCTCCATTCTGGCCGCGGCATCTTAACACAGGCTGATCCACGCGGGGAAGGGGCAGAAAGCCGCTTTCCCGCGCCGCGCCGCCGTTCAGCAAGCGTTTAGCCTTGCAGGGGTTATGGCCGCAAGCTGAAGAAGCCGCACTTGCCGCCGGGCAATGGCGGCTATAGAGGCGTTTCACGGCAGGCGCGCGGAAAGTCCGGCGCCTTCGCCAAGACAGGAACTGGGAATTACGATGACAGGCAGCACCCATACCGGCCTTCTCTCTGCTCGATCGCTGGCAACCGCGGGCTTCTGCGCCGTGGCCGCGCTTGCACTGGCCGGCTGTGGCGGTGGCCGCAAGCAGGTGAATTCCTCGATCGCGCCCTCGGCGGTGACCACGATCGGCGTGAACAGCTACCTGTGGCGCGCCAGCCTCGATTCGCTCTCGTTCATGCCGCTGCTCCAGTCGGACAGCGCCGGCGGCGTCATCGTCACCGACTGGTACGTGAATCCCAAGCAGCCGGGTGAGCGCGTCAAGGTCACCGTCATGATCCTCGACAAGGACCTGCGCGCCGACGCCCTGCGCGTCACCGCGCAGCGCGAAGTCTCCGCGAACGGCGGCTGGGCTGCGGCACCGGTGCAGGCTGCCACCGTGCAGAAGCTGGAGGATATCATCCTCACCCGCGCCCGCGACCTTCGCCGCGATTCGATCGGCGGCTGATTGTTTTTTGAACGCGGCACCGGCCGGTGCCGCGACTGTGCGGGGGCTTACCCGCAGGAGACTCGATTAAGATGACCGAGCGGTTCGATCCGGCTCAGGCGGACACGCGCTGGCAGGCTGCGTGGGACGACGCGCAGTGCTTCAAGGCGGACGACACTTCGTCCAAGCCGCGCAGCTTCGTGCTTGAGATGTTCCCCTATCCTTCGGGGCGCATCCATATCGGCCACGTCCGCAACTACACGATGGGCGACGTGCTGGCGCGCTACAAGCGCATGACCGGACACGAAGTGCTCCATCCGATGGGCTGGGACGCGTTCGGCATGCCCGCCGAGAATGCGGCGATGGAAAAGGGCGTCCACCCCGGCGGCTGGACGCGCGAGAACATCGCCAACATGAAGGCGCAGCTGAAGCGCCTGGGCTTCGCGCTCGACTGGAGCCGCGAGATCGCGACCTGCGAGCCGGAATACTACGGCCATGAGCAGGCACTGTTCATCGATCTCTACGAAAACGGCCTGGTCTACCGCAAGGAATCGGCGGTCAACTGGGATCCGGTCGACCAGACCGTGCTCGCCAACGAGCAGGTGATCGACGGGCGCGGCTGGCGATCGGGCGCGCTGGTGGAGAAGCGCAAGCTCTCCCAGTGGTTCCTCAAGATCACCGACTTCGCCGACGAACTGCTGGACGGTCTCTCCACGCTCGACAAGTGGCCCGAGAAGGTCCGCACGATGCAGGAGAACTGGATCGGCAAGTCGCAGGGCCTGCAGTTCAAGTTCGACCTTACCGCCGAAGTGGGCGGCATCGGCTCGGTCGAAGTCTACTCGACCCGTCCCGACACGATCTTCGGCGCCAGCTTCGTGGCCGTCGCCGCCGATCACCCGATCGCGCAGGCGGTGGCCGTGGGCCGTCCCGAGGTCGAAGACTTCATCGCGCTGTGCAAGCAGGGTGGGACGACCGCGGCCGAACTGGAAACCGCCGAGAAGCTGGGCTTCGATACCGGCGTCAAGGCCAAGCACCCGTTCACGGGCGCCGACCTGCCGGTGTTCATCGCCAACTTCGTGCTGATGGACTACGGCACCGGCGCGGTCATGGCCGTTCCCGGCCACGACCAGCGCGACTTTGAATTCGCCACCAAGTACGGCTTGCCGATCCTGCGCGTCGTCGCGGCGAGCGAAGCCGATGCCGACAAGTCGTTCGACGGCGAGTCCGAAGCGGGTGACGGCGTCTGCGTCCACTCCGACTTCCTCAACGGCATGGCCGTGAAGGACGCCAAGGCCGCCGTCATCGCGCGCGCCGAGGCGGAAGGCTGGGGCGAGGGCAAGACCGTGTGGCGCCTGCGCGACTGGGGCGTCTCGCGCCAGCGTTACTGGGGCACGCCGATCCCGTTCATCCACTGCGAGGTTTGCGGCGTGGTGCCGGTGCCCAAGAAGCACCTGCCGGTCACGCTGCCTGAGGACGTCGATTTCACGACCCCCGGCAACCCGCTGGTGCGTCACCCGACCTGGAAGCATGTCGATTGCCCGCAGTGCGGCCACGCCGCGCGCCGCGAGACCGATACGCTGGATACCTTCGTCGACAGCTCGTGGTATTTCCTGCGCTTCGCCAGCCAGCCGGAAGACCGTCCGTTCGATCCGGCCAAGATCGCCGAATGGCTGCCGGTTGAGCAGTACATCGGCGGTATCGAGCATGCGATCCTGCACTTGCTCTACGCCCGCTTCTGGACGCGCGCGCTGGCCCGCATCGGCAAGATCGAGGTGAAGGAACCCTTCGCCAGCCTGTTCACGCAGGGCATGGTCACGCACGAAACCTATTTCCGCATCAACGATGCCAATGGCCAGCCGGTCTATTTCTCGCCCGGCGAGATCGAGCGCGGCGCCGAAACCGCTACGCTCAAGGCGGATGGCGCCCCGGTCGAAGTCGGCCGCGTCATCAAGATGTCGAAGTCGAAGAAGAACGTCGTCGACCCCGATGAGATCGTCGCGACTTACGGTGCCGACGCGATCCGCTGGTTCATGCTGTCGGACAGCCCGCCGGAACGCGACCTCCCGTGGTCGGAAGCCGGCATCGAAGGCTGCGGCCGCTTCGTGCAGCGCTTGTGGCGCCTGTTCGCCCAGTACGACGCTGCGGCAACGGGAGATGACAAGGCGATCGACCGCAAGGCGCACCAGACGGTGGCCGCGGTCGCGTCGGACATCGAATCGCTGGGCTTCAACAAGGCCGTGGCGCGCATCTACGAACTGACCGGCGCGGTCGAGAAGGCGGCCCCTTCGGCCAGCCGCTCGAGCGCGATCCGTACGCTTCTGCTGCTCGTCTCGCCGATGATGCCGCACTTGACCGAGGAAGCTTTCGCCCAGTTCGGCGAAGGTCTCGTCGCCCAGGCGGCCTGGCCTGCCGTCGATCCGGCGCTGCTGGTCGAGGACGAAGTGACCGTGGCGGTCCAGGTGAAGGGCAAGCTGCGCGACACCCTGACCGTGGCCAAGGGCACGTCGAAGGAAGAGCTTGAAGCGCTTGCCCTTGCCAGCGAGAAAGTGCAGCGTGCACTGGATGGAGCCGAGGTGAGGAAAGTGATCGTCGTTCCCGACCGACTGGTAAATCTCGTCGCGTGAAGGGTTTCCTGCGCCCTCGTTTCCTGCGTCTCGTCAGCCCGGCTCTTCTCGGGGCCGCTGTGCTGTCCGGATGCGGTCTCCAGCCGATGTATGCCGGGGGCGGCAGCGGTGCCGTTGCGCGCGGGCTTCAGGGCGTGCAGGTCGCGGCGATCGAAGGGCGTGCGGGCTGGCTGGTCCGCAATGCCGTGGTCGATCAACTCGGCGCGGAAAAGAGCGGCGTAGCGCCGCGCTACCGCCTCGACATCCGCCTGGACGACAAGCTCGAAGGCTTCGCCCTGCTTTCGGACGATACCATCGGCCGTGAACGCCGCACGCTTCGCGCGCGCTATCAGCTGGTCGACATGTCCAGCAACGAGATCGTGCTCGACGCCACTGCCGGATCGGATGCGGGCATCGACGTCGTCTCTTCGGACTATGCGACGATCGCGGCGGAACAGACCGCGCTCGAAAACATGTCGAAGGACGTTGCCACCCGGATCGTCACCGCCGTCGCGCTGCGCCTGCGCGGCGACACCAAGCAGTAACCGGGCCGATGCGGCCCAGAGAAATGAGGCCAGCGCTCGTGTGTCCTTGCGGAGCGGGGGCGTGAAGGCCACCCAGAAGGACTTCGGCGGCCTTGCAGCCCGCGCCGCACAGCAGGCGCGGGTTTTCTTCTTCTGCGGCCCGGACGAGGCCGGCGCGAGCGACGCCGCGGCGAAGATCCTCTCTTTCCTGCCCGAACCGGGCGAGCGGGTGGAGATCGCCGGCTCCGAACTGCGCCGCGACCCGGTCAAGCTCGGTGACGAGGCGCGCTCCAATTCGCTGTTCGGCGGCACCTCTCGCCATATCTGGGTGCGCGCCCAGGGCGACGAGGCACACGATGCCGTCCAGATCCTGCTCGAAAACGAAGTGGACGCCTGCCCGGTCCTGATCGTGGCGACCGGCGCCACCGACAAGTCGCGCACCGCCAAGCTTCTGGCGAATCGGCCCGACGGGCTGGTGGCGATGTTCTACCCGCCCGACTTGTCGTCGGTGACCAGCGCGGTGCGCACGATGGCGAATGGCGCCGGCCTGAAGATGGGCAGCGACCTTGCCGAGCGAATCGCCCGGGCCTCCGGCCTGGATACCCGTTTGGCGCGCTCGGAAGTGACGAAGCTGGCGCTCTATCTCGATGCCAGTGCGGAGACGCCGCGCCCGGTATCCGCCGCGGATCTCGATGCCGTGGGCGCTGCGACCGAGGACGACGATTTCGGACCGCTGGTCGACGCGGTGCTGGGCGGCAAGCGGGATGCGATCGGCCCCGAACTCAAGCGCTTGCGCGACCAGGGCATCAATGCCGTTGGCCTGCTGCTCGCCTTCGAGCGGCGCACGGCGCAGCTCGCCGGGCTGAATTCGCGGCTTGGAAGAAGCGGCGACGTGGCCGGCCTGATCGATTCGGAAGCGGCTTCCCGCCGAATTTTCTGGAAAGACAAACCAGCACTTGGGGTGCAATTGCGGATCTGGCGTGGTAATCGTTTGGAACGGCTGGTTGCCCGTCTTATTGCAATGCACCAAACCCTTTTGGGTAATAGCCAGGATGCTGACCTTCTTCTCGCGGAAGGGTTAGTCGAAATAGCTAGAATTGCTACGCTTGATGGCAAACAACGGATAAAAAGAACAGCTTAACTGAATCGGCTTTCCCGCGCCGATGGAATGTTCATAAGGACATTCGCCTATTGCAGTGCAGCACGGACTTTCATTCGTGGCATTGGTGGTAGGACAGGACGAGGGGATCCGGGGGGCATGAGTTCGACAATTCGGGAGTGTTGAACGCATGAATGCGCCATTTGCAGTATCGACCCAAGCCGTTCAGCGCTCCGAAGCAGACGAACTTCTCGTCGCACCTTCGCTCGAACGTAGACGGCTTCAATGTTATCTTGCCTTGCTGGTTGGGGACCTTGTGGCCCTGCTGGCTGGCTTCGCACTGGCTGGCTGGCTTTATGATACCGGCCGGGGATTTCAGATGGCACTCGTCTACGGACAAGTGCTCTTGCCGATTTTCCTCACATTGGCCTTGTACAATGCCGCCTACTCCACCGACGCGCTTCGCGACGGCTGGCGAGGTATCTTCCGTGCGGAAGTGTCGATGGTGGTGGCGGTCGTCGTCGTCGTCTTCGTGCAGTTCCTCATGAAGTCCTCCGCCGAGCTGTCCCGCGGGGCGTTCAGCGGCGGGGTGATCTGCGCCATGGGCTTTATCGCCTGGTCGCGCCTGCAGCTTCGCAGCTTCGTCCATTGGCGCTGCGGTGCCAATGTCATCAATGAGCTGATCATCGATGATGGCGGTCCGCAGCTGCGCATGCCGGGCGCGATCCGCGTCTCGGCGGCAGCCATGGGTCTGCGGCCCAACCTCAAGGACCCCGATTCGCTCGACCGCGTCGGCCTCGTGCTGCGCAACATCGACCGGGTCGTGGTGAGCTGCCCGGCCGACCGCCGCGCGGAATGGGCCATGGTGCTCAAGGGCGCCAATGTCGACGGTGAAGTGCTGGACGACGAAGTTGCCCGTCTGGGTGCCCAGGGCGCGCGCGTCACGGGTCAGCACGGCCTGCTGCTCGTCTCGGCAGGGCCGCTCGGAATACGTGAGCGCGCCATCAAGCGCATCTTCGACGTCGCCTTCTCCGGCGCGGCGATCCTGGCGCTCTCGCCGCTGCTGCTGGTCGTGGCACTGGCCGTGAAGCTGCAGGACGGCGGACCGGTGTTCTTCGTCCAGCGCCGGATGGGCCGCGGCAACCGCTTCTTCAACATGTACAAGTTCCGCAGCATGACGCAGGCCTTGTGCGACACGAACGGCAACGTCTCGGCCTCCAAGGAGGACCAGCGCATCACCCGGGTCGGCCGCTTCATTCGCGGCACCAGCATCGACGAGCTGCCCCAGCTCTTCAACGTGCTGCTGGGCGACATGAGCCTGGTAGGGCCGCGTCCCCACGCCACGGGCTCGCTGGCGGGCGAGAAGCTGTTCTGGGAAGTGGATCGCCGCTACTGGCAGCGCCACTGCCTGAAGCCGGGCCTGAGCGGCCTGGCCCAGGTGCGCGGCTATCGCGGCGCCACGGACCAGGAATCGGACCTGATCAATCGCCTCCAGTCCGATCTCGAATATCTCGAAGGCTGGACCATCATGCGCGACCTGCACATCATGTTCCTCACCCTGCGGGTTCTCGTCCACGATCGCGCCTTCTGACCCGTCGCGGAGCGCGGCCTTTCCCGAAGGTCGCCTCCGCCCGGAAGAAAGTCCAGGCACAGCAAAAAGGCCGGTCATGACCCCAGGGTCGTGACCGGCCTTTTTGCCATACCTGCTGAATGCGCTTTCGTCCTGAGGGCGGCCCCTGAGACGTATCGACCCTTCGGCGTCAGTTGGTCTTCTTGGGGACGTTGAAGGTGCCCTTGACGCGGCCGCCCGAGGCCGAGGAGACGCCGCTCTTGAGGTCCATCACGAAACGGCCGCCGTGCAGGGTATCACCGGTGCCGCGCTTGAGGCTGGCATTGCCGACCATCGTGATGATGCGCTGGTTGAAGTCGTAGATGGCGGTATCGCCGGTGGCCACCTGGTCCTGACGGGTGACGACGACATTGCCGCTGGCGGTGATGCGCTGCACCTGAGTCTGGTCGCCCTTGGTGAAGTCGATCACCGTGCGCGCGCCGCGCAGGCGTAGGTCGGCCTGGGTAATGTCGACATTGCCCGTCAGCACGACCCGGTTCTGTTTGTCCTGCAGCTCGATGCGGTCTGCACCGAAATCGACGGGCGCATTCGAATTGTGGCCCGAAATGGCCTGCGCGCCCAGCTGCTGGCCGGCGGCGAACAGGGCCAGCCCGGCCACCGGGGCCGCGATAGAAGCGCGGAACAGGCGGGACTGGAGCAGGCCCGATTTGGGCAGGCTGGCTCGGAAGGTCATTTTGGCGCGGGGGGTCATTGCGGCATCCTCAGCTTGCCGGGCGTAATGCGCATCCGGGCATTGCCTTCGAGCGTAATATTGCGGGTGTCGAGATCGGCGTGCATCTTGTCGGCCTTGAAGGTGCCGGAGGGCACGGTGCCCTGGACACCGCCCGATGCGACCGCCGTCTTCTCCTTGATGTCGACGTCCACCTTGCTGGTGGTCATCGTATAGCCGTCGGACGACTTGAAGTTGACCGGGCCGTCCACCGCCATGGTGTCATTGTCGAAATTGTAGGCACCGCGCGGCGCGGCGATGTCGGCCGGGCCGTCGCGCAAGTTCATCCTGGCGATGAGCTTCTGCATCTCGACGATGGGGATTTCGGGCGAGCGCTGCACCGCGGTGCCGGCCGTGACCACGAAATCGCGGCCCTGGTTGTCCTGGCCGCGATAGGCGGCGTTGTCGACGGCGATCCGCTCGCCGGTGGTCGCCACCTTGTTACGGTCGAGCAGGAAGCTGATCTCGCCCCGCGGGGAGAGCGGCACCAGGATCATGACGGCCGCCACGAGCCCGATGCCCGCGGGCAGGGCCTTGGCAAGGAAGGCCACCATGCGATCGTGCGAGCCGCCGGGCGCGGCAAAGTGCCGGCGGCGGTTGCGGACCTGGTTGGCTTCGACCGACATGCCTGTTTACGCTCCGATCAGGCGGCTTCGTGGCTGAAGATATCGTGGTCCGGCCAGCCGGCCAGGTCGAGCCGGGCGCGGGCGGGCAGGAAGTCGAAACAGGCCTGGGCGATGTCGCTGCGATTCTCGCGGGCAAGGCGCATCACCAGGATCTGGTGCATCGCATGAAGGTATCGCACGTCCGAAGCGGCATAGTCCTTCTGCGCCTCGGTCAGTTCGGCGGCGCCCCAGTCGCTGGACTGCTGCTGCTTGGAGACTTCCTTGCCCAGCAGTTCGCGCACCAGGTCCTTCAGCCCGTGTCGATCGGTGTAGGTCCGCACGAGCTTGCTGGCGATCTTGGTGCAGAATACCGGTGCGGCGGTGACGCCCAGGTAGTGCTCGATCGCCGCGAGGTCGAACCGCGCGAAGTGGTAGAGTTTCAGGCGCGCCGGATCGGCCAGCACCGCTTTCAGGTTCGGCGCGGCAAACTCGCTGCCGGGCGCAAAGCGGACGAGATGCTCGTCGCCCTGTCCGTCGGAAATCTGGACCACGCAAAGGCGGTCGCGCGGGGTGATCAAGCCCATCGTCTCGGTGTCGACGGCGACGGGTCCCGGCGCAAGCACGCCTTCGGGGAGATCTTCTTCGTGGAGATAGACAGCCATGGTCCGGAAATGCTTAGGGACTGGGCCTGAGTTAGGCAATGGCCAAGGCGGCCGGAGTTTGATCCGAACGCACAAGTCCGGGACGCCGATGGCCGCCGACAGATCGGGAGTAAGCCGCAAGTGGACGCTTCAGGAGCCATGCAGGGCGTGCCGCCATCCTGGCAGGCCGCGCTAGGTCCGGTGCTGGGTTCCCCCGAATCGCGCCATCTCGGCGGCTGGCTTCAGGCCGAGGAAGACGCCGGAAAGCGGATCTATCCGCCGCGCGGCAGCCGCCTCAGCGCCCTGGAACTGACGCCGCTGGACGAAGTGCGCGTGGTCATCCTGGGGCAGGATCCCTACCACGGCGCCGGACAGGCGCATGGCCTGGCCTTCTCGGTTGCGCATGGCGTGCGGGTGCCGCCTTCGCTGGCGAACATGTACAAGGAACTGGCGACCGATTGCGGCGTCACGGCGCCGGGACACGGCAACCTGGAGCACTGGGCGCGGCAGGGGGTCCTGCTGCTCAACAATGCGCTGACAGTGGAGGAGGGCCAGGCCGGGTCTCACCAGAAAAAGGGCTGGGAGGCGATCACCGATGCTGCCGTGGCCGCCGTCGCCGCGAAATCGGAGCCCTGCGTGTTCCTGCTCTGGGGCAATCACGCGAAGAAGAAGGCCATGCGGGTGCCGGGTCTGGCCTCAAGCCATCACCTCGTGCTGACCGCGCCGCATCCCAGCCCGCTGTCTGCCCATGCCGGATTCTTCGGCAGCCGGCCCTTCAGCCAGGCCAATGCCTTTCTGGAGGCCAACGGTCGCGGCCGGATCGACTGGTAGGCCCCTGGCGCCGCGTCACAGCGGCGCGTTCAGGCGGAGACGCCGGATATGGCCTCGTCCATGACGTAGTGGCTCATCGCCCCGCCCACGCCCATGTCGCCGAAGGCGGCGCGGAAGCGGGTAAAGCTGTCCAGCGCGCGGGCAGCCTCGTGGGCTTCCATCGATGTCCACACGACGTTGAAGGTGAATTTCGACGGATTCTCCACCCCCCGGCCGAATCGGACAGAGACGACGCCCTCGCAAGCGGCGAGCTGCGCCAGCCCGTCTTCGTTCATGGCCGCGGCGAAAGCGTCCTCGGCGCCCGGACGCACTTCGATCTCGGCGATTTCCAGCAGCATTCGGGCGTTCTCCGGGGGACAGGGACGAGCGAGCCTCGCCGCGTCCCGGCCTTGGGTCAATCGCCGGCCAGGAGTGATCGCCCGGACGGAATGCCAGCATGAAAAAGGGGCGCTCCTTGCGGAACGCCCCTTTTCAATTCAGCGGACCGGCCAGCTTCAGCGCGGCAGTTCGGAAGCGCCCATGAGCGCTTCGTCCACGGCGCGGGCGCACTGGCGGCCTTCGCGGATCGCCCAGACCACCAGCGACTGGCCGCGGCGCATGTCGCCGCAGGACCAGATGGCCGGGTCGCTGGTGCGGTAGTCGACCATGGTGGCCTTGACGTTGCCGCGGGCGTCCAGATCGACGCCCGACTGGTCGAGCATGCCGGCCTTGCGGGGGCCGACGAAGCCCATGGCGAGCAGGATGAGGTCGGCCTGGAGCGTGAACTCGCTGCCTTCCACTTCCTGCATCTTGCCGTCCTTCCACTCGACGCGGACGCATTCGAGGGCACGGACGTCGTTGTCGCCGACGACACGCTTGGTCAGCACCGCCCAGTCGCGATCGACGCCTTCCTCGTGGCTGGACGAAGTGCGCAGCTTGAGCGGCCAGTTCGGCCAGGACATCGCCTTGTTCTCGTGAAGCGGCGGCTTGGGCATGATTTCCAACTGGGTGACCGAAGCGGCGCCCTGGCGGTTGGAAGTGCCGACGCAGTCCGAACCGGTGTCGCCGCCGCCGATGACGATGACGTGCTTGCCGGTGGCCGAGAGCGTCCCGCGCGGAGCCGCGCGCAACTCGTCGTCGCCGGCATTGCGCTTGTTCTGCTGGGTCAGGAATTCCATCGCGAAGCGCACGCCCGGCAGTTCGAAGCCGGGGATGTTCAGCGGACGGGGATCTTCGGCACCGCCGGAGAACACGACAGCGTCGAAGTTTTCCTTGAGCGAGGCGACCGAGACCGTCACGCCCACTTCGGTGGAGGTGCGGAATTCCACGCCTTCAGCCATCATCTGCACCAGGCGGCGGTTGATGAGGTGCTTTTCCATCTTGAAGTCGGGAATGCCGTATCGAAGCAGGCCGCCGACCCGATCATTCTTCTCGAACAGGGTCACCGAGTGGCCGGCGCGGGCCAGCTGCTGCGCGCAGGCCATGCCCGCCGGGCCGGAACCGACCACGGCCACCGACTTGCCGGTCTTCTTCTCGGCAGGCTTCGGCGTGATCCAGCCTTCCTGCCAGCCCTTGTCGACGATCGCGCATTCGATCGACTTGATGGTGACCGGCTGGTCGATGATGTTCAGCGTGCACGCGGCCTCACACGGGGCGGGGCAGATGCGGCCGGTGAACTCGGGGAAGTTGTTGGTCGAGTGGAGGACTTCCAGTGCGTTCTTGAAGTCGTCCTCGTAGACCAGGTGGTTCCAGTCGGGGATGATGTTGTTGACCGGACAGCCGGTATGGCAGTGCGGCACGCCGCAGTTCATGCAGCGCGATGCCTGGTCCTTCAGCGCTTCCGTCGACAGCGGGACGACGAATTCGTTGTAGTTCTTCAGGCGCTCGGTGGCGTCGCCGTAAGTGCGATCCTGGCGGTCCAGTTCGAGGAAGCCGGTTTCCTTGCCCATCTTGATACGTTCCTAGATCTTATTCTGCTGCGACCGAGGCGGCTTCGAGGCGTTCCGCCTCCTGCTGGCGCAGAGCCTTCGCATAGTCGCGCGGCATCACCTTGACGAACTTGCCCAGCGCGTTCGACCAGTCGTCGAGCAGCGCGCGGGCTCTTTTCGAGCCGGTGTGCAGGTGGTGGCGTTCGAGCAGGATGCGCAGGCGCTCCGCATCGTGGCGCAGCATGTCGCCCATGCCCAGGTCGCGGACCGAGACGGTGCGCTGCTGGGGACGGCCGGTTCCCTCTTCGTCTTCGTCTTCGGCCGAGATGCGGATGAGATCGACCATCGCCGGGTTCACCAGCTTCTCGAACTCGCCGTCCTCGTCGTAGACGTAGGCGATGCCGCCGGACATGCCTGCCGCGAAGTTGCGGCCGGTCTTGCCCAGCACCGTGACGACGCCGCCGGTCATGTATTCGCAGCCGTGGTCGCCGCAGCCTTCGACGACCGCGATCGCGCCCGAGTTGCGGACTGCGAAGCGCTCGCCGCCGACGCCGTTGAAGAACGCCTCGCCGGAAATCGCGCCGTAAAGCACGGTGTTGCCGACGATGATGTTCTTGAGCGGATCGCGGTTCACATGGCCGGGCTGGCGCACGATCACGCGGCCGCCGGACAGGCCCTTGCCGACATAGTCGTTGGCATCGCCGGTCAGGTCGAGCGTGACGCCGTGGGCAAGCCAGGCGGCGAAGCTCTGGCCGGCAACGCCGGTGAGCTTCACGTTGATCGTGTTGTCGGGCAAGCCGTCATGGCCGTAGCGACGGGCCACTTCGCCCGAGAGCATCGCGCCGACCGTGCGGTTGACGTTGATGACGCTCTTTTCGATGCGAACGGCCTGGCGGTTTTCCAGGGCATCGCCCGAAGCGGCGATGAGCTCGTTGTCGAGCGCGTTCTCAAGACCGTGGTCCTGCGCTTCGCTCCAGCCCAGCGAGGGGCTGTCGCCCAGCGGTGCCTGGTAGAGCACCTTGGACAGGTCGACACCCTTGGCCTTCCAGTGCTGGACAGCCTTCTTCATGTCGAGCTTGTCGACCCGGCCGACCATTTCCGCGATCGTGCGGAAGCCGAGTTCGGCCATGATCGCGCGCAGTTCCTCGGCGACGAAGAAGAAGTAGTTGACCACATGCTCGGGCTGGCCGGTGAAGCGGGCGCGCAGGACGGGGTCCTGGGTGGCGACGCCGACCGGGCAGGTGTTGAGGTGGCACTTGCGCATCATGATGCAGCCGGCCGCGATCAGCGGCGCGGTGGCGAAGCCGAACTCTTCCGCGCCGAGCAGCGCGGCCACGGCAACGTCACGGCCGGTACGCAGGCCGCCGTCGGCCTGGACCACCACGCGGCTGCGCAAGTTGTTGAGCAGCAGGGTCTGCTGAGTTTCGGCCAGGCCGATTTCCCAGGGCGAACCCGCGTGCGTCAGCGAGGTGAGCGGCGAAGCGCCGGTGCCGCCTTCGTAGCCCGAGATCGTGATGTGGTCCGCGCGCGCCTTGGAAACGCCCGCGGCAACCGTGCCCACGCCCACTTCGGACACCAGCTTGACCGAGACGCGGCTGGTCGGGTTCACGTTCTTGAGATCGTGAATGAGCTGCGCGATGTCTTCGATCGAGTAGATGTCGTGGTGCGGCGGCGGCGAAATCAGGCCGACGCCCGGCGTCGAGTGACGGGTGGCGCCGATGGTCTTGTCCACCTTGTCGCCCGGCAGCTGGCCGCCTTCGCCGGGCTTGGCGCCCTGGGCCATCTTGATCTGGATGTCGTCGGCGTTGACGAGGTACTCGGTGGTCACGCCGAAGCGGCCCGAGGCGACCTGCTTGATCGACGAACGCATGGAGTCGCCGCCCGGCAGGGGCTTGAAGCGCGAGGGATCCTCGCCGCCTTCGCCGGTGTTCGACTTGCCGCCGATGCGGTTCATCGCCATCGCCAGCGTGGTATGCGCTTCCCACGAGATCGAGCCGTAGCTCATCGCGCCGGTGGCGAAGCGCTTCACGATCTCGCTGGCAGGCTCCACTTCGGAAATGTGGATCGCCTGGCCGGGAACGAACTCCATCAGCCCGCGGATGGTGAGCATCCGGGTCGACTGGTCGTTGATGGTGCGGGCGAATTCCTCGTACTTGGCGGGGATATTGCCGCGCACGGCGTGCTGGAGCGCGCCGATGTTCTCGGACGTCCAGGCGTGTTCCTCGCCGCGGACGCGCGAGCCGTAGATGCCGCCGACGTCGAGCATGCTGGCGTAGATCGGGTTGTCGCCATAGGCCGCATCGTGGCGGCGGACGGCTTCTTCCGCGATTTCGGTCAGGCCTGCGCCTTCGATGGTGGTGGCGGTTCCGGTGAAGTACTTGTCCACGAAGGCGGTCGAGAGGCCGACCGCGTCGAAGATCTGCGCGCCGCAATAAGACTGATAGGTCGAGATGCCCATCTTGGACATGACCTTGCGGATGCCCTTGCCGACGGCATAGACGTAGTTCTTCGCCGCCTGCTCCGCCGAAACCGGCAGGTTCTTGCGAACGCGCACGGCCTCGATGGTCTCGAAGGCGAGATAGGGGTTGATCGCTTCGGCGCCGAAGCCCGCGAGCGCGCAGAAGTGGTGGACTTCACGCGCTTCGCCAGTTTCCACGACGAGGCCGGTCTGCATGCGCAGGCCCTGGCGGACGAGGTGGTGGTGCACGGCGGCCGTCGCCAGCAGGGCCGGCATCGGGATACGGTCGGGGCCCTGGGCACGGTCGGACAGGACGAGGATGTTCTTGTCCGCCAGCACCGCTTCGGTCGCGGCCCAGCACATTTCCTTGATCGCCATTTCGATGCCCGCGGCGCCGGTCTTGGCGTCCCAGGTCATGTCGATGGTGGCGGTGCGGAAGGCGCCGTCGAGCGCGGCTTCCACCGAACGGATCTTGGCGAGGCCAAGGTCGGTCAGGATCGGCTGGCTGACTTCCAGGCGCTTGTGCGTGCCGGCATCGTGGCCAAGCAGGTTCGGGCGCGGGCCGATCATCGAGACGAGGCTCATGACCAGTTCCTCGCGGATCGGGTCGATCGGCGGGTTGGTGACCTGCGCGAAGTTCTGCTTGAAGTAGTCGTAAAGCAGGCGGGCCTTGTTCGACAGCACCGGGATCGGCGTATCGGTGCCCATCGAGCCGAGCGGATCGTCCGCAGCGACGGCCATCGGCTCCAGGAAGCGGCTCACGTCTTCCTGGGTATAGCCGAAGACCTGCTGGCGATCGAGCAGCGTGCCGGTGGGCGCGGGCAGCTCGGCCAGTTCGGGTTCGATCACGTCGAGATCGGCCAGCTTGTACTGCGCCTGGTCGAGCCACTTCTCGTAAGGCTCTTCATTGGCAAGCTGGGTCTTGATTTCCTCGTCCTCGATGATGCGGCCCTGATCGAAGTCGATCAGGAGCATCCTGCCGGGCTGGAGGCGCCACTTGCGGACGATGTTGTCTTCCTTGATCGGAAGCACGCCGGATTCCGACGCCATGACGCAGATGTCGTCGTCCGTGACGAGGAAGCGCGCGGGGCGCAGCCCGTTACGGTCGAGCGTGGCGCCGATCTGGCGGCCGTCGGTGAAGGCCACGGCGGCCGGACCGTCCCAGGGCTCCATCAGGGCGGCGTGGTATTCGTAGAAGGCGCGGCGTTCCGGCGTCATCAGCGGGTTGCCCGCCCATGCTTCCGGAATCAGCATCATCATCGCGTGGCTGAGCGAATAGCCGCCCGCCAGCAGCAGCTCGAAAGCGTTGTCGAGGCAGGCGGTGTCCGACTGGCCATGCGGGATCAGCGGCCACATCTTGTCGAGATCGGCGCCGAGCAGCTCGGATTCCATGGTGCGGCGGCGCGCGTTCATCCAGTTCACGTTGCCGCGAACCGTGTTGATCTCGCCGTTGTGGGCCATGAAGCGGAACGGATGCGCCAACTTCCAGCTCGGGAAGGTGTTGGTCGAGAAGCGCTGGTGCACGAGGCCGAGCGCCGAGACGAACTCTGGATTGCGCAGATCGTCGTAGAACGAGCCGACCTGGGTCGCCAGCAGCAGGCCCTTGTAAACGATCGTGCGGCTGGAGAAGCTCGGCATGTAGAGCTCGGTCAGGCCGGGCAGCTTGTGCTTTTCGGCCATGGCCTTGAGCGGGTTCTGCGTCTGCTTGCGGATCGCCAGGATCTTGCGCTCGAAAGCGTCCTGGTCGGCGCAGTTGTCGCCGCGGCCGACGAAGCACTGGCGGATCACCGGCATCGAGTTGATGACGGTCTTGCCCAGACCATCGAGCGTGACGGGCACGTCGCGCCAGCCGATCAGGTGCTGGCCTTCCTTGGCGATGAACTTTTCGAAGGTCTGCGTGATGAGGTCGCGGCTGGCCTCGTCCTGCGGCAGGAAGCACATGGCGACAGCATAGTCGCCCGGCTGCGGCAGTTCGACGCCGGTCGCGGCGGCCCAGCTGCGGAACAGGCCATCGGGAAGCTGAGTCAGGATTCCTGCGCCGTCACCCAGCAGCGGGTCGGCACCCACCGCACCGCGGTGGTCGATATTTTTCAGGATTTCCAGCGCCTGAGTAATGATAGCATGCGTTTTCTGGCCTTTGATATGGGCTACGAAGCCCACACCACAGGAGTCGTGTTCGTTACGCGCATCATAAAGGCCCTGGGGCTTAGGAAATCCCATCGATATAAACCCATCCTGTCATTTTTTGCCGGGGACCTGTCCACGCCCCGCCGCGCACGAATCGTGCGGCGCCGGTGCGCGTCATGGTGGTCCCTCGCGCCCCCATGACGATTGCGGGACGCTTTTGCAATGGTGAAGGCAGGGGTGCGCGCAAAATTTAGTGCGTGTGCGCGGGAAAAAAGGGAATTTTGTTATGCGAAAACGTGTTTCAGTTGCGTGGAACGCGTTTTAACAGGGGCGGGCCTCTCAAAGGCCAGTCCCCGGGACCGACCGTTCAGGCGGCCCCGCTCATGCGCTGGAGCGTGGCAAGCGCGGCGCGCAGGGCCTTTTCTGTTTCGCTGGGATCGGGGCGCGCGGGCGGGTCGAACGGGCGGTGCCCACCGTCCTCGGCAAGGTGCGCCTCTTCCACCGAGCCTGAGTCCTCGCCGAAAGCCTCGGCGGGGGCGGCGTTCTCGTCGAAGCGCACGAAGTTCTGGCGGGGCGCCTGGCGCGAGAGGTTGAGCAGCGAGGAGTAACCCTGCTCGAGCACGGCCTCCTGTTCGTCGTCCTCGGGAGCCTCGGCATAGTCGAAGTCCTGCGAGAGCGGGTCGAAGGCGGCATATTTGCCGAGATCCTCGGCCTCGGCCTCATCACCAAGCCGTTCCGCCTCTTCGGCATCCGCCAGGGTGCGGGCCAGGACCGAGATCGGGCGGGCCGGCGCCAGGCCGATGTGGCGGGGCGGGACGTAGCCGGGCAGTGCGTCCTCGGCTTCGTCATGGCCGAAGGCATCGAAGCCCACTGGACGCAGGGCCGCGGGGATGCGGGTGGTGGCGGAAGGGACGATGTCCTGCTCCGGCGATTCCCGATCCGGCGATGCTTCGTCCGGGACCGGGCGCAGGGGCGCCGTGAACGGAGCTACCGAGGCAAGGCGCGGGAGCGTGGAGAGGGAAGTGGCAGGCGCGGGGAAAGCGATGGTCTCGGTGCCCGGCGATGCGGGATCGAAAAGCGGCGCCGGCATTTCGGCGGTTGCGGTGCCGTTGGGCGCCGCGATTTCTGAAGCCGTGCCGTCGGACGGCGCGCTGTCAGGAGTGGCGGCCTGAAGACGGCGCCTGCGCTGCTGCTCCATGGCCAGCGCCAGGCGTTCGAGCAGCTCGACTTGCGAAAGGTCTTCAAGGTCGGCGCCGGCAATCCGCTCCGCGGCCTGCGGCAGCTCTTCTGCGGCCCGGAAGGACACGGCGATATCGGCCGTCTCCCCCGTTTCGGGGGAAAACAGCGGCCGGCCTTCGGAAGCCGGGGTTTCGGCCACTTCCGACAAGGAGCGCGAATAGGCTTCGAACAGGCGGTTGTTCAGGGTTTCGGGCGCCGGTGCGGATGCGGCGGGCTCGGGAACATCGTCCTGCGAGACGGCCCAGGCGGCCGGCGAGAAGGTGTGGGCTTCCTGGCGCGGTTCGAGCCATTCCGGGATGCGGCCGAAGGGGCCGTGATCGTCTTCGGCAAAGCCGCCCTGGCCAGGAACGACCTGGTCGATGGTTTCCGGCTTGGCCTCCTCAGCGCGGGCCTCGGAAGCGATTTCGGCTTCGTCCTCGTTAGCGACAGACCATTCGGCGGCCAGCGATTCGGGCATGTGCGATTCGGGCATCTCGGCGGTTTCGAGAGCGCCGGCCGTGTCCAGGTCGCTCTCGGCCAGGGTCGGTTGGCGATAGGCGTGCTGCTCGGGCGGGAGCGCCGGGTCGGTCAGGCCGGCGGCCTCGATGCCTTCCAGGTCGAGATCGGAGAGGTTGAGAATCGGCGGCTGGCCGTTCCCGGAAACTTCGGCGTCGGTTTCGGCTGCGGCATCGGCCTCTTCCAGCCGGGGCGCTTCCTCGGCCACCAGCGCGAAAGCACGGCGGCGGCGCGGCATGGTGGCGGACTTGCGGTCCTGCGCCGGGTCGGCTTCGGGTTCGAGATCGGTTTCCGCAGGTTCCAGCCCGGCGAACGGCATGCGCGCCGTGCCGGTTTGCGAGGTCTGCGCTTCGGCGGTCTGGGCCACGCGGCGGGCGGCCACCAGGCCGATCAGTCCGCCCAGGCCGGTAAGCCCCAGGGCGAACAGGATGCGGGCGGTCGTCCCCAGCGGGGGCGCGGCCATGGGCACCAGCTTGGCAATGCCGGTCGACAGGACGATATGTTCGATCAGCGCCGGACTGACGATGATCGATCCCAGGCCGAACAGGGCCGCGAACCACAAGGCCACGATGGCGGGGAACAAGGGATGACGGCTGATCGGCTGGGGCTTCCTGTTCTCTGGTTTCGCCACGTTTCTAAACCCCGTTCTCAGATCTGTTTGAGCGGAAGCCGCCAGCTCAGGCAGCGGTTTCCAGCCCTTTTCGTGCATCGAGAGGTGCCACCATTTGGTAAACGTCTCGATAACGACCGGCATTGACGGCCCAATCGTGCCGTTCCCGGACATGTTGGAGCCCGGCCTGGCGGTAGGCATCCCACGATTCGCGCGCCTCCAGCAAGCCCGCAAGTGCGGCGGCGCAGGCGGCGGGATCGTCTGGCGCGAAGAGAGTGCCGGTCTTGCCGTGAGTGACCAGTTCGCGGTGCCCGCCCACGTCGCTGGCGGCCACGAGCTTGCCCTGCGCCATGGCCTCCAGCGGCTTGAGCGGCGTGACGAGGTCCGTCAGCCGGCTTTTCTTGCGCGGATAGGCCATCACGTCGGCCAGCGCGTAATAGCGCTCCACGTCCTGATGCGGCACGCGGCCGATGAAGCGGATCGCGCCGGCAGCGGGAGAAGCCAGCGCCTGCGCCCGCAGCGCCTCTTCGCGCGGGCCGCCGCCCACCAGCAGCAGCCGCGCCAGGGGCTGGCGTTCCAGCAGCAGCGGCATGGCGGCGATCAGGTCGTCCAGCCCTTCGTAGTCGTAGAAGCTCCCGATGAAGCCGATCACCGGGCAGGCCAGGGCGCCGGCGGGGCCATCCACCTCGAACCCGAGTTCGCGGGCGAGCGCGGGATCGCGCGGGGGCGGCGCGCCGAACAGGCTGAGGTCGACGCCGTTGGGCATAAGCGTGATCTTCCCCGCCGGAACGCCGCGCGCGACGAGGTCTTGGCGCAGGCCGTCGCAGATCGTCACGACGGCATCGGCGCGCGACACCACGCGGTTCTCCAGCGCCCGGGTCAGGCGGTACTTCAGCGAGCCTTCGCGGCCCGTGGCGTTGCCGACCGCGGCGTCTTCCCAGAAGGCGCGAATTTCATAGACGAGCGGAATGCCGTGGCGCCGGGCGACGCGCGCGGCGGCCGCGCCGCAGAGCGAGGGCGAGTGGGCATGGAGCACGTCCGGCCGCCATTCGTGCACCACCCGCTCGATGGATTCGGCGAAGAGCCCGATCTCGCGCCATTCGCGCAGGACCGGCGGGCCGCCCACCGATCCCGACGTGCGATGGAACACCAGGCCATCGGCTTCCTCCACCGCGGGGCCGGCCGCCTTGTGGCGTATGCCGGTGACGCCCCGGACTTCGAAGCCCATGGCCTCCTGCGCCTTCAGGATCGCGCGGGTGCGGAAGGTGTAGCCGCTCTGCATCGGCAGCGAATGGTCGAGGACGTGAAGGACGCGGGTCATGAGCCAGGTCGTAAGTCTGCAAGGCTTAACGCCGCGTCAACTCCGCACTGCTAGGCCCGGCGCCGATGGTCGACATCCTTGCCCTTGCCCTGAGTCACGGACTGCTGGCGCTGGCCGCCTGGCGGCTGCTGATGCGGCCGGATCTCGATGTCGAATCGGCGCGCGGGAACGCATCCTCTCCGGCCGACACGGCGCCGGCTGCAGGCGGAAAGGCCCGGGCCTCGCGGTCGAGAACCGCGCCCGTCCGCCGCGAGATGCGCTGGCCCGGCGCAGACGACCCGCGCGAGGACGGCGATGCTTGACCTTGCGCTGACGGGCTTCGTCGCCTGCTTCCTGCTGATCGGCTTCCGGCGCCCGTTCCTCTGGGTGCTATGCTATCTCTACGTGGACATTGTCTCCCCGCAGATCATCTCCTGGGGCATCCTGGCCCATCTGCCGATCTCGCTGATGGCCTTCGCGGCAGCGTTCCTGGGCTGGGTGGCCCTGGACGACAAGCGCGATTCGCGGTTCACCTGGCGGCAGGGCATCCTGGTGCTGCTGCTGCTCTATTGCGGCTTCACCACCTGGACCGCCGTCTATCCGGCCGAAGCGGTGGAAAAGTGGGCCTGGGTGTGGAAGGCGCTGGTCTTCGCGATCTTCCTGCCGTTCACCCTGCGGACCCGTCTGCGGATCGAGGCGGTGGCGCTCGTGATGGTGCTGGCGGCGAGCGCGCTCATCATCGACGGCGGGCTCAAGACGGCGGGCGGCGGCGGCGGCTACGGCACGCTGCGCATCTTCGTGGAGAACAACACCGGCCTTTACGAAGGGTCGATCCTTTCGGCCGTGGCGATCTCCATCATTCCCATCATCCTCTGGCTGGTGAAGTACGGCACGGTCTTTCCGGCGGACTGGCGCGTCTATCTGTTTGCCGGAGCGCTGATCTTCGCCGCTTCGCTGATCCCGGTGGGCACGCAGGCCCGCACCGGGCTGGTGTGCCTGGGCGTGCTCTGCCTGTTCTACCTGAGGACCGCGAAGCACAAAGTGCTGATCGCCGGGGGCATGGCGCTGGCGGTGATGGTGGTGGTGCCGTTCCTGCCACCGGCCTTCCTGGCGCGCATGGGCACGATCGAGAATCACGAGGCCGACCAGTCCGCCAGCACGCGTCTGGGCGTGTGGAAATGGACCTGGGGCTATGTGAAGCAGCATCCCCTGGGCGGCGGCTTCGTGGTCAACCAGTCCAGCCGCGTCGAATACGATACCGTGGCCAAGACGACCGTGGACGGCAGCACCGAGATTCGGCGCACTCATGTGGTGGAGGAGGGCCGGGCCTTCCATTCGAGCTACTTCGAGATGCTGGGAGAGCAGGGCTTCCCCGGTTTCGGGCTATGGATCCTGCTCCAATTGACGGGCCTGCTGCAGATGGAGCAGATCCGCCGCCGCTGGCGCAAGCGCACCGGTCCGGACGAGGCCTGGGTGGCGCCGCTGGCGGTGTCGCTCCAGCTGGCCCAGGTGGTCTACCTGATCGGATCGCTGTTCGTGGGCATCGCCTTCCAGCCGTTCATCCTCATGCTGATCGGGCTGCAATGCGGGTTCTGGAGCTATCTGAAGCGCATCGACGTGCGGCTGCCGCAGGCCTCGATTCGCCCCGCCAGAGCCGCCATGCGAACTGCCTGACCCGGCTTTCGGACATCGCGCACCGGTTTTCCGCGATGAAATATTCCTAACACCCGCGGATTCCCTATCACCCTGAAAATGCCCGGGCATTCGCATTTACGGCAAATTAACCTTTAACCTTCATTGGTCCTATGGTTAATACATGGAAATATCCGTTCCGGCTGGGGATTTGGGCCGATGGACGGGGGGCGAAAGGGAATTCCGATGCGAGTGCTGCTGATCGAGGATGAACCGACTACTGCGCGGGCCATCGAACTCATGCTGACGGCCGAAGGTTTCAACGTCTACTCCACCGATCTCGGTGAAGAAGGCCTCGATCTCGGCAAGCTCTACGATTACGACATCATTCTGCTCGACCTCAACCTGCCGGACATGCACGGCTATGACGTGCTGAAGAAGCTGCGCGTGGCCAAAGTGCAGACGCCGGTTCTCATTCTTTCCGGCATCTCCGAAATGGATTCGAAGGTGCGCTCGTTCGGCTTCGGCGCCGACGACTACGTAACCAAGCCCTTCCACCGCGAAGAACTGATCGCGCGTATCCACGCCGTCGTTCGTCGTTCGAAGGGCCACTCGCAGTCGGTCATCCGCACCGGCAAGCTGGTGGTGAACCTCGACGCCAAGACCGTCGAAGTCGACAGCGCCCGCGTGCACCTGACCGGCAAGGAATATGCGATGCTGGAGCTGCTCTCGCTGCGCAAGGGCACCACGCTGACCAAGGAAATGTTCCTCAACCACCTTTACGGCGGCATGGACGAGCCGGAACTGAAGATCATCGACGTCTTCATCTGCAAGCTGCGCAAGAAGCTGGCCCACGCCTGCGGCGGCGCCAACTACATCGAGACGGTCTGGGGCCGCGGCTATGTGCTGCGCGATCCGGACGAGCTTCAGGAAGTCGCGTAAAACCTACCCCTTGCGCGCCCCTTGCGGGGATGTGACGCGTGAACGGAACGGCCTGCCCCTCGGGGTGGGCCGTTTCGTTTTGCAGGCCTTGTTTGTGGGGCTGGGCTGGGCACCGGCGCGTTCCGGGCGCATGCTTGGCAGATGCCGATGTTTGTGCCCGCCCCGCTGGGCACCCCGACCCTGATCGATACTCGCTCTCACCACCTCCTTCGTCATTGCGAGGAGGCGAAGCCGACGTGGCAATCCAGGGCGGCGTGGAACTGCCCTGGATTGCTTCGCTACGCTCGCAATGACGAAGGTGGGGGTGGGTCGGGCATACGGTGCCAAGGTGCCAAGGTGCCAAGGTGCCAAGGTGCCAAGGTGCCAAGGTGCCAGGGTGCCAAGGTGCCAAGGTGCCAGGGTGCCAAGGTGCCAGGGTGCGAGGGTGCCAGGGTGCCAGGGT
>Ga0160437_1000341_pt1 | contig 25214 bp, 25 predicted proteins | sample HID1975I_E0MG_FD_108227 | JGI IMG/M metagenome (GOLD analysis project Ga0160437, IMG submission 108227) | Enriched soil microbial communities from UW Madison campus, WI, USA - HID1975I_E0 MG | ecosystem: Environmental > Terrestrial > Soil > Unclassified | place: USA: Madison, Wisconsin... | reverse complement strand
CCGCGCCCGCCAGATGATGCGCGCAGGCGGCGCCGATAATGCCCGCGCCGACGATCAGGACGTCTTTCGAAGGGTGTGGCATGCGTAGGCTTCCGTTGGCGGTCAGCGCTTAGAGCCGGATGCCCCAGCCGAAGGGGTCGTCGGGCTGGATCAGCAAGGTGGACTCGGCGCAGACGTGTGCGCGCCCGCGGATGGTGGGGATGATTTGCGCGCCGTCCATTTCATAGCTGGCCTGGAAGGTGCTGCCGATGACGCTGGCCTGCCGCCAGATCTGCCCCGGCGCCAGCTTGCCGTCTGCCGCGAGGCAGGCGAGCTTGGCGCTGGTGCCGGTGCCGCAAGGCGAACGGTCATAGGCCTTGCCGGGGCACAGCACGAAGTTGCGGCTGTCGGCGTTGGGATCGGGCGCGAACAGCTCGATGTGATCGATGTGCGCGCCGTCGCGGCCCGCGATGCCCGAGGCTTGCAATGCCTGGCGGATGGCCCAGGCGTACTGGGTCAACGCGTCTAGGTTGTCGGGCGCGACGCGTTGCGTGTGCTGGCTGACAAGGAAGAACCAGTTGCCGCCCCACGCCACATCGCCAAGCACCTTGCCGTATCCGGGCACATCAACGCATACGGCTTCACGCAGCCGGTAGGCGGGCACGTTGCGCACGCTGACCGATTCGTCTTCGTGCAGGGTGGCGCGGATGGTGCCCACCGGGGTTTCGATGCCGTGCACGCCGGGCTGGATACGGCGCAGGTAGGCCAAGGTGGCGACCAGGCCGATGGTGCCGTGGCCGCACATGCCCAGATACCCGGCATTGTTGAAGAAGATCACGCCGGCGGCATTGGCCGGGTTCTGCGGCGGGCAAAGCAAGGCGCCCACCATGACGTCGCTGCCGCGAGGTTCCAGGACGGTAGCCGCGCGCCAGGCGTCGTGTTTGTCGGCCAGGCGGCGTTGCCGTTCGGCCATGTCGCCCGTGCCCAGATCGGGAAAGCCGGAGACGACAAGCCGGGTGGGTTCACCGCCGGTATGGGAGTCGATGACACGGATCTGATTCATTGACGCGCCTTGTGCAGAAGTTGTAGACGTGCAGCGGGCAAACGGCCTGACAACGCGTGGCTTGCCGGCGGACGAACGAGAATCGAACGGGCTAGTCTAGGCAATTAAACGCGTGGCGTCGTGTCGTAGAGACCGCAACGCCACGCATTTTTTTTGGCCGGACGAGGCAGCGATAACTCCATGACATTGCAGGCAATTTCTGGGGGTTATCAATGCTCGTCATCGCCCGGGCGTTCGCCGCGATCAGGGCACCGACTGGTACTGCGCGGGACGGGTCGCCAGGGCGTGCGCCACCACGCGCTCGATCAAGGCGCGTTCTTCGCCGATTACCGGCAGGCGCGGGCGGCGCACGTGCTCGGTGCCCACGCCGACCAAGGCGTCGATCAGCTTCAGGTTCTGGACCAGCTTGGTGGATACGTCCAGATGCAGCAACGGCGTCATCCATTGATAGAGCGCCAGCGCTTCGGCGAATTTGCCCGCCTTCATCAGGTCGTACAGGGCGACGGTTTCACGAGGAAACGCGCAGCCCACGCCGGCAAGCAGGCCATCGCAACCCAGCGCCAGGCCTTCATAGGCCAGGTCGTCCACACCCAGGAAGATCTGGTAGCGATCGCCCACGACGTTGCGCAGATCGGTCACGCGGCGGGTGTCGCCCGAACTGTCCTTGACGGCGGTGATCCACTTGCAGTCGGCCAGCTCGGCCATGTGGGCGGGGGTCAGGTCCACGCGATAGGCCAGCGGGTTGTTGTAGACCATGATGGGTTGCTGCGCGGCCTCGGCCATCGTGCGCACGTTCAGCATGGCCTCGCGGGCGTCCGCCACGTAGATCAGCGACGGCATGACCATGAAGCCCGCCACCCCCAGCTTGTTGGCGCCTTCGATGTAGCGCAGGGCTTCGCGCGTGCTGGTCTCGGACACGTTGGCCAGCACGGGCACACGGCCGCCCGACGCTTCCAGCGCGATCTTGGCGACCTGGAGCTTTTCTTCCAGCGTCAACGTGCTGGCTTCGCCCAGCGAGCCGCAGGTGACCATGCCATGGATGCCGTTGCGGATCTGGAAATCGATGTGCTTGGCGGTGCCTTCCGCGTCGATCCGTTCGTCGGCGTGGAATTTCGTGGTGATGGCGGGGAAGATGCCTGTCCAGCGAGGGTGCGTCATGAGGAACTCCAGGTTCACGTGCGGTGGGTGGCTTCAGATATATAGTTAATATATTTAATTCGCAGGTTAAAGGAATGGGGGTTAACGAGCGCTTGGCGTTCCGGCCCAAATTTAAATGGATGTGGTAGTGAGAATGGTTATAATTTAGGCCGATAAAAAACAGGCATCAGCCGCGGGGCTTGCCTGTTGTCTTTATCAGACTAAAAACCAGAGGAAACAGAATGACTTTTGCTAGGACTTTGGCCGCCATCGCCCTCATGGGCTGCGCGGGCGCTGCGCAGGCGCACTTTGTTTGGCTGGAACGCGGGGACGAGGGCCCGGCCAAGGCGTACTTCGGCGAATGGGCCGACGACGTGCGCGAGAAGCAGGATGGCTTGCTGGGCAAGATCCTGGTGGCGCCGGTGGTGACGGCCGCCGACGGCACCGTGCTGAAGGCGTCGGGCAAGGGCGCGGATTTCGTTGAATTCGCAGCCACCGGAAAGGGCGATGTGCGCCTGGCCCAGCCGATGCAGTTCAAGGAAACGCTGGTCAAGTACGGCGCCAAGGTCGGCCGCACCGACACGCAGCCCAAGCTGGATCTGGAACTGGTGCCCACCGCCGCCGGTGCCAACACCTTTGTCCTGAACTTCGAAGGCAAGCCGCTGGCCAAGACGGAAGTGACCGTCTTCGGCCCCCCGAAATGGGAAAAGCGATTCTGGACCGATGAGAACGGCCGCATCGAGATCACGACGCCGTGGCCGGGTCAGTACGTGCTGGAAGCCGCGCACGTCCAAGAGAAGGCGGGTGAGGCGGACGGCAAGTCCTACGCCAAGATCCGCTACGTTTCCACCACGACCTTCAATGTGAACAAGTGAAAGCTCCCGCAGCCGGCGCAGGCATGATGCGCTATCGCATGGCCGTATTTTCCAGGGCGCTTGCCGCCATTCTGGGCGGCTATGCCCTGGCCTCGGCGGCTGCGGCCTGCCTGGCGGTCTGGCTGCCCATGGGGCGGGCAGACGCCGTCACCACGGCCCAGATGCTGTCCTTCGTGGTCTACGCCTGCGGCGTGATCTGGGTGTTCGCCACGCGCAACGCCTGGCGCGCCTGGGGCGGCATCCTGGTGCCGACCTTGCTGCTGGGCGGCTTGTTCCTGGCCGGCCGCGCGATGGGGGCGGCATGAAGGCAGGAAAGGTCAAAGCGCAGGGTGAAGAAGGCCTGCGCCAATCGATGTCCTGGTTGCATACCTGGGCCGGGCTGATTTTTGGCTGGGTGTTGTTTGCGATGTTCCTGACCGGGTCGCTGGCGTTTTTCCGGCCCGAGATCACACACTGGATGCAGCCCGAGATCCAGGTAAAACCGGCGCCCGCCGTGCAGTCGGTTGAAGTGGCGCAGCGCTATCTGGCCGAGCATGCGCCGGACGCCAAGCGCTGGTTCATCACGCCGCCGTCGAACCGCGAGCCGTTGATCCTGCTGCTGTACCAAGCGCCCAAGCCCAAGCCGGGCGAGCGCGGATTCGTGCGCGTGAAGCTGGACCCGGCCAACGGCCAGGCCGTCACCGGCCGCGAAACGCGCGGCGGCGACTTCTTCTACCGCTTCCATTTCGAACTGGAGACCGCGTTCCCGTGGGGGCGTTGGCTGGCCAGTATTGCGGGCATGTTCATGCTGGTGGCGATCATCAGCGGCATCATCACGCACAAAAAAATATTCACGGATTTCTTTACCTTCCGCCCTAGGAAGGGCGGGCAGCGCGCCTGGATGGACGGCCACAATGTGCTGTCGGTCCTGGGCCTGCCGTTCCATTTGATGATCACCTTCAGCGGCCTGGTGCTGTTCATGGTGATGCTGATGCCGGCAGGCATCAAGGCCGTGTATGAAAACCCGCGCCAGTACACGGATGATGTCTTCAAGTCATTCAAGGTGACGCCGCCGCTGAACCAGCCCGCGCCGCTGATACAGATTGCGCCGCTGGTCGAGCAGGCGCAACAGCAGTGGCAGGGGCGCGTGGGTCGCGTCACGGTCAACAACCCCGGCGATGCCGGCGCCACCGTGACCCTGACCCGCGCCTCTTCTGATGCGGTGTCGTATGGCGTGCTGGCCCCCTGGAAGCGGTTTGACGGCGTCACGGGCAAGCTGCTAGAGGGCCAGGACACGCTCGGCGCTACGGCAAGCACCGCCGGCACCATCACCGGCCTGCACCTGGGCCTTTTCGCCGAACCGCTGTTGCGCTGGTTCTATTTCCTGGTCAGCCTGGCGGGCACCGGCATGGTGGGCACGGGCCTGGTGTTGTGGATTGCCAAGCGGCGCCAGAAGGCGCGTCCGCAAGATACGCGCGAGGCCTTTTCGCTGCGGCTGGTGGATGGCTTGAACGCCGGCACCATCGCGGGCGTGGTGTTTGGCGTGGCCGCGTTTTTCCTGGCCAACCGGCTGCTGCCCGTGGATCTGCCGGGGCGCCAGCTCTGGGAGTCGCGTGCGTTCTTCTCGGCCTGGGCCTTGTCGCTGGTCTACGCCTTTCTTTTCCAGCATCGCAAGTGGCAAGACCTGCTGGCCATCGCCGCCGCCGCGCTGGCCTTGGTGCCGGTGGTCAATGCTTTGACCACGTCGCGCCACCTGGGGGTGTCCTTGCCCGAAGGGGATTGGGTCATGGCGGGTTTCGACCTGACCTGCCTGGCCAGCGCCGTGCTGTTTGCCTGGATGTCGCGCAAGGCGGCACGGGCCCGTCGCTTGCCAGCCAAGGCTCCAGCGAAGGCTCCGGCCCAGGCTTCAATCAAGGCGCCAGCCAAGGCTTCAACCAAGGCTGCCGCCGCGGCGTCCCCGGCCCAGGCTGCCCCCAACGCCGCCGTTTACGAACCGCGAGGTGATACGCCATGACGCTTGCCGCTTTTTGCTTGGCCTACGCGGGCTTTTCCGCCTTGTGCCTGGGGATGGATCGTCACTACGAAGACCTGTTCGACCGCGCCATGCCGCGCCGCCACCGCGTGCCATTGCGCGTATTCGGCTGGATCGCGTTGGCCCTGTCGCTCTATGCGTCCGCCACGGTGTGGGGGTGGAGCTATGGCACGGTGGAATGGATCGGCATTCTCAGCATCGCCGGCCTGCTGCTGATCTGGTTCCTGACTTTCCGCCCGCGCGCGGCGTTGACGGCGGGCGGGGTTTGCGCGTTGGCGGCTCCGCTGCTGGCGGTCTGGTAAGCAAGGCAATCTTCGGGTCTTGCCCCGTTCCGCCGATCCATGCCGGGCCATGCGGGGTGTTCACGGCGGGCCCGGCAAGTGCGGCGCCGAACGGCCGGGCCCGCCGTGGCGCTGGCAAGTTACACTGCTCGTTTCCCCTCGCACACGCCTCTTCGCCCCATGAATACCCGCGTCCTTACCGGCATTACCACCACTGGCACCCCCCACCTTGGCAACTACGCCGGAGCCATCCGGCCCGCGGTAGAGGCCAGCACGCAGCCGGGTGTGGACGCATTCTTCTTCCTGGCCGACTACCACGCGCTGATCAAGTGCGACGACCCGGCCCGCGTGGCACGATCCCGCCTTGAAATCGCCGCGACCTGGCTGGCGGTGGGCCTGGACCACGAGCGGGTCACGTTCTATCGGCAATCCGACATCCCGGAAATTCCCGAGCTGTGCTGGTTGCTGACCTGCGTCACCGCCAAGGGCATGATGAACCGCGCGCATGCCTACAAGGCGTCCGTGGACCAGAACGTAGCCAAGGGCGTGGACCCGGACGACGGCGTCACGATGGGCTTGTTCTCGTATCCCGTGCTGATGGCGGCGGACATCCTGATGTTCAACGCGAACCGCGTGCCGGTCGGCCGCGACCAGATCCAGCACCTGGAGATGGCCCGCGACATCGCCCAACGCTTCAACCATCTGTACGGACGCGACTATTTCACGCTGCCTGAAGTGGCTATTGAGGAAGACGTTGCAACCTTGCCGGGCCTGGATGGCCGCAAGATGTCCAAGAGCTACAACAACACCATCCCGCTGTTCGAAGGCGGCGCCAAGGCGCTGCGCGCGTCGGTGATGCGTATCGTGACCGATTCACGCGCGCCCGGCGAAGCCAAGGATGCCGAAAGCTCGCACCTGTACACGCTGTACCGCGCGTTCGCCACGCAGGCGGAATCGGCGGTGTTTCGCAAGCAGTTGGAAGATGGCATGGGCTGGGGCGACGCCAAGCAGACGCTTTACGAACACCTGGAAAATCGCTTGGCGCCGATGCGCGAAAAGTATGTGGAGCTGATCGCCAACCCGGGCCGCATCGAAGACATCCTGCAAGCGGGCGCCGACAAGGCGCGCAAGCAGGCGCTGCCGTTGATGCAGGACCTGCGTGTGGCGGTGGGCTTGCGCAATCTGAACGCGGGCGCCGGGTCCGGCAAGCCGCAAGGCAAGAAGGACAAGGAGAAGGGCGCGCGCTTCGTCAGCTTCCGTGACGACACGGGCGGTTTCCGGTTCCGCCTGTTGGGCGCCGACGGTGAAGAACTGCTGTTGTCGCAGCGTTTCGCCGACCCCAAGCAAGCGGGCGCCTTGATGCGCCGCCTGCAATCGGAATCGGCCGATCAGGTGCTGCAAGCGGCGGGTGAGGGCTACACGGTCGTCATTGACGGCGTGGCGGTTGCCGAAGCGCCCGAGGGTGGGCAAGGCGATGCCGATGCGCGCCTGACGCGCGTGCGCGAAGCGCTGGCGTCGTTGGCGCAAGAGTAGGCGCTTGCGGGATGGCGGCGCATTGCGTTGCCATCCATGCTGCTACGCCCGCTGCTACTGCTGTCGCTACGCCCGTAGCTGCGCCCGCCACCATCCGCTTTCCGTAAAGGCTCAGGCCGACCGCGCGCCCGCCACGATGCGGCCGTCGCGCACCTGGAAACGCTGCGCGCTGCCTTGGCCTGCAATCTCAAGCAGGTCGCCTTCCGAATAGCCGGTTACGTTGGGGCAGTCCAGCCATTCCGGGTTGATGAAGGGAAAGTACTTCAGCGCGCCGCTGCCTTGGCTGGCGAAATCAAAGGTTGTGTTGGCGACCACTTCGGGGTCCCACTGGCTGGCGTCAAAGGTCAGCGCGCAGCCCACGCCGATGCGGTACACGATACTGGCGCCCATGCTGGCAAAGCCCAGCGCGCCCACTTGAAGCTGGGCGCCATTGCGCAATTCAATCACCCGGCTGCCCAGGCGTTCCAGCGTGATGTGCTTGAAGGCGACTTCGGCGCCGTCAATGATCAGATGCGCATATTGGCCCAGCGTGACTTCGGCGTAGGTGCCGCTATGGCCGGCTTCTTTTTCGGTAATGGTTGCCGCTTCATTGGCGGCAAGCGTAATGGTAGTGCGCATGACGAATGGCTCTCCGGGGCTTTCTACGGGATGGGGGCGCTTTTTCTTTTGCTTCTTGCCTGATAGACGGTTCGCGCCGCGGTTCGCCTGATCATGGATGTTTGTGTCTGCTGTGTTCCCCAATGCCACCAGCTTTTATTATTCGGACACAATTCGATATTTTCCCTTATTTTTAGAATCGTAGATTGAGCGCGCGCAAGAAAATGGGCCCATCTAGGGGAAAGTCCTAGGGGCTCGGCGGGCAGGTAAAAAGCCCGTGCCCAATGAAAAAGCCAGGACCGTGCGGCCCTGGCTTTTTGGTCAACAGACGCGAATGAATCAGCGCTTGAGCTTGGCGAAGGCGTCCGCCATGGCGCTGTTCATGCCGCTGGCGCCACCGGCCGCGTTGCCACGGCCGCCGTCGCCTTGAGCGCGGCGGGGGCGGTCGCCGCCCTTGGGGGCGTCGCCGCTGCGACGCGCGGGGGCGGCGGTGTCGTTCAGGCGCATGGTCAGCGCGACGCGCTTGCGCGCGGCATCCACTTCCAGCACCTTCACGCTGACCGTCTGGCCAACGCGCACGACGTCGCGCGGGTCCTTCACGAATTTTTCGGCCAGTGCCGAAATGTGGACCAAGCCGTCCTGGTGCACGCCTATGTCGACGAACGCGCCGAAATTGGCCACGTTGGTCACCACGCCTTCCAGCACCATGCCCGGATACAGGTCGTTCAAGGTTTCAACGCCTTCCTTGAACTGGGCCGTCTTGAACTCGGGACGCGGGTCGCGGCCGGGCTTTTCCAGTTCGGCGAAGATGTCGCGCACCGTGGGCAAGCCAAAGCGCTCGTCCGTGAAGTCGGACGGTGATACGCCTTTCAGGGCGTCGCGCTGGCCGATGATCTGTTTGACCTCGGCCTTGATCTTCGCAACGATGCGCTCGACCACGGGATAGGCTTCCGGGTGCACCGACGAGGCGTCCAGCGGGTTGTCGCCGTTGGGAATGCGCAAAAAGCCCGCGGCCTGTTCAAAGGCCTTTTCGCCAAAGCGCGGCACCTTGCGCAGGATGTCGCGTGTGGGGAACGCGCCGTTCTCGTCGCGCCAGGACACGATGTTCTTGGCCAAGAGCGAGTTCAAGCCGGACACGCGGGCCAGCAATGCGGCCGACGCGGTGTTCACGTCCACGCCCACGGCGTTCACGCAATCCTCGACCACGGCATCCAGCGAACGCGCCAGCTCGCGCTGGTTGACGTCGTGCTGGTACTGGCCCACGCCAATAGCCTTGGGATCGATCTTGACCAGTTCGGCCAGCGGGTCCTGCAAACGGCGGGCGATGGACACGGCGCCGCGCAGCGTCACGTCCAGGTCGGGGAATTCCAGGGCGGCGGTTTCCGACGCGGAATAGACGGATGCCCCGGCTTCAGACACCACCACGCGGGTGACGTTAAGGTCAGGGAAGCGTTCCATCATGTCGCCCACCAGCTTTTCGCTTTCGCGCGAGGCGGTGCCGTTGCCGATGGCGATCAGGTCGACCTTGTGGCGCGCCACCAGCGCGGCCAGCGTGTTGATCGTGCCGTCGCGGTCGCGGCGCGGTTCAAACGGGTAGACGGTGGTGGTGTCGACGACCTTGCCGGTCTGGTCGATGACGGCAATCTTGCAGCCCGTGCGAATGCCGGGGTCCAGCCCCAACACGGCCTTGGGGCCGGCGGGAGCCGCCAGCAGCAGGTCTTTCAGGTTGGCGGCGAACACGCGGATGGCTTCGGCTTCGCCGCTTTCACGCAGGCGGCCGATCAGTTCGCTTTCGAATGCCGTCAGCAGCTTCACGCGCCAGGTCCAGCGGCAGACTTCACCCAGCCAGCGCGCGCGCGGCGTGGCGTCCAGCGCGAACAGGCCATTACCCAGCTTCAGGAAATTGGCGATGCGCGCCACGCAGGGGTGCGGCACTTGCGCTTCAAGCTCGGCTTCCAGCCCCAGGCGCAGTTCCAGCACGCCTTGCTGACGGCCGCGCAGCAGCGCCAGGATGCGATGCGAGGGCAGGGTGCGCAAGGGCTCGTTGAAGTCGAACCAGTCGCGGAAGTTGGCGCCTTCGGTTTCCTTGCCGTCGATCATCTTGGAATAGATCAGGCCGGTGGACCACAGGTGCTCGCGCATGTCGGCCAGCAGGTCCGCGTTTTCCGCGTAACGCTCGGCCAGGATGTCGCGCGCGCCGTCCAGCGCCGCCTTGGCGTCGTTGATGGACGCTTCGGGGTTCAGGTACTGCGCGGCCAGCGCGGCGGGGTCGCAGGCCGTGTCGGCCAGGATGGCGTCAGCCAGGGGCTCAAGACCGGCCTCGCGGGCGATCTGGGCGCGCGTGCGGCGCTTGGGCTTGTACGGCGCGTACAAGTCTTCCAGACGCTGCTTGGTATCGGCGGTGGCAATTTCCTGCTGCAGCTCGGGCGTCAGCTTGCCCTGCTGCGAGATGGATTCAAGAATGGAGCCACGGCGCTCTTCGAGCTCGCGCAGATAGCCCAGGCGCACCTCAAGGTTGCGCAGCACGGTATCGTCCAGGCCGCCGGTGGCTTCCTTGCGATAGCGCGAAATAAAGGGCACGGTGGCGCCGTCATCCAGCAGGTCCACCGCGGCAGCGATTTGGGAGACGCGCGCGCCGAGTTCGGTGGCAAGCTGCGCGACGATGCGGGCGTTGTCGACGCCGGCGGCGACGTTCGTGATAGCGGAAGTTTCAGACATCTCTATACGACGACAAAAAGGAAAAACGAGGGGCGGATTGTGCCATAAGCCGCTGTTACAGAACGTGCCAGGGTGGATGGATCCGTCCCTGGTCCGCACGGAAAGCGGGCCTGGCAAAGGGTATCATTTGGTCCTTTCCCACATCAGTGTCTGGCGCCCGAACCGTTACCGGTACCGGTTCACCATAGACTCCGACCGACACTAGGCTGCCGTAATGCTGGACCTGGATATTTCCGAATTTTTTGATGAAGACGGGCCCTTGGCGACAGCCATGCCCGGCTACAAGCCACGCCCGTCGCAGGTGGAACTGTCGCAAGCCATCGGCGACGCCATCCAGGACCGCGCCACGCTCGTCGCCGAAGCGGGCACCGGCATTGGCAAGACCTGGGCCTATCTGGTGCCCGCGTTCATCCAGGGCGGCAAGGTACTGATTTCCACCGGCACGCGCACGCTGCAAGACCAGTTGTTCGCGCGCGATCTGCCGCGCGTGCGCGCCGCGCTGGCCGCGCCCGTCACCGCCGCCTTGCTCAAAGGGCGCGGCAACTATGTTTGCCACTATCACCTTGAACGCTTGCAGGGCGACGAGCGCGCGCTGAAGTCACGCACCGAAATCCAGCAACTGCGCCAGATCCAGGTGTTCGCGGGCATTACCAAAACGGGTGACCGCAGCGATCTTGCCCAGGTGCCTGAAGACGCCGACATCTGGCAGCGCGTGACGTCCACGCGCGAAAACTGCCTGGGCCAGGAATGCCCGCGCATCCGCGATTGCTTTGTCGTCAAGGCGCGCCGCCAGGCGCAAGAAGCCGACGTCGTGGTCGTGAACCACGCGCTCTTCATGGCCGACCTGGTGCTGCGCGAAGAGGGCGTGACCGACCTGCTTCCCGAAGCCGATACCGTCATCTTCGACGAAGCCCATCAACTGCCCGACACCGCCACCCGCTTCCTGGGCAACAGCGTGTCCACGCACCAACTCATGGACTTCGGCCGCGCGCTGGAAGTGGCCGGCCTGGCGTATGCGCGCGAGGCCGCCAAATGGAGCGACGTCAGCCGTCATCTGGAAACCGCCGCGCGCGAATTGCGCCTGGCCTGTGCGCCGCTGGACCGCATGCCCGGCCGCAAGGCCACGTTTGAAGCCATCCCCAACCCCGAAGAATTCGACGAGGCATTGGCCACCTTGCGCGAGGCCGTGGACAGCGCCACCAAGGCGCTGGGCGCGGTGGCTGAAAAGCACCCCGACCTGATGGCCGCCGCGCGCAGCGGCGCCGAGATCTCGGTGCGGCTCAAGCGCTGGGCAACGCCGGGGCGCGCAGGAACCGGCTTCGAGGACGAAGGCTGGGGCCGGGATGACCAGGCGCCAGAGCCCGCGCCTTTTTCCGCCTCTGATCCCGCCTCTGAGCTTGCATCCGAACCCGCGCTGGGCGACGGGCCGTCCACGCCCGCCGCCATCCTGGAAGGCGTGGCCGCGGCTGCCGAGCAATGGACGGGGCCGGCCGTGCGCTGGGTCGAACACGGCCAGCATCATGTGCGCCTGCATTCCGCGCCGCTGTCCGTGGCGCAGGCGTTCTCCAAATACCGCAAGCCTGGCCAGGCCTGGATCATGACCTCGGCCACGCTGTCGGTGAACGGCGAGTTCACGCACTTCACCAGCCAGTTGGGTCTGGAGCGCGCACGCACGGGCAAGTGGGAATCGCCCTTCAACTATCCCGAGCAGGCGCTGCTGTTCGTGCCGCGCGGCATGCCCGAACCGCAATCGCCGCAGTTCCTGGACCGCTTCGTCGACACGCTGATGCCGCTGCTGGAAGCCAGCCCCGGCGGCACGCTGGTGCTGTGCACGACACTGCGCGCCGTGGAAAAAGTGGCCACCTTGCTGGCCGATGCTTTTGATGACGCCGGCCATGACTGGCCGCTCCTGAAACAAGGCGAGGGCACGCGCCGCGATCTGCTGGACCGCTTCTGCAAGCTGAAGCACCCGGTGCTGGTGGGCAGCGCCAGTTTCTGGGAAGGCATCGACTTGCCGGGCGACGTGCTGACCTTGGTGGCCATCGACAAGCTGCCGTTCGCGCCGCCCGACGATCCGGTCATCGAAGCGCGCCTGCGTGCGTGCCGCGCCCAAGGCGGCAACCCGTTTTCGGAGTACCAATTGCCGGAAGCCGCCATTTCGCTCAAGCAGGGCGCCGGCCGCCTGATCCGCACGGAATCAGACTGGGGCGTGCTGATGGTGGGCGACGCCCGCCTGGTCGAAAAGCCCTACGGCAAGCGCCTGTGGCGCGGCCTGCCGCCGTTTGCCCGCACGCGCGAACTGGACGAGGTGTTGGCCTTCTACCAGCGCAAGCAGGCTGGCGCGGACGCCTAGCGCGGCGACGCCCACACGCCCACACGCCCCGCGCGCAAGAAAAAAGCCCCTTGGATGTTTTCCAAGGGGCTTTTCGTTTCCCATGCGTTGACGCCGACTGATCGGCGGATCAATCAGTCAAACGGGTTCCACCAACTACGGTCGGCCTGCAGGCCCTGCGTCTTGAAGGTGCTATCGGGGAAGTTCTTGTCGTAGACACGCTCGGCGTCGTTCTTCAGGTCGGTCATGCCCAGCTTGTCGTAGGACTCGACCATCAGATACAGCGCCTCTTCGGTGGCGGGGGCGCCTTCGAAGTCGGTGATGACGGTTTGCGCGCGGTTGGCGGCGGCCACGTAGGCGCCCCGCTCGTAGTAGTAGCGGGCGACGTGCACTTCGTTCATGGCGATGGTGTTGACCAGCCAGGCGATGCGCTTTTCCGCGTCGACGGCATACTTGCTTTCCGGGTAGCGCTTGACCAGCTCATTGAAGGCGTCATAGGACGCGCGCAGGCCCTTGGGATCGCGTTCGGCGGGATCCTGGCCCGTGATGTTGGCCATGAACGCGCTGGCCGGCGTGAAGTTGATCAGGCCTTTCAGGTAGAGCGCGTAGTCGGTGCCGGGGTGGTTGGGATAGAGCTGCTGAAAGCGGTCGATGGCGGCCAGGGCCTGTTCGTTTTCGCCGTCTTTCCAGTTGACGTAGGCCAGTTCAAGCAGGGCTTGCTGGGCGTACACGCCGAAGGGGTAGCGGCTTTCGATGGCGGTCAGGCGTTCGCGTGCTTCCTTCCAGCCTCCGGAGGACATTTCGGCCTTGGCGTCGGCGTAGAGCTGTTCGGCGCTCCAGTTGGTGGTCTTGTCGTATTTGGTGTTGGTCGAGCCGCAACCGGCGATGACCAATACGGCAAATAGCGCGATAACCACGCGCAAAACCGGCCCGCTTCGGGATGCGGGGTTCGAGGGAGCTGCGGGGTGGTGAATCACGAGAATCGTATCCTTGGTGTTAGCATGGCAGGCTGATTATATGATTTGTCTCCATGTCTGATACAGCCGCCGGCACAGATCTCGTTTCCGACGACGAATTCCCGGGCCTTCCTGATGAAAACCCCGCCGAAACTCGCGGCGAACCGCAACTTGTAACGGTACCTTCCAGTACCCGCGCCGACCGGCTGGACAAGGTGTTGGCCGGCTTGTTGCCCGACCATTCCCGTAGCCGCCTGCAAGGCTGGATCGAATCCGGCAATGTGCATGTCAACGGCGCGCCCGGCAAGATCCGCCAGACAGTGGGCCCGGGTGACGAGCTCCTGGTCTGGGCCCAGCCCGCGCCTGATGCGCGCGCCTTCACTCCCGAACCCGTTGAATTCACCGTCGTGGACGAAAGCCCCGACTGGATCGTCGTCAACAAGCCCGCGGGCCTGGTCACGCACCCCGGCGCCGGCAACTGGAGCGGCACGCTGCTCAACGGCCTGCTGTATCGCTACCCGGAATTGGCGGCGGTCGCGCGGGCAGGTATCGTTCACAGGCTGGACAAGGACACCTCCGGGCTCATGGTGGTGGCCCGCAATGAAAAGGCCCAGACGCATCTGGTGCGCCAATTGCAGGCGCGCAGCATGGGCCGCGAATACGTGGCGCTGGCGCATGGCTGGGTGGCGGCGGCCGGCAGGGTCGACCGCGCCATCGGCCGCGACGCCCGCGTGCCCATCCGCATGAGCGTCGAACGTCCGGTTGCGCCCAAACCCGCCATTACCAATTACGCCCCGGCCCGTCGCGGCCAGGTGGACCCGGGTGGCCGCGTCACGGAAGTGGTGTGCCGCCTGGAAACCGGCCGCACCCACCAGATCCGCGTCCATATGGCCAGCCTGGGGCACCCGCTGCTGGCCGACACCATCTACGGCGGCAAGAACATTGCCGGGGCAACGCGCCAGATGCTGCACGCCCGCGCCCTGCATTTCGACGACCCTGGCGGCAACGGCGAGGTGCAATTTGCCGCCGACGTACCCGCCGACATGACACAGGTTCAGGAGACGATTGCATGGACCGCGTGATAGCCAGCCTGCCCGTTGTCACCGGCCCGACCTGGCCCGGCGTCACGTACTTCTGCACCACCCGGGCCGGTGGCGTGGGGGTAGCCCCGCACGACACCCTGAACCTGGGGCTGCGCGCGGGCGACGACCCCGCCACCGTGACCGAGAACCGGCGCCGGGTACGCGCCGCCGTGCCGGGTGACCCGTTATGGCTGCGCCAAGTGCACGGCAGCGAGGTCGTGGATGCCGATTCCCCCGACCTGCCCGACGAGCCCGCGCTGGACGCCAGCGTTACCTCGCAGCCGGGCCGGGTGCTGGCCATCATGGTGGCCGACTGCCTGCCCGTTGTTATCGCTGACGTTGACGGCAAGGTGCTGGGCGCGGCGCACGCCGGCTGGCGGGGCCTGGCGGGCGGCGTCCTGGAACATACGTTGGCCGCCATGCGCGCCAAGGCGCCCGCGTCCACCGGCTGGCGCGCCTGGGTCGGCCCCGGCATCGGCCCGCAGGCCTTCGAAGTGGGGCAGGACGTGCTGGACGCCTTCACGGCGGACGATCCCGCCACCGCGCGCTACTTCACGCCACGGCCGGGCCTGCCGGGCAAGTGGTTGGCCGACCTCGCCGGTTTGGCGGATTTCCGCCTGCGCCGCGCCGGGGTACAAGAGGTGGCCTTGAGCGGCATGTGTACGGTATCGCAAGCGCAGCGCTTCTTTTCTTACCGCCGCGACACCGAAACCGGACGCATGGCGTTGCTGGCCTGGCTCGACCCGGTTTGATCTGGCGCAAGGCTGTCGCGGAAGGCTTGAACGCCTGCCGCGAAACTCCTTGTATACCCGCATTGACAGTGATGGACCCGGAATGCAACATCAATTGAGCAGTGTCGATAACAAGGTGTGGAAGTGAACGCCAATCTCTCCGCAGGTCCCATTCCGGTGAGCGTGGCACCGGAAATCCTGGCCGACATTCAGGCCGAATTCTCTCGCGAATGGCAGCGCCTTTGTGACGACGCCCGGCGCGGCGCGCTCGTGCCCCCGGCCGACCGCCGCTTTGCCGGCGACGCCTGGGCCGCCAACAATTCGCATCTGCTGCTGGCGCACACCTATCTGCTGTCGGCGCGCGCCATGCAGCGCATGGTAGACGCGGCGCAGGTCAGCGAGCCCATGCGCAACCGGCTTCGGTTTTCCATCATGCAGTGGGTGGATGCGCTGTCGCCGTCGAACTTCCTGGCCTTGAACCCGGACGCGCAGCAATCCATCGTGGAAAGCGCCGGCCGCGCCCTGAATGAAGGGCTGGCCAACCTGTTGGGCGACGTCAAGAAAGGCCGCATCACCCAGACCGACGAATCGCAATTCGAAATCGGCCGCAACGTGGCGGTGACGCCCGGCGAAGTGGTGTTCGAGAACAAGCTGTTCCAACTGATCCAATACGCGCCCTCGACGGCCACGGTACATGAGCGCCCGCTGGTGATCGTGCCGCCGAACATCAACAAGTTCTACATCCTGGATCTGCAGCCCGAGAATTCCTTCGTGCGCTACGCGGTCGACCAGGGCCAAACGGTGTTCTTGATTTCGTGGCGCAACCCGGTGGCGGGCGACGCCGACGGCGTGGACCGCGCCACCTGGACCGATTACCTGGACGACGCCGTGCTGCAAGCGCTGCGCGTGGCCAGCGACATCACCAAGCAGCCCAAGGTCAACGCGCTGGGCTTCTGCGTGGGCGGCACGATGCTGGCCTCTGCGCTGGCGCTGGCCGAGGCGCGTGGCGAACACCCGGTGGCCTCGCTGACCTTGCTGACCTCGCTGCTGGACTTCCACGACACCGGCATCCTGAACGTCTTTGTCGACGAAGCCCATGCGCTGCTGCGCGATCATCAGCTTGGCAACGGCGGGCTGATGCCTGGCCGCGACCTGGCCACCACGTTCTCTTTCCTGCGGCCCAATGAGCTGGTCTGGAACTACGTGGTCGGCAACTACCTGAAGGGTCAGAAGCCGCCGCCGTTTGATCTGCTGTTCTGGAATGGCGACAGCACCAATCTGCCGGGCCCGTTCTTCTCCTGGTATTTCCGCAATACCTATCTAGAGAACAATCTGAAAGTGCCGGGCCGCGCGCAAGCCGCCGGCATGCCGCTGGACCTGACCCGCCTGACCATGCCGGCCTATATTTTCGGCTCGCGGGAAGACCACATCGTGCCGTGGGTGTCGGCCTATGCATCCACGCAATTGCTGCGCGGGCCCCAGCGTTTCGTGCTGGGGGCGTCGGGTCATATCGCGGGCGTGGTGAATCCGCCCGCCAAGAAACGCCGCAGCTACTGGGTGGCCGACAAGCTGGGCCAGAAGGGCCATGACATGCCGGGTGATCCCAACACCTGGTTCGCACAAGCCACGGAACAGGCCGGCAGTTGGTGGCCGGACTGGACGGCCTGGCTGGCGGACCACGCGGGCAAGCAGGTCAAGGCGCGTACAAAATTAGGCAATGCCAAGCACCAGCCGATCGAGCCGGCGCCTGGCAGGTATGTAAAGGTGCGAGCAGCCTGAAACCGCAATACGCGGTTTGCTCGGGACCAAGAAGAAAGTTAATCAACGAGGCGTCCGTCGCACACAGGAGGAAGTCCAATGAGCGGAAAACTGGCTTACGTAACAGGCGGGATGGGCGGTATCGGCACCTCTATTTGCCAGCGCTTGGCCAAGGATGGCTTTCGCGTCGTGGCAGGTTGTGGCCCCAGCCGCAACTACCAGCAATGGCTGGATGAGCAAGCTGCGCAGGGCTACACGTTCCACGCATCGGTGGGCAACGTATCGGACTGGGAATCCACGGTAAAGGCCTTCGAGAAGATCACGGCCGAACTCGGCGGCGTCGACGTGCTGGTCAATAACGCGGGCATCACCCGCGATGGCCTGTTCCGCAAAATGAGCGCCGATGACTGGCGCGCGGTGATCGACACCAACCTGAACAGCCTGTTCAACGTGACCAAGCAGGTCATCGAGGGCATGGTCGAACGGCAGTGGGGACGCATCATCAACATCAGCTCGGTGAATGGGCAGAAGGGCCAGTTCGGCCAAACCAACTATTCCACGGCGAAGGCGGGCATCCACGGCTTCACCATGGCGTTGGCGCAGGAAGTGGCCAGCAAGGGCGTGACCGTCAACACGATTTCGCCTGGCTACATCGGCACGGACATGGTCCGCGCCATCCGTCCCGAAGTGCTTGAAAAGATCGTGGCCACCATTCCGGTGCGCCGCCTGGGCACGCCCGAGGAAATCGCGTCGATGACGTCGTGGTTGGCGTCGGACGAATCCGGTTTTTCCACCGGAGCGGACTTCTCGCTCAATGGCGGCCTGCACATGGGCTGATGACGGTCAGCGGGCCGCCCCGGCGGCCCAAAGCGCTGGAAGGTCTCGGGGAGAGGGCCTTCCAGCATTACACTCCACCTTATTCGAAGTCTTAGAGATCGCCCGATCCGGGGACACACATGACGCAAGCACAAACCGGCGCCAGCCTGCGCCTGATTAAAAAATACCCCAACCGTCGCCTATACGACACCCGGACCAGCACCTACATCACACTGGCAGATGTCAAGCAACTGGTCCTGGCCAACGAAGAATTCCAGGTGGTCGACGCCAAGAGCGGTGAAGACCTGACGCGCAGCATCCTGTTGCAGATCATCCTGGAAGAAGAAAGTGGCGGCATGCCCATGTTCTCGTCGAACATGCTGTCGCAGATCATCCGTTTCTACGGACATGCCATGCAGGGCATCATGGGTTCTTACCTTGAGAAGAACATCCAGGCCTTCATGGAAATCCAGACGCGCATGGCGGAACAGTCCAAAGGCCTGTACGGCAGCCAGTTCGGACCGGAAGCCTGGACGCAGTTCATGAACGTGCAAACGCCCATGCTGCAAAACATGATGAACAACTACATCGACCAGAGCAAAAACCTGTTCGTGCAGATGCAAGACCAAATGCAGGACCAGACGCGCGCGATGTTCTCGACGTTCCCGTTCACGCCGGGCAGCACGCCGGGCCAGGGCCGCAAGTAAGCGTTGCGGGCGAGGGCGTGTCACCGCCCTTCAAGCGCCACCAGCAGCCGGTTTGGCACTCGCCTTGCCGGCTTTTTTGTGGCCGCCCGACCCCTTGAGCAAACGCAATGAACTGACGCATTCCGGGCCTTTCGGTTCAGGGTGATGTCAGTTTTTTTCGTTACATTAATGCAAACGGTTCTTGTTTATGTTTTTAGAGCCGCCATTCATTTGTGTCTCAAGGATTATGCACATGATCAAGAAAGCCTTGGCGCTGGCCATCGTCGCCCTGAGCGTATCGGCCGCGAATGCGGCTGAATACCCCATCGGCAAGCCGGCAGAAAAGGGCGGCATGGAAATCGGCGCGGTGTACCTGCAGCCGATCGAAATGGATCCGCCCGGGATGATGCGTCCCGCCAAGGATTCGGATGTCCACCTTGAGGCCGATATCCACGCCACCGCCGGCAACAAGACCGGCTTTCCCGAAGGCGAGTGGGTGCCGTATCTGGTCGTGAATTTTGAGATCCAGAAGGTCGGGAGCCAGAACGTGCAAAAAGGCACCTTCATGCCCATGGTGGCCAACGACGGCCCGCACTACGGCGACAACGTCAAGCTGGAAGGCCCGGGCAAGTACAAGCTGAAGTACACGATCCTGCCGCCGTCCGAAAACAAGATGGCTCACTTCGGCCGCCACGTCGACAAGGAAACCGGCGTGGGCCCGTGGTTCGAGCCCTTTGAACTGGACTACGAATTCGTCTACGCCGGCACCGGCAAGAAGGGCGGATATTGATCGTGCGCCGCCTGCATCGCCTGATTGCCGCCGGTTTGATCGGCCTGGCCAGCCTGGCCGGCATGGCGCCCGCGCAGGCGGCCGAACTGCCGACGTTCACGCTTCGGTTCAAGCCGGACGGCACGTTCGAGCCGGCCACCCTGGAAGTGCCGGCCGGCCGTTTCAAGATTGAACTCATCAACGAAAGCAACGAGCCGGTGGAATTCGAGAGCATTCCGTTGCGCAAGGAAAAAGTGTTGGGCCCGGGGGTAAAGTCCTTTGTGGTCATCACCATTTCCCGCCCCGGCGAATATCCCTTCTTTGATGACTTTCACCAAAGCGTGAAAGGCACCCTGGTCGTCAAGCCCAAGGAATAAGCGGTAGCTACACATGGAACAGGTTCTTTTTATCGTCTGGCGTGAAAGCGTCGAAGCGTTGCTGGTGGTGGGTATCTTGTATACCTGGCTGCGCGCCACGCCCGAAGGCAAGCGCGGGTTGAACTACCTGTGGGGCGGCGTCGCGGCCGGCCTGGCGCTGGCCGTGGCCTTGGCGCTGGTGCTGCTGGGCGTGTCGTCCTGGCTCAGCGACGAAGGCCAGGAATGGTTCCAGGCCATCATGTCGCTGGCGGCCTGCGCGCTGGTTGTGCAAATGGTGGTGTGGATGAAGCAGCACGGCCGCACACTGAAAAACGAACTGGAAAGCGGCGCGCGCAGTTCGGTCGCCAACGACAACTGGTGGGGCCTGTTCGTGCTGGTGGCCATTGCCGTGGCGCGCGAAGGCAGCGAGACGGTGGTGTTCCTGTATGGCACCGTGTCGGCGGGCGAAGGTGGCAGTGACATGCTGATGCTGGCCTTGGCGGGTGTGGCCGGCTTTGCGGTTGCCTTGCTGACGTTCTGGCTGCTGCAACTGGGCGGCAAGCTGATTACGTGGCGCCGCTTTTTCCGCGTGACCGAAATCCTGTTGCTGCTGCTGGCCGGTTCGCTGCTGGTTGGCGGCCTGGACCACCTGATTTCGCTGGACGTGCTGCCGACGATCATCGACCCCGTGTGGGATAGCTCGTGGCTATTGGACGACAGCAGCGGCGTGGGCAAGGTGCTGGCGGACTTCGCGGGCTACCGCGCCTTCCCGGCCCTGACCTCGGTCTTGCTGTGGGTGGCTTACTGGGTCGTGGTCTGGGCGCTGCTGCGCTGGGTGGGCGCCAAGCCCGCTCGGGTGCCGGCCCCGGCCCCGTCCCGCAATGCATCCTGATTCCGACGTGATGCCGGACTGAACACTGTGAAGGTTTGACCATGGCTGCTGTACTCGGGAGGGCGACCTCCCGGATCGCCGATTTTCTTCGTGACCATGCCCCGCTGTTGCGCAAGCTGCAGTGGGGCATTGTTGCGTTGTACGCGTTCCTGTTGATCGTGCCCGCGATCATGCCCTTGCCCGACAACGCGGCATCGGTGTTCAACAACCTGACCGTCGTCGCGCAGTTCGCATTCTGGGGCGTGTGGTGGCCGTTCGTGTTGATCTCGATGCCGATCCTGGGCCGCGCCTGGTGTGGCTGGCTGTGTCCCGAAGGCATGCTGACCGAGTGGGCCAGTGAACGCGGGCAGGGCCGCGCCATTCCGAAATGGATGCGTTGGGGCGGCTGGCCTTTCGTGGCCTTCGCCCTGACGACGGTCTACGGCCAACTGGTCAGCGTCTATCAGTACCCGCTGGCGGTGTTGGTGGTGCTGGGCGGGTCCACCGTGGCGGCGATGATCGTCGGGTGGCGTTATGGCCGCAGCAAGCGCGTGTGGTGCAAGTACCTGTGCCCGGTCAACGGCGTGTTCAATTTGCTGGCCAAGCTGGCGCCCTGGCATTTCAAGGTTGACGAAGAAAAGTGGCGCCATCCGGTCATCCGGATCGAACCCATCAACTGTGCGCCGCTGGTGCCCCTGCGCCACATGAAGGGCGCGGGTGACTGTCATATGTGCGGGCGTTGCAGCGGCTACCGTGGCGCCATCGAACTGACGCCGCGTTCGCCCGAAGAAGAAATCGTGCATGTCGCCGACGGCGACGCCTGGCAGACCGTGTTGCTGTGCTTCGGCTTGATGGGCATCGCGATCGGCGCCTTTCTCTGGAGCGCCAGCCCCTGGTACGTGACCGCCAAGCAATGGGCCGCGACCTGGCTGGTCGAGCGCGACATCATGTGGCCGTTGATGGACAACGCGCCCTGGTTCATCTTGACGCACTACCCCGACGTGAACGACAGCTTCTCGTGGCTGGACGGCGCGGGCATCCTGATGTTTGTCGTGGGCGCCACCGTCATCGTGGGCGGCGCAAGCTTCCTGTCGTTGTGGATCGCGGACCGGCTGGCACCCGCCGCGGCCGTGGCCGATGCGCCCGCCTCGCGCTGGATTCGTCCGGGCGTGCACAAGCTGGCGCAGGCGCTGATTCCGTCGGCGGGCATCGGCGTGTTTCTTGGCCTGTCCGCCACCACGGTCAACCTGCTCAAGCACGAAGGGGTGCAAGCCGCATGGGCCGGGCCGGTGCGCTTCACGCTGCTGACGCTGGCCGTACTGTGGACCCTGCGCCTGTTTGCTCGCCTGCTCAAGCCGCGCGCGGCAAGTGGCGTGCGCAAGCTGGCCGCGTGGATCGTACTGGCGGCGGGCCTGGCGCCGTTCTGCCTGGCATGGGTGTTTTTCTTTGCGATCTGGTAAGCACTGCTTGATGGCTGGCGGCGCGGCACTGCGATAAAGTGGAGCGCCTTGCCGGTCCGCCGGCGCTTTGATGCCTACACGCCAGTCCATGACTTCCTACGCCTTTCGCCTGCTTAACGTCTTTGCATCGACCACCTTCAGCGGCAACCAGCTTTGCGTGTTCGAAGACGCGCGCGGCATGGACGACGCCACGATGCTGAACCTGGCGGCGCAGTTCAATCTTTCCGAAACCACCTTCATCCTGCCTTCCGAAAATGCCGATGCGCGCGTGCGCATCTTCACGCCTGGCTACGAAATGAAGTTCGCGGGCCATCCCACGATCGGCACGTCCCAGGTGGTGCGCGAGCTTCGACAAACGGGCGATGCGCTGACACTGGAGTTCGCCGCGGGCATCGTGCCGGTGCAAGCACAAGGCGACGCCTGGACCTTCACCGCGCCATGCCCCGGCGGCGTACAGACGGCGACGCCCGAACTGGACCGCGCCGATATCGCGGCGCTGGTCGGGCTGACCCCGGATGACCTGGCGGCCGACCCGATCTGGGTGGATACCGGCGCGGACCAATTGCTGGTGCCCCTGGCCAGCGTGGACGCGGTGCGCCGGGCGGCGCCGGATGCCTCCAAGCTTGGCCGCTGGCAAGCCAGCAGCCTGGGCCGCAAGACGCTGTACGTGTTTGCGTTTGATGAAGGCAATGTGCGCGACGCCCGCCAGGTGGTGGTGGCACGCTATTTCTTCGCGAAGGCGGGCGGGGGCGTGGACGAAGATGCCGGCACGGGTTCGGCCTGCGCCAACCTGGGCGGTTGGCTGATCCATCAACAACGCTCCTTGCCCGTCAGCATCCTGGTTGAGCAGGGCGATCAGATGGGCCGGCCATGCCGCCTGCTGCTGGACGTGCTGGCCGATGGCCGCATCCAGGTGGGTGGCCGGGCATTGGAAATCGGCCGGGGCACCATCAATATCTGACGGCGCCCGGCTTGAGCGCCGCCCATGAAAAACGGCGCCTGTGTCAGCCACAGGCGCCGTGCTCTCTCTAGGCCTCGGTATGGAACGGGGCCGTCTTGCTACATGCTCTGGTTTACTTCTTGGTCGCGTCGACCTTGATGTTGTTCTTCACCTGCTTCACGCCTTCAATGCCACGGGTGACCGTTGCAGCGTGATCGGCTTCAGCCGCCGTGGCTACCGTACCGGTCAGCGTCGCGACGCCGTTGTTGGTTTCCACGGCGATGTCCAGCGCGCTCAATTGCTTGTCGGCAACGTAGGCGGCCTTGATCTTGGTGGTTACGGTGGCGTCGGAGGCGTACTCGCCCACCGATTGCTTGGGCTTGCCATCATCCGCCGCAAAAGCCATGGAAGTGAAGACAGCGCCAGTTCCCAGTGCGGCGGCGGCGATCAGCTTACGGAATTCCATAGTCGTGCTCCTTGTTCGTAGGGTCTGCCGCGATAACAGGCTGCGCGGCAGACGATCAAATTTATTGTGTAGGGGTATGCGTTCTATCGACGAGTTCTATTTTTTTCGCAGGGCGCCGCTCAAGATGGACAAGAGCGCCAGCACCAGGAATACGAAGAACAGGATCTTGGCGATACCCGCGGCCCCGGCGGCAATGCCGCCAAAGCCGAGAACCGCCGCGATGATCGCGATGACGAAGAAAACTACGGCGTAATGCAACATGTCAGCTTCTCCAGTGGTTTCGACCGATCAAGGCGGGGCGGGATTCAGGGATTGCGGTCGAAGAAATCCCGAACTTCCTTTTGCGCTTCTTCCTTAGTCTTGCCGTAGCGCTCTTGGATCAGACCGGCCAGGCGTTCGGCATTGCCTTCCGAGCGGGTCAATTCGTCGTCGGTGAGTTCACCCCAGGCGGCTTTGGCCTTGCCAGTCATTTGCTTCCACTTGCCGGCGATGATGTCGTTGTTCATGGTGACCTCTCTTCTTCTCTGCGTGCGACACAAGGCTCATGGCCTATAAGTCTTGCAGTCGCGGTTGACTAGGGCACTGATCAGCTAGCCCCTACCGTACGAGCCGGCCCGGGGGCTGTCAAACCTCGCTGTCGGTAAATGTAACAGCGGAAAGCCGGGTTCCTGGCGCGCTTTCCGACGGAAAAATGAGGGGGGCGGTCATAGAGCAGGAGTTACATTCCGGCAATGTCTTGTCCCCTTTTGAGCGGGCCTCGTAACGGAAGATGCGGCGATTTTTTGAGGCGCGCGGCACTGGTTGGGTTGAGGGTGGGCCGGTATAGTCGTGACGGAACACTTCGTGATTCAACACTTCATGCTTCATCAACGAAAAAGGAAGGGGCACGCATGACGCAACGACTTTGCAGCGCGATTTTGCTGACGCTGGCCGCCATGGCGGCGGTGGGATGCACGCACGTGACGGACCGGTACCAGGCCACGGCGCCCACGCAGGTAGCGGCCACGCCGAGCACTTGATCGCGTCGGCCAGGGCCGTGGGCGGTTCTTGATATGGCCGTGGGTCGTACGGCCGTGGGCCGTATGGCTGCCTGGCCGGGCAATGCAAACGGGGCGCCTTGGCGCCCCGTTTGCGTTTGCGGCGGTTGAGTTACCGCATGGGTCTTTCCACCGCGGCCGGCATCACGGCTGCGCGATGCGCTTGGCGATGTGGTCCAGCGCTTCTTCCACCTGGTCCACCAGGATCAGGCACAAATCTCCGGCTTGCAGCCGCGCCAAGGCGGTGTCGATAGCCAGGAATTCGCCGTGGATCTCTTCAATGTGCTTGGCGCGCGGGGCGCCGACCAGGCCTTCCTGCAGCAACGCCAGGACTTCGCCGTCGGCGCGTCCGCGTTGGCATTGGTCCTGGTAGAGCAGCACGTCGTCAAACGCCGCGCCCAGAATTTCCGTCTGCATGCGGATGTCTTCGTCGCGGCGGTCGCCCGCCCCGCTGATGACCACCGAACGGCGCTTGGCGGGCATGGCGTCCACCGCGCGCACCAAGGCCAGGATCGCATCGGGATTGTGGCCGTAGTCCGCAATGACCGTGGCGCCGCGGTAGTCGAACACGTTGAAGCGTCCGGGCGCGGTCTGGGCATCGTTGACGAAGGTGGCCAAGCCATGGCGGATGACGTCCCAGTCCAGGCCCAGCGCCCAGGCGGCCGCAATCGACGCCATCGCATTTTCAACCTGGAAGGTGATCGTGCCGTTGCGCGTGAGCGGGATGTTGGCCAGCGCAAAGCGCGTCTCTTGTGCGCCT
>Ga0160437_1000340_pt1 | contig 25238 bp, 19 predicted proteins | sample HID1975I_E0MG_FD_108227 | JGI IMG/M metagenome (GOLD analysis project Ga0160437, IMG submission 108227) | Enriched soil microbial communities from UW Madison campus, WI, USA - HID1975I_E0 MG | ecosystem: Environmental > Terrestrial > Soil > Unclassified | place: USA: Madison, Wisconsin... | reverse complement strand
GTTACTGTAGACTTCCACGCAGTTCTTCTCCTGAATAATAGTCCCGGGCGATTAGCCCAGCAGTGTGCGCAAATGCGCGGCAACGCTGTCCTGCGTTACAGTCGTCTGCTCACCAGAGCGCAAATCTTTTACCACCACATTGCGTTCAGCGACTTCAGATTCACCCAGCACCAGTGCGACGCGAGCGCCCCACTTATCGGCACGAGCAAACTGCTTCTTGAAGTTACCGCCACCGTGGTTGGTCATCAGTTTGATGGCCGGCAGTTCATCACGCAGCGCTTCAGCCAGACGCAATGCGGCAGACTGAGTACCAGTGCCTGAGGCCACCAGGTATATATCGACAACGGGATCGGCTTTAAATTCCGGATTGACTGCCTGAACCAGTAAAACTAAACGCTCGAGACCCATCGCGAAGCCAACGGACGGCGTAGCACGACCGCCGAGCTGTTCGACTAAACCGTCGTAACGGCCTCCCGCGCAGACGGTGCCCTGAGAGCCCAGACTGCTGGTCACCCATTCGAAAACGGTACGGTTGTAGTAGTCGAGACCGCGAACCAGACGCTGGTTTACGGTGTAGGCAATGCCCGCTTCGTCCAGAAGCGCACAAAGACCGGCAAAGTGTTCGCGAGATTCTTCGTCGAGATAATCACCCAGCGCAGGCGCGTTATCGAGCAGCGCCTGAACGTCAGGATTCTTGGAATCCAGCACGCGCAGTGGGTTGGTGTACATGCGACGTTTGCAGTCTTCGTCGAGCTTATCTTTGAACTGCTCCAGATAGGCGACCAGCGCTTCGCGGTAATTCGCGCGCGCTTCTAACGAACCGATAGAGTTCAGCTCAAGGCGAACGTGTTCAGAAATGCCCAGCGCACGCCACCAGCGCGCGGTAAGCAGAATCAGCTCGGCGTCAATGTCCGGGCCCTGCAGGCCAAACACTTCGCAACCCAGCTGATGGAACTGACGATAGCGCCCTTTCTGCGGACGCTCATGGCGGAACATCGGGCCGATGTACCACAGACGCTGTTCCTGATTGTACAGAAGACCATGCTCGATGCCGGCGCGTACGCAGCCCGCAGTCCCTTCCGGACGCAGCGTCAGGCTATCGCCGTTGCGGTCCTCAAAGGTATACATTTCTTTTTCAACGACGTCGGTCACTTCGCCGATCGCGCGTTTGAATAACGGGGTCTGCTCTACAATCGGCAAACGGATTTCGCTGTAACCGTAGCTGCCGAGCACCTGTTTCAGAGTGCCTTCAATGCGCTGCCAGAGAGCGGTTTCGCCCGGCAGGTAATCGTTCATGCCGCGAATGGCTTGAATGTTTTTTGCCACGTTTTTTCTCTTTATAGATACAAAAATGAACCCTGACGCCCGGAGCGCCTGCGGGTTCAATCATACACGGGAAGCGTGCTGCTTCCCAATACGTTATTTTGCTTCGACTTGCTGCACGTCGATGCGACGCGCTTCGTCGAGAATGCTGGCCTTGGCGCGGATACGCGCTTCGAGCTGGCTAATCATATCGTCGTTGTCGAGACGGTCTTTACGCACGCCGTCTTCGTACAGGCCGCTTTTCTTATTCCCGCCGGTGACACCGAGGGTAGACACCAGCGCTTCACCCGGACCGTTCACCACGCAGCCGATGATCGAAACGTCCATCGGGGTAATGATATCTTCCAGGCGCTGTTCCAGCGCGTTCACGGTGCCGATCACATCAAATTCCTGACGCGAACAGGTCGGGCAGGCAATGAAGTTGATCCCGCGAGCGCGGATGCGCAGCGATTTAAGAATATCGAAACCGACTTTGATCTCTTCAAGCGGATCCGCCGCCAGCGAAATCCGCAGCGTGTCGCCGATCCCTTCAGAAAGCAGCAACCCAAGCCCTACGGCCGATTTAACGGCACCGGCACGTGCGCCGCCCGCTTCGGTGATCCCGAGATGCAGAGGCTGATCGATTTGCTTCGCCAGCAGACGATAAGACTCTACGGCGAGGAACACATCGGAGGCTTTAACGCTGACTTTAAATTGATCGAAGTTCAGACGATCGAGGTGATCGACGTGACGCATGGCGGATTCAAGCAGCGCTTGCGGCGTCGGCTCGCCGTATTTTTCCTGCAGATCTTTTTCCAGCGATCCGGCGTTGACGCCGATGCGGATAGGAATGTTTTTATCGCGTGCGCAGTCAACAACCATGCGAATACGTTCTTCGCTGCCGATGTTGCCGGGATTGATACGCAGACAGTCGACACCGTATTCGGCTACTTTCAGCGCGATTCGGTAATCAAAGTGAATATCGGCCACCAGCGGCACATTGACCTGCTGCTTGATAAGCTTGAATGCTTCGGCCGCATCCATGGTCGGCACCGACACGCGGACGATGTCCGCGCCGACGCGCTCAAGGGCTTTAATCTGGTTGACCGTGGCTTCCACATCGGTGGTGCGCGTGTTGGTCATGGACTGTACGGCGATGGGAGCACCATCGCCAACAGGCACGTTCCCAACGTAAATACGTGTTGATTTTCTACGTTGAATTGGAGCCTGGTTATGCATGAAAAATCTCCCGCGTGGCGCGTCTGTTACTGAGCCTGAGCCGGTGATTGTTCGGCATTCAGGGTCAGACGTGCAACCTGGTTTGTTCTGATAAAGCGGCTCAGATCGACAGGTTTACCCTGGAACTGAATTTGAACTGCCGCCGGAGCGCCGATTTTGAGCTTATACGGTGCCTGGCCTTCTAAATTGAGCGTACCGTCTTTGCGCTGTAATCCGCTGAACAGTTTCTTACCGGTAGAGTCGGTCACTTCCAGCCAGCAATCGGCGTTGAAGTTCATCACCAGTGCATTCGGGCTCGCCGTTGGCGTAACCGCCGCCTGGTCGGTCGGCAGTGGTGCAGCCGGCGTTGCAGGATTGGCGGCCGTCGCGGTGTTATCCACGTTTGCCTGAGATGGCGAAACAACGGCATTGTTCTGCGCGTCAGGTGCTGTTTGCGCAGGTGCAGTCTGTGCCATTGCGGCTGGCGCATTGGCATCAGCGGCAGGTGCTGGTTGCGAATTGTCTGCCGTCGCGTCAGGTGCCTGACTCTGTGTACCGCTGGTATCCAGCGGGACATTCTGACTGTTGTTGCTGTCGTTAGCGTTCAGTTCAGCGCTGGACTGATCGGCCATTGTCGAAATCTCTTCCTGCTGCGCTTTGTGGTTTTGCCACCACCACGCACCGGTCAGGCCGATAACGACAAACAGAACCAGCCAGGTGAAGCTCATCAGCCAACCGTCGCGTTTCTTACGACGTTTACCTAAAGACATGTTCTGCATGGGTGCCATTTTCGCAACGCGTACAGGCACCTCTTTTGCAAGAATAGGCAGAAGCTCTTCTTCAGGAATGTGGACAAGACGGGCATAGGAACGGATGTAGCCACGCAGGAATGTTGAAGCGAGTGAGGCAGGCGCCTTGTCGTCTTCAATATCGCGAACCGTGGAAACCTTCAGGCATAAGCGTTCAGCGACGGCTTGCTGGCTGAGTCCGAGTTGTTCACGGGCGTTACGCAGGCGCGTCCCCGTGCTTTGTGCTGCTTGTGGATCTTGAGTGGCTTCAGTATTCATTCGCTACAGCTGCTGCTACGTAAATTTAAGGTTCTGGTGGCGGAAAACACCGCACCGCGAAACATCTCATGCCCGTCATCCGACAGACAGTATTAATACGTTAGGCTAACCCTTTAAACGTTCGGCTAACCTGTTGTTGCCCCGCTACATACTGCCTCAATCCAGGCGGAAACGCACAGTAATTCTTAACCGGATCAGTGCGTTTCGTTTATTCCTTAAACATTTTAGACCCCGCGCAGAAAAATGTGCGCGAGGTCTAGTCTATCAGACGGCTTTCACCGCAATCGGTTCACCCTGCATGCGTTTACGCATTGTACGTTTAGTACGGTCGATAACATCACCGGCCAGCTGTCCGCAGGCGGCGTCAATGTCATCCCCACGGGTTTTACGTACGATAGTCGTGAAACCATAGCCCATCAAAACTTTTGAGAAACGATCGATTCGGCTATTAGAGCTGCGGCCATACGGCGCACCCGGGAACGGGTTCCATGGAATCAGGTTAATCTTACACGGCGTATCTTTCAGCAGTTCCGCCAACTGATGCGCGTGATCCGTTTCGTCGTTGACGTGGTCGAGCATCACATACTCGATGGTCACACGGCCCTGATTCGCGTTGGATTTTGCCAGATAGCGGCGCACGGCACCGAGGAACGTTTCGATATTGTACTTCTTGTTAATCGGTACAATTTCGTCACGAATTTCATCGTTGGGTGCGTGCAGGGAAATCGCCAGCGCAACGTCAATCATGTCGCCAAGCTTCTCAAGCGCCGGCACTACGCCAGACGTAGAGAGCGTAACGCGACGTTTGGACAGGCCGAAACCGAAGTCATCGAGCATGATTTCCATCGCCGGAACGACGTTATTCAGGTTGAGCAGCGGCTCACCCATGCCCATCATCACCACGTTGGTAATCGGACGCACGCCGGTCTTTTTCTGCGCGCCGATAATTTTCGCAGCACGCCAGACCTGGCCGATAATTTCGGATACGCGCAGGTTACGGTTAAAGCCCTGCTGCGCAGTCGAACAGAATTTACATTCCAGCGCACACCCCACCTGAGAAGAAACGCACAGCGTGGCGCGGTCGTCTTCCGGGATATACACCGTTTCAACGCGCTGATCGCCCACGGCGATAGCCCATTTGATTGTACCGTCTGAAGAACGCTGCTCTTCCACCACTTCCGGGGCTCGGATTTCAGCGACTTCTTTCAGCTTATTGCGCAGGACTTTATTGATGTCGGTCATCTCATCAAAGTCATCGCAGCAATAGTGATACAACCACTTCATCACCTGATCGGCGCGGAAAGGTTTTTCACCTAAGTTATTGAAAAACTCACGCATCTGCTGACGGTTTAAATCCAGCAGGTTGATTTTGGCATCTTTATTGGGAACCGTCAGATCGACGTTTTCAGGTGTGACAATTTGTTCAGACATAGTGTATTCCGGCCTCGTTATTACACGTTATGGCCCCTGGAGGGTTGAAAAAGAAACGCCCCGGCGAGCAATCTGCTCTTCCGGGGGCGTTGCATTGTACAAATTTTGGCGCACGGATGCCACGTTTGCACGCGGCATTTACGAAATAATTAACGTGTGCGAGCGCAGACTTCGCCTTCTGCGAAGAAGTACGCGATTTCACGCTGTGCGGACTCAACGGAGTCAGAACCGTGGGTGCCGTTTTCGGTGAAGCTGTCAGCATAGTCAGCGCGCAGGGTGCCAGCCAGTGCGTTCGCCGGGTTGGTTGCGCCCATCAGGTCACGGTGACGCTGTACTGCGTTTTCGCTTTCCAGCACGGACACCACGATTGGACCGGAAGTCATGAACTCAACCAGGCCGTCGAAGAAAGGTTTACCGTCGTGTTCTGCGTAGAAGCCACGCGCCTGCTCAACGGTCAGGTGCAGCATTTTGGTACCGACAATTTTGAACCCTGCAGCTTCAAAGCGCGCAAAGATGTTGCCAATAACGTTTTTTGCCACCGCGTTAGGCTTGATGATGGAAAAAGTACGTTCAATAGTCATGATAACCTCTGTTTTCTGTTCTGTTGTTGTGCATTCGGTCGAATACCTGGCGCGCATTATAATGAGCAAAAATGCCCCTGCATACGGATGAAGGTAACATTTTGTTAAAATAAGACGAATGTTAGCAACACGCATCCGTAACCCACTGAAAATGCATTTATTGCAGCGTAAAGGTTGCAGCCGCAGCCTGTCCAGCTTCGTCCATAACGACCAGTTGATATTCACCGGCTTTATCCAGAGACAGCGTCACATTCGCTCCTGTGTCGTCCGTCGGCTCACCGTTGATAAACCACCAGCGTCGCCCTTCCCCGCCGTTGGTCTGTAACGCGACTGCCGCCTGCTTTTCGCCCGGCAGACGTTTGATGATAGCCCCGTCGCGCACACCCGATAACGTCAACGGAATCACATCCTGCTGATGCAGCGGCGGACAACTTGTCGACGCGATGGGCAAACGTGCCGCACGCCGCTCGCCCGGAGGCAACCACGGCTCCAGCGGTAACGGCCAGACGTCGAGCGTCGTCTGTTTTGCGTCAGGACAATCTGGCGCCACGCGCTGCCCCTGGGCATTCAGCCACACCGGGAAACGAATACCGCGCAGGCCGTCCTGGCCCGGCAGCAGCAGCGTCGGCGGCTGGCTGTTATCCAGAAGCCAGGTCGACAGCCGCCGGCGGCAATTGCTGTCACCCGCCGCCAGCGTCTGTCCGCCCGGCCAGCAGAGGGTGCCAGCGCTAACGGAATCAGGGCGCGGGTCAACGGGCAGACCCTTTTTAGCCGACGATGCGCGGGCTAAAAGCATATTACTGACCTGGTTCAACAGCGGAATAGCGCTAATAAAACCAAACTGACCGACCACTGGCGTGCCATCCGGTCGTCCGGTCCAGATGCCAATCACATAGCGCGCATTAATTCCGACAGCCCAGGCATCGCGATAGCCGTAGCTGGTGCCCGTTTTCCACGCCAGCGGGACCACCGCAGGCAGAGAGCTGTCCGGCAGGGGCTGATCTTCACCCGCCAGGATACGACGAATAATCCATGCCGATCCCGGAGACAACAGCGGGCGCTCAATCAGCGGTTCGCCGGGCAGCATGCGCAATCGTCCGGCTTGCCCGTGGCGAGCCAATGCGCTGTAAGCGGCGGTGATATCTGCCAGTCGCGCCCCGGCACCGCCAAGGATCAGCGATAAATTCGGCTCTGTGCCGCCGGGCAAAATGAGCGGTAATCCGGCATTGCGCAGACGTGCGGCGAACTGTTTTGGTCCATAGGCTTCCAGCACCTGCACCGCCGGGAGATTCAGTGAACGCACCAGCGCATCGCTCATGCTGACCGGGCCGTGGAAACCGCTGTCAAAATTACCCGGACGATAATCGCTGAAACGTCGTGGAACGTCCTGTAACAAAGAAGCGGGATGAATAAGCCCGCTGTCCATCGCCAGACCATAAATAAACGGCTTCAGTACCGATCCCGGCGATCGCACCGCGCTCACCATATCCACGTGCCCAAAACGGCTGTCGTCGCGGATGTCCGCCGAACCGACCCAGCCGCGTACTTTCATGTTGGTGTGATCGACGACGATCATCGCCAGCGAACTGCGCGGCGGCAGACGCGACTTCCAGTTAAGGGCCAGCTCTTCCAGCTGACGCTGCAGAGCAACGTCCAGCGTAGTGACGACTTTTTCGCTGCGGCTTTTTGCCAGCACCCGGCGGGAAAATAGCGGAGCCAGCTGCGGCATCTGTCGCGGGAACAACCAGACCGGTTCCTGTCGGGCTTCTTTAACCACCTGCTGCGACCATACGCCCTGCGTCAGCATGCGCTCGAGTACCTTATCGCGTGCGGCCTGCGCCCGTTCCGGCCAGCGATCGGGCCGCAAACGGCTGGGCGCCTGCGGCAGCACCGCCAGCAATGCGGCTTCGGAATAGCTGAGCTGTTGCGGCGGTTTACCCAGATAGGCCCAGCTCGCCGCGCCAATCCCTTGCAGCGTGCCGCCAAACGGTGCGCGGTTGAGATACAGCGTCAGGATCTGACGTTTATCGAGATGCCACTCCAGCTGAAAAGCGCGCCACAGCTGACGAATTTTGCCCCCCAAGGTGCGAGGGTGTGGATCGAGCAGACGAGCCACCTGCATCGTGAGCGTGCTGCCGCCAGAGATCACCCGCCCAGCGCGCAGATCCTGCCATGCCGCACGCAGCACTGACAGCGGATTCACACCCGGATGATCCCAGAACCACCGGTCCTCGTACTGGATCAGCGCCTGTAAATAGCGTGGAGAAACCTCTTCAATGGTGACCGGATAACGCCAGATCCCCTCGGCATCGGCAAAGCGCCACAGCGGGGTGCCATCCTCCGCCACGACGACGCGTGCGGGAGTGACCTCATTGAGTGGAAGTGGCCAGAGACGGTCGGCCAAACAGGTCGCGAGTCCGACAAAAATGAAAAACCCCGCCAGCCAAAGCCAGCGGGATTTTTTGAGTCGAGAGAATGTCATCTTATGGCGTGACGATCAGCGGTCCGTCGGTCTCCCCGGTGGCGCGCCATTGCGGCACGTACATCGATTCCACCTGCGGTACGGGAACATCGTAGGTGCCCGGTGTCACCGCGCGCGCCAGATACACCAGCGTAACGGGTTGACCCTGGCTCACCGCGACCGCCGCAACAAAGCGGTCGTCGCGGAATTCGATGTGCTGAATATCGGCCTGCTGCATTTGATTAAGCAGATTTTGCACCTCGGCTCCGTTGTCCTGAAGGCTGGCGCTACTGTTGGCCAGATTCTGGTTTTCCAACTCAAGCCCAGCCGGGAGCAGGTCAACCACCAAAGCATCCGGCACATTCTGACTCGCTTCGACGTCTAAATGCACCAGCACTAAATCACCGCTGCGCAGTGAGGAGAGCGACTTCAGCTGTCCGTCGGCTCCCAGGAACTGGCGCTTAATCTGCAGCACGTTGCTGGCAGGCTTAGGCGCATATTCCGGATAACCGCTGCTGTCCAGACGCAGCCACAGGGGTTGCGTTCCGGTGTTTTTCACATTCAGGGAAGCCAGCTGATCGGTGGTCAGATTTCGGGACAGGGATTTATCCGCGCTCAGCGGTTCAGCCTGAAGCGACGTCTGCGCTTGCCAGATACCCGGCAGATCCTGCAAACCTTTCGCGGCCATGAACAGCGCATTCATCTCCTGCGTCGACAACCAGCGCTCGCCGAATGCCTGTTGTGACAGGGTGTTCAGCAGCGTGTTTTGCACATCCGGCAGCAACGTGTTCTCTTCCAGCAAGCTCAGCATCAGCGCGTTATCGCGTAGCTGGCTGCCGTAATCCGCCATCCAGCCGTTGTTCTCCTGACGCGGCGTGTTCTGAGCCAGCTGGATCGCTGCATCACCGCGCGGGGCATCCCCCATCGCTTTCAGCGCCAGACCCAGCTGCATCAGCGGCAGACCCGCTTTGGCCTGAAGATGACGCTCCCAGATTTCACGCAGTGAACCCAGCGGCGCTTTCTGCTGACGGGCCAACACCAGCGCGGCGTATGACTGCACCGCAAAACGGCTCGCCTGGCTGTCATTGGTGTAGCGAATGGTCATCAACCCTGGCTCCTGCAAATACCGCAGCAGGCGGTTATTTCCGCGCGTAATCGCATCCGCCGACACGCTGTAGCCCTGTTCGCTGGCGCGCGTCAGGAAGTCCATCACGTAAGCCGTCAGCCAGTATTCTTCCGCGCCTTCTTTGTCCCACAAGGCGAAACCACCGTCGTCGCGCTGCATTTGCAGCAGACGCGCGATCCCCAAATCCACCGCCGCGCGGCGTTTCTCGTCGGTGTCACCCACGATGCCCAACGTTTTTAACTGCGCCGCATTGGTGTAAAGCTGCGGGAACAGGCCGCTGGCGGTTTGTTCCAGACAGCCGTACGGGTACGCTTTCAGTTCACGAATATAACGCGCCAGGTTTAGCGGCGGTTTGCCACTGAATAACAGCTGGCTTTGCAGCGTTTCCGGGACAAATCCTTCATGCTGTGAAGCCGGGACCGTCCAGCTTTCACCGGGCTGTAGCGCCACACCCGCGTTGACGGTTTGCGCAGGGAACGCCGGACGTACGCCGATTTTCCACTCTTTTTGCAGCGGCGTGAATGTTTCACCCGGTAGCGTCAAGCCGCTGACTGTCGCCTGCACCGCACCGTCACCGAAGCCATCATGCGCGCTCACCGGAATAAACAGCGTGACCCGCGCGCCCGGCGGAAGTTGGGTTGGCTCTGGCTGTGTGCCTTCGAGACCCAGCAATCCCGTTGCCGCAAGTTGGATACTTAACGTTTGTGGCTGGTCAGTCAGGTTAGTGAGATCCAGCGTCAGACGACTGCTGTCACCGCTCGCCAGGAAACGTGGTGTATTCAGCTCGACAATGATTGGCGCGGCCACCACGACTTTACTGTCGCCACTGCCAAAGTCATCTGCCGTCCAGGCCTGCGCCATGACGCGCAGTTCACCGTTGAAGTCACCAATGGGCAGCGTCACCGTACCTTCGCCCTTATCGTCCAGCGTGACCGGTTGCGCCTGCTGGGCAACAATGTTGACGTGATTCACCGGTGGCTTACCGCCGCGTTTGAGTTCATCGCCGTCACCACCAAAACGCAGGCTGGCAAGACGCCCCTGGCCTTCGATGACCTGACCATAGATGTCGTAGATATCGGCCCCGTAACGTTTCTGCCCGAAGAAGGCATTCCACGGATCCGGCGTGGTGTAATCGGTAATATTCAGCACGCCGCTGTCCACCGCCGAGACCAGCACGTTCACCTGTTTAGGCAGTGTACCGTCTTTGGCACTGGCTTTGATTTTCACCGCCAACGGCTGGTTCGGACGCATTTTCTGCGGCGTATCGAGGGCAATGTTCAAACGGCGGTTTTCATCCCCGAGCGGTAAATGCAGCAGGCCCACCGCCCGTTTTGGCGTTGCGGATTTTGATTTATCGCCTGGGCGAATCACCAGCGTGCTGAGATACAAATCGTGGCGGTTCCAGGTTTTATCAACCGGAATCGACAGGTCCATCCCTTGCGCTGGCACATCAATTTCCTGCCACCACAACGGGCCGTCACTGGATTCCACCATCGCGTAGCCTTTACCCGCCGCCGGGGCGGAGATGTGCAATTTGATGGTATCGCCTGGTGTATAGGCCGGTTTGTCGAGCTTCATGGTGACGCGATCCGGGCGTGCGGCCCCGGCTCCGTCGCTGTTATCTTGCCAGCTGTAACCGGCCCAGAAACGCACGCTACTCACGGTGTCATCCGGCGCTTTGACGTCGAGACGGTATGAACCCCACTCCACCGGGAAGCTGACTTTGCCCGTTTCATTGGCGGTAAGATCCAGCGTTTGTTCGCCCTCGACCAGATCCTTTTGATCGAACTGTGACTGCCAGCCATCGCTGTCAGACCAGTTCCAATAGTAGTCCCGACGCTCGCGGATCAGACGGACCTTCAGCCCCGAAACCGCTTTTTTCTCGCCCTTCGCATTGGCATAAACGATATCGAACCCGGCAGTGCTGTTTTCATCCACCATCGGCTGATTGGCGGTGGTGTCGGTGCGATAGTCGTAGACCGCTTTGCTGGCAAATTCAGGGCGGATCCCCGGCAGCGTTTCCGCAGGCCAGATTGCCTGTTCGGCACGTCGCGTGACCGGACGACCGCCGGATTCCAACAGACTCGCCTGAAGAATCACCTGCAGCGGAGAATGGGTTTCTTGCCACTGGCTGTCGACTTTCACCTCTCCGTGACCTTTGGCGTCGAGTTTGAGCTGGACTTCGTCCAGCGTGCGCGAGAGATTCTCTTCGGCGATATCACCGAATTCAAAGCCGGGCAGCGCGGCTACGGCGTCTCGCAATGGACGCAGGAACATCTTGCCTTGCAGCGCGTTGCCATTCGCCGGAGCGCCATACAGGTAATAACCGGTCACAGCAAAACTGACGTCCTCATCGGGTGCCCGCGGGGCTTTTTCCGGTGTCAGGTTGAGGGCCAGGCGCTCTGGCATGAAATCTTCGACGTGGAAATCCCACTCACGATTCTGGTTATCACCCGCACTGGCGCGAACGTGCCACATTCCGGTGGCCGCCCCGGCATCCAGCGCCCAACTAAATTGGTACAGACCGTTAACGGCCTTGCTCATGACGGTACGGACAACCTGGCCGTCCGGCTGAACCACGTCAAGTTTTACCGGCTGGTCAGGCAGCGGCTTGCCGTCGCTGTCACGCAGAAGACCATCCACAATCACCGTTTCACCGGGGCGATAGAGATCGCGCGGGCCGAACATAAAGAACTGCTTGCTGTAACCCGGTGTGCCTGCAATATCAAATTCTGACAGATCCAGCGCCGGAAGTTTGAGATCAAGCAGCGTGGTTTGGCCGTCTTTACGCGCCAGCAACAGGGCTGCTTCTTTGTCCGTTTGCAGAGAAACATGCCCTTTCGAATCGCTGTTAGCCTGGGCAAGAGTCTGGCCTTTATCATTGAGCAACTGAACGTCGATGCCACTTTGCGCCGCGCCATTTTCGAGGCTTTGGGTAAACACATCCAGACGATGATGATAACGGTGCGCGGAGACCCCAATGTCGCTCAAGGTGAACAACGTCGCGGCATTGCTGTAAGTGTAATGACCGGCCTGATTCATCACCGCGATATAGACACCCGCCTGCTGTAGCGGTTTGATATCGCTTAACGGCAGCAGCCGTTTTTCACGCGTATTACGCTCAGGATTGAGATCAAAGCGCCCGGTGTAGACCAGATCGGCCATTTTCAACAACTCATCAGATTCCCAGTTGCTGAGCGAACTGCGGTACTCCCACTGGCTGACAAATGACGCCAGTGATTCGGGTTTAATGCGGTAGAAGTTCACGTCAACGTTATTGACGTTAAGTGCCATCACCGGCAGGCCGGCGACCACTTTACCCGGTAATAGCGAGCCACGGCTGGCAAAACCGACGCTTGGCGCGATATCACGGGTAGCGATGTTCTGTTCATAGGTTTTATCGAAGGTGGTTTTATTCACCGCCTCCACGTCCGGATCGACGGTTAATACCAGATTGCGTTTGGGCTCCAGATGGCGCATGCGCAATTCTTTCAGATTAGGCGCCAGCTCCCAGGCCCCGTCCACTTTGCCGCTTTTCTTATCAACAAGGTGTACACGGCTGGAAAAATCCTGAGCAGGATTAAGCGGAATAGAAAACGTGAGGACCAGCGTCGCCGCACCATCAAGCTGCACTTCGGACGCATCAATCAGGGTCAGCGCTTTGCCTTTATTCTGCGCAGCCAGCTTATCCAACGTTGCCGCGCTCGGTGCAACGGGCGTCGGTTTCGATGGCGACTCAGCAGCTGAAGCCGCGGGCTTAACGGTCTGTGTTTTGTCGTTGTTATCACAGCCACTTAGCGAAAGTGCGGTCACCAGCGCAAGCGATAGCGCTGCCAAACGATACGGTTTCATCCTTTAACCCCTGGCCCAGAAAGCCTCAAATTTTCGTCAACACAGTATTATGCTTAATCGGGGGTTTTACCAACAGCCTATAAATTCTGATAGTCGCTGCATTCCCGAGAGCGCCCCTACCGTCACGCCCCCACGATTCCCTGCTGATACCCCGATCACAACGCCGAAGGTTACATGTTACCTTCAGCGTCATTTGTTTTTAAAACAATAAGATATATGGATGCAGTGACCGGAAGCCTGCTAGCTTTAAGCCTGAAACGCACCCTGAGTGCGCGGTTCAATAAGAGAGAACGTCATGAAACGAGCCGTGAATGCCCTACAAAACTTCGGAAAATCATTATACGGACCGGTACTTATCTTACCGATAGTCGGTCTTTTTATTGCTTTTGGAAACGTGCTCGGCAACGGCAGTCTTGCCGAATATCTGCCCTTTCTGGGTCATCCGCTGATTCAGAACCTCGGTCAGCTGATCGCGAAATCGGCCGTTTCGGTACTGGTCAATCTGGCGCTGGTGTTCGCCGTTGGGATCCCTGTCGGGCTGGCAGCACGCGATAAAGGCTACGCGGCGCTGATTGGTCTGTTGACCTTTGTGGTGTTTATCAATGCCATGAACGTCACCCTTCAGCTTCAGGGTGAACTCGCTCCGGCGGACCAAATGAAAGCCGCCGGACAAAGCATGGTGTTAGGCGTGCAGGTGCTGGAAATGGGCGTGTTCGCCGGGATCCTGACCGGGGCGCTCTCCGGCTACCTGTACAACAAATATTCCGGCGTACAGTTTAACGGAGCGATGGCTATCTATTCCGGCCACTGTTTTGTCGCCATCATCATGTTGCCAGTGTCGATGCTACTCGGAGTGGTCATGAGCGAGCTGTGGCCCTATGCGCAGCACGGTATTAGCGCCATGGCGCTGGCGATTAAAGGCTCCGGGGCGTTAGGCGTCATGATTTACGGTTTTCTCGAGCGCATTCTGGTGCCCACCGGGCTGCATCATCTGGTCTACACCCCGTTCCTGTATACCGAGCTGGGTGGCACTCAGGAGGTCTGCGGCACGCTGTATCAAGGCGCGCGGAATATCTATTTCGCTGAGATGGCCTGCCCGGAAGTGAAACAGCTGAGCAGCACCGTGGTATGGGATGCCCGGGGTATTAGCAAAATGTTTGGTCTGCCAGCGGCGGCGCTGGCGATGTACATGACCGCTAAACCCGAGCGCAAGGCCGCAGCAAAAGCCATTCTGATCCCGGCCGCGCTCACCTCCTTGCTGGTCGGCGTCACCGAGCCCATCGAATTTTCTTTCCTGTTCGTCGCGCCGCTGCTGTTTGTGGTCCACGCGGTCCTCACCGGCATCGGCATGATGCTGTTTTCCCTGCTGGGCGTACACGCTATTGGCGCTAACGGCATTATCGATTTCATTCTCTACAACCTGCCGCTGGGCACGGCGAAATCTAACTGGCCGGTGTACATCCTGGTCGGATTGATCATGTTCGCGCTCTACTTTGTCGTGTTCCGCTTCCTGATCCTGCATTTCAACATGAAAACGCCGGGTCGCGAGGAGGCGGATGAAGAGACACGTCTGTACAGCAAGCAGGAGTATCAGGCGAAGGGCAACAACGACGGGCTTGGCGAATCCATCGTGGCGGGCCTCGGCGGACGTGAAAATATTGAAGTGGTGGATAACTGCTATACCCGCCTGCGCGTCACGGTGAGAGATATCGACATCATTGATGAACCGCGGCTTAAAGCGACAGGCGCAAAAGGAATTATCAGACAAGGTAACAACGTTCAGGTGGTCTACGGGCTGCATGTCAAAAAAATGCGAGAAGCCGTTGAGACGTTTCTCTGAAGGAGCCAATGATGTTTAAACCCCCATTTATTCTCTCCATTGCCGGTGGCGGCAGCACCTACACACCCGGGATTGTCAAAAGCCTGATGGTGCGTTTGCAGGATTTTCCCCTCGCGGAAATTCGTCTGTACGACATTGATGCCGCGCGGCAGGACACCATCGCGCCGGTCGTCGAGAAGGTCATTCGCGATCACAGCCAGGACATCAAATTCACGGTGACCAGCGATCCGGAAGTGGCCTTTAGCGGTGCGCATTTTATTTTCGCCCAAATGCGCGTCGGTCAGTACAAAATGCGCGAGCAGGACGAGAAGATCCCCCTGCGTCACGGCGTGGTCGGGCAAGAGACCTGCGGCCCAGGCGGGTTGGCATATGGGCTGCGCACAATCCTGCCGATGGTGGAGCTTATCGATCTGGTCGATCGTTATGCCCACGAAAAAGCGTGGATCGTTAACTACTCCAACCCGGCCGCGATAGTCGCTGAAGGCGTTCGTCGTCTACGCCCGAACGCTCGGGTGCTGAACATTTGCGATATGCCGGTCGCTGCTATGCGCAATATGGGCGCAATCCTGGGTGTCGATCGTCACAAACTGGAAGTGGATTATTTCGGGTTGAATCACTTTGGCTGGTTCACCCGCGTGCTGGTCGACGGCGAGGACAAACTGCCTGAACTGCGTCGCCATATCGCGAAATACGGATTACTGACAGAAGACGCGGCCAAAACCGATCCGCAACATTCCGATCCGTCATGGGTGAAAACCTGGCGCAACATCAAGCCGATCATGGATAACTTCCCGGAGTATCTGCCGAATCCGTATCTGCAGTATTACCTGATGCCGAACCAGATTGTTGAGCATCAAAACCCGGACTACACCCGCGCCAATGAAGTGATGAACGGGCGGGAGAAAAAGCTGTTCGCCGCAGCAGAAGAGTATAAGCGCACCGGTATCTTGTCCGACGCATTCCACGTCGGCGTGCACGGCGAGTTTATTGTCGATGTGGCCCGGTCACTCGCCTTCAACCTGCGACAACGCCATCTAGTAATGGTTGAAAACCGTGGGGCAATCGTCAACCTGCCTTACGATGCGGTGGTGGAAGTTCCGGCCTATATCACCTCGGAAGGACCAGAACCAGTGCGGGTCGGCAAGGTACCGCTGTTCCATCAGACGCTGCTGCAACAACAGCTCGCCTCCGAGCAACTGCTGGTTGAAGCCACCATTGAAGGGAACTACGAAAAAGCCCTGCAAGCGTTCACGCTCAATCGCACCGTGCCGACCATGGAACACGCAAAAGCGATTCTGGATGAGATGATTGAAGCCAACCATGATTACTGGCCCGCATTGCAAAAAGCCTGGCAGGATGGCGAAGCGATAAAAAAATAGGGCGTCGCTCGCGAGTTGAACGGGGTTTGCTTGTCGGTGTCAGAAAAAACACCGACAATCCACTTTTCTGGATAAATACCCTAAATAATTCGAGTTGCAGGACGGCGGCAAGTCTGAGAATCCACAGGAGCTTACTCAGGTAAGTGACTGGGGTGAGCAGGCGTAGCCAACGCTCATGCAACTTGAAGTATGACGGGTAAAAATGGAGGCAAACATGTCCACCTCATATTTTGTCGCAGCCGACTGGCTGATTGAACATAGCGACGATCCGAACGTCCTGGTCCTCGATGCACGTATGGCCCCGCCGGGTCAGGAGCATCGTGATGTTGCCGCTGAATACCGCGCCGGGCACCTGCCGGGGGCGGTATTTTTCGATATTGAAGCCCTCTCCGATCATACCTCTCCCCTGCCGCACATGCTGCCGCGTCCGGAAGCATTTGCCGTGGCGATGCGTGAGCTTGGCGTGAGCCATGATAAACATCTGGTTGTCTATGATGAAGGCAATCTCTTTTCTGCCCCGCGCGCCTGGTGGATGCTGAAAAAATTCGGCGTAGAGAACGTCTCGATTCTGGCGGGCGGTCTCGCGGTCTGGCAGCGTGATGAATTGCCGTTGCAGCAGGGTGATGTCTCGCTCCCGGAAGGTGAATTTGAGGCCACATTTGATGCCAGCGCGGTAAAACGTCTGACCGACGTGCTGCTGGTCAGTCATGAAAAGACCGCGCAAATTGTTGATGCCCGACCGGCGCCCCGTTTTAACGCCAAGGCTGACGAACCGCGCCCGGGTCTGAAACGCGGTCATATTCCTGGCGCGTACAACGTGCCATGGGGCGATTTAGTCTTTGAAGGTGAGCTGAAGACAACCGACGAGCTGCGCGCTATTTTCGAACATCAGGGCGTGGATTTACACCAGCCGATTATCGCCAGCTGCGGTTCCGGCGTGACGGCGTGCGTGGTGATTCTGGCCCTTGCCACCCTGGGCGTCAGCGACGTGACGCTGTATGACGGAGCCTGGAGCGAATGGGGTGCCCGGGACGACCTGCCGGTTGAACCCGCCCAATAATGGATAACCGTCTGGCAACGCTGTTAACGCGCGGGGCATCTATGACCCGCGCGGAATACCGCGTGTTGGCTCATCTCACCGAGCACCCGCTGCTGGTGGGCAACATCACGGTGCGCGAGCTGGCACAGGCGACGTTTGTCTCCACCGCGACCATTATGCGCCTGTGTCAGAAACTGGGGTTCAGCGGCTTTAGCGAGTTTATCTGGCACTGTAAGCAGTTGCTCTCAGACACGCCGCACATTGCGCCCCAGGCCGAGAGTTTGCCGCAGCTGCCTGCCCTGTTTAATCAATTTATCGCCAATTATCAGCAGACTTTTCAGTGGGTGACGGAAGAGAAACGCCAGCAGTTTTCCGCCCTGTTGCGCCAGAAAGAGAGCTTTTTTCTTTACGGGGCCGGATTCTCATATCTGTTCGCCGAGTACCTGACCAAGAAATTACAGGTGTTAGGTAAGACGGCATTTATTTCAGGGCCAGGCGATAGCCGGAATATCTTCCTGAGCAATGCCGCGCGTTATCAGGTTTTTATTGCGGTTTCACGCAGCGGTGAAACGGAACAGGTGTTGGATAAAGCGAAGATCGCCCAAAACATCGGCATGACGGTGGTGGCTTTTACCCGTGCATCGGCCAATTCCCTGGCGAGCATGGCTGACCTGCATTTTGCCCTGTATGACGAGGCGGTGCATTACGCTGCCGAAGCCGCAGGCGTGACGTCGTTTGAGTCGAATCTGGTGTTACTGATGGATTTGTTATTGCTGGAAGCAACGGGGTGAGACCTCACCCCGCGTGAATCAGATAATCCGATTCTGCTTAAAGTCGCGCAGGAAGCTGCCCCAGCGCTTTTCGTAGAACGGCGTGATGTGCGCCAGCATGAAGTGGCTGATGCCCTTCTCGCCTTCGACCACCTGACAAATATCAATCGGCTCATCGCCCGGTAGCGTATCCGTTGCCACACTGCCCGCAGCCTGGATAACCTCCTCGATATCGCCTTCCGCTTCAATACCAATCAGCAGGTTCGGCTGCTCGTCGGCATGTTCTTTAATCGAGCACAGAAACGCACGTTTGACGGTCTTGAGCGATTTGAACAGCGTGGTCAGGGAATCCACCATTTGCGCCGGCGGCTCGGTCACTTCGGACAGCAGCAGCGATGCGCCGCCTTCCAGCACCGTCTGGCTGCTCAGCGGGTTGCCTTCTTCGCCAATCAGATGGCTAATTTCACGCGGGGTGAACTCTTTCCCGGTCGGCAGTTTGGCATTGAGGAACAGCGTCTCGCCGAGGGTCATTTCAAACAGCGTACGCACCGGCATCACCACAAAAGCCTGCTCGTCTTCAACCGCCTGCTGTAATGCCGCAAGCGAGGTGAAGAACGGGACGACCGAGGTGCCGTCGTCTTTTTCCCAGTGCTGTAAATCCAGGGCACTGTCTTCCACCACCTGCTCGCCTTCCGCCGCCGTGCCTGGCACCCAGACCGTGGACTCAAGCAGTGCGCGGAAGAAAGCCGGACGGTGAGCGGGCTCGGTCGCCGCCTGTTCCAGTAAAGTTTCTAATTCGTTTTTGGTTTCGGACATAAGCTCGCTACTTCACAAAAATATCGGGTGGCGCGGCGCTTACCCGGCCTACAAATCCGTAGGCCCATGCAAGCGCCGCGCCGCCCGGCAAGACGATTACTCAGCGGTCAACAGATTCGCAATAGTGCGCACGCCAAGACCGGTTGCACCTGCGGCCCACTGCTCTACCGCCGATTTACGGTAGGTCGCGGAGCAGTCAATATGCAGCCAGCCTTCATGGTAGTTTTCCACAAAGTGAGACAGGAAGCCTGCCGCCGTGCTGGCGCCTGCCGGATAAGCGGCGCTGGCGGTGTTGTTCAGTTCAGCAAAGTTAGACGGCAGCTGATTGCGGTGGAACTCCGCCAGCGGCAGACGCCAGAATGGCTCGTTTTCCGCCGCCGCGCTGGCCATCAGGCGCGCAGCCAGTTTGTCGTCGAAGCTGAACAGCGCATGATAGTCGTTACCCAGCGCGGTTTTCGCCGCACCGGTCAGGGTGGCGGCATCAATGATCAGTTCCGGTTTCTGCGCACAGGCGTCAATCAGGCCATCGGCCAGGACCAAACGGCCTTCGGCGTCGGTGTTCATCACTTCAACGTTTTTGCCGTTGCGGTAGCGGATGATGTCGCCCAGTTTGAAGGCGTTGCCGCTGACCATGTTGTCTGCACAGCACAGGTACAGCTTCACGCGCTTGTTCAGGCCACGGGTGATGGCAAACGCCAGTGCCCCGGTGACCAGCGCCGCGCCGCCCATGTCGGACTTCATGGAATCCATGAATGCACTCTGCTTGATGCTGTAGCCGCCGGAATCAAAGGTGATGCCTTTGCCGACCAGGCACGCGTACACCGGTGCGTTATCGTCCCCGGTCGGGTTGTAGTCCAGCGCCAGCAGCACCGGCGGACGTTCAGAACCACGGCCTACGGTGTGGATCCCCATGTAGCCCTGCTCGCGCAGATCTTCGCCCTTGGTGATGCGGTAGCGAACGTTGTCACAGCCAAAGCGGCACAGCAGGTCTACCGCGCGAGCGGCGAGCTGTTCCGGGCCTAACTCTTCGGCGGAGGCGTTGATGGTGTCGCGAACCCAGTCGACGATCGCCAGACGGTTTTCCAGCTCGCTTTTCTGCGCGTCGTCCAGCGCCGCCCATTCCACGTTACGGCTGCCTTTCGGCCCTTTGTAACCGGCCCAGAAGGACCAGCTGCGATCGGTATCCCAGCCTTCGCCCGCCAGCGCGACATGTTTGATGCCCATGCCGTCGATTTTGCGCGCTGCACGCTGGATCAGGCCCAGATCGTCTTTGCCGTTCAGGTGCAGGGTAATGCCGTCGGTGTTAATGCTATACGTGGCTTTCTCGCCCCAGCGCGCATCGGCAGGCTGGGTCGACAGCGTAATCTTCATCGCTTCGGTCATAGGTCTTATCCTTATTGAGCAAACGGGCCGCCAAGAGGCAGCCCTGATGATCATTTAGCGAAAATTATTCTGCTTCGTCTAACCAGACTAACAGAATCGCCTCGAGAATTTTTTCATTGGATGCGTTGGGATCATCCTCAAAATCTTCCAGAGCGCAAATCCACTGGTGCATATCTGTGAAGCGGACGGTCTTCGGATCGGTGTCCGGGTACGCGTCGTACAAGGCTTCGCCGATTTCACGGCTGTCGGTCCATTTCAGCGCCATATCAGTGCTCGCGTGCGTGGTTGATGGTGTAGCGTGGCATCTCGACGACGAGGTCCTCGTCAGCCACACGCGCCTGGCAGCTTAAACGGCTTTCCGGCTCCAGACCCCAGGCTTTGTCCAGCATGTCGTCTTCGTCTTCCGTGCTTTCTTGCAGGGAGTCGAAACCTTCACGAACCACGCAGTGGCAGGTGGTACAGGCGCAGGATTTCTCACAGGCGTGTTCAATCTCGATGCCGTTACGCAGGGCAACGTCAAGAATGGTTTCACCGCTCTTCGCTTCTAAAACTGCGCCATCCGGACACAGGTCCTGATGTGGCAGAAAAACAATCTTTGGCATATTAAACCTCGTCCACGGACTGGCCTTTCAGCGCTTTACGGACCGACTGGTCCATGCGGCGTGCGGCAAATTCCTGGGTTTGTGTGTCGATATTTTTAATGGCTTCTTTAATGTCGTCGGCATTATCGCCTGCGGCGGCAATCTGCAACGCAGAGATACCGTCGTCAATCGCTTTGCGTTCTTCGGCGCTCAGCAGTGCGGCATCCGCGGCCAGTGCACCGTTCAGGCTTTCCAGCACGCGCGCGGCTTCGACTTTCTGTTCGGCGAGCATACGCGCCTGCACATCGTGTTCAGCGAAACTCATCGAGTCCTTAATCATTGAGGCGATTTCGGTATCGCTCAGACCGTAGGACGGTTTCACCTGAATCGAGGCTTCTACGCCGGTGGATTTTTCCATCGCCGTAACGCTCAGCAGGCCATCGGCATCCACCTGGAAGGTAACGCGAATATGCGCCCCGCCCGCAGGCATCGCCGGGATCCCCCGCAGCGCAAAGCGCGCCAGAGAACGGCAGTCCTGCACCAGCTCGCGCTCACCCTGCATCACATGGATGGACATCGCGGTCTGACCGTCTTTAAAGGTGGTGAACTCCTGCGCACGCGCCACCGGAATGGTGGTGTTGCGTGGAATGACTTTCTCCACCAGGCCGCCCATGGTCTCAAGACCGAGCGACAGCGGGATTACGTCCAGCAGCAACATTTCGCTGTCCGGCTTGTTGCCGACCAGAATATCCGCCTGAACAGCGGCACCGATGGCAACCACTTTGTCCGGGTCGATGGAGGTCAGCGGCGTACGGCCAAAGAATTCGCCCACCCGTTCACGCACTAATGGCACACGCGTTGAACCGCCGACCATCACCACGTCTTTCACTTCTTCGAGTTCTACACCCGCATCTTTCAGCGCACGACGACACGCCAGCAGCGTACGTTTAACCAGCGCGGAAATCAGTTCGTCGAACTGGGCACGGGTGACTTCCCCCTGCCAGCCCGCGACGTCAACGCGAACGCGGTCGGCATCGCTGAGCGCAATTTTGGCGGCAATGGCGGCGTCTAACAGTTCACGCTGCACGCGGTTGTCGCTGCGCGAGGTGATGCCTGCCTGTTCGCGGATGAAATCTGCCAGCAGGTGGTCGAAATCGTCGCCGCCCAGCGCGGAATCCCCGCCGGTGGCTAACACTTCGAACACCCCACGGCTGAGGCGCAGAATTGAGATATCAAAGGTGCCGCCGCCGAGATCGTAGACCGCAATCACCCCTTCCTGACCGGAATCCAGACCATAAGCGATGGCCGCCGCGGTTGGTTCGTTGAGCAGACGCAGCACGTGCAGGCCTGCCAGACGCGCGGCGTCTTTGGTGCCCTGGCGCTGCGCATCATCAAAATAGGCCGGGACGGTGATCACCACGCCATCCAACTGGCCTTCCAGCGCTTCGGTCGCGCGGGCAGCCAGGGCTTTGAGGATATCGGCGGAGATGCGAATCGGGTTCAGCAGGCCGGCGTTGGTCGCCAGCATCGGCAGGCCGTTTTCACTTGCCTGCAGCTGATAAGGCAGATGCGGGTAGCGCGCCTGCACATCGGCAAGCGAGCGGCCCATCAGACGTTTTACCGAGCTGATGGTGTTGACCGGATCCAGGGCAGCGTTAGTACGGGCGTCATAGCCCACGTCATACCCCTGCGCGTGATAATGCACCACGGATGGCAGCAGGTGACGGCCTTGATGGTCGGCCAGCGTTTCGGCCTGGCCGCTACGCACGGTAGCGACCAGAGAATTGGTGGTGCCTAAGTCAATACCCGCCGCCAGACGACGCTGATGCGGCGCAGCACTCAGACCAGGCTCACTGATTTGCAATAAGGCCATATTGATAAGCTTCCAAAATCAAAAATCGAGCAGCTTTTCTTCGAGTTGTTCTGCTGAGCTGCGCAGTTTATCGAGAAAACGCAGTTTACGCACGGTGTCCGCCGCGCTGTCCCACGTTTTATTATCGAGTTCCGCCACCATCTGCTGATGGCGCGTGTCGAACATGCTTTTCACGCGGCGCATGAAGGCGTCCAGACGGGCGCTATCTTTGGCACGGTCAATCTCATCCAGCTCTTCGCGAAGCTCCAGTTGCTCCATCAAAAATGCCGTGTCGCGCACCGTGTGCTGTTCGCTTGCCAAATCAAAACCGTGCAACGACAGCAGGTATTCCGCGCGGGTCAGCGGGTTACGCAGCGTCTGCCAGGCCTGATTAATGGTTGCGGATTGTTGCACCGCAGCAAGCTGGTCTGCAGAGGAGTGGCTGGCGAATTTGTCCGGATGGAACTGGCGCTGTAAATCCTGAAAGCGTGTGGCGAGCTGCTGGCTATCGAGGTGATAAGAGGCAGGCAGGCCAAAGAGCGTGAAGTAGTCCATAGCTATCTCTGAAAAAGCAAACCCCACAGGCAGCCAGGCCACCGTGGGGTTATCTTACGCGTGATTAAACGTGGAAGCTTTCGCCGCAACCGCACTCATCTTTAACGTTCGGGTTGGTAAATTTAAACCCTTCGTTCAGGCCTTCTTTGACGAAGTCCAGCTCGGTGCCATTGAGGAACTGCAGGCTTTTGCCATCGACCACAACCTTCACGCCTTTGTCTTCGAACACCGTATCTTCTGCTTCCGGTTGATCGACAAACTCCAGCACGTAAGCCATACCAGAGCAACCGGAGGTCCGCACACCCAGACGCAGACCGAAGCCTTTGCCCCGGTTAGCCAGGAAGGCACTTACTCGCGCGGCAGCGCTGTCGCTAAGGGTAATCGACATAACAACAACCTCAATTATTTTGCTTCACGTTTGCTTTTATAGTCCGCAATGGCGGCTTTGATCGCGTCTTCTGCCAGGATAGAGCAGTGAATTTTTACCGGCGGCAGTTCGAGTTCTTCGGCGATATCGGTGTTCTTGATAGCCTGTGCTTCGTCCAGGGATTTCCCCTTCACCCACTCGGTGACGAGAGAGCTGGACGCGATAGCTGAACCGCAGCCGTAGGTCTTGAAGCGCGCGTCCTCAATGATACCTTCATTGTTGACTTTAATCTGCAACTTCATCACGTCGCCGCAGGCCGGTGCGCCGACCATGCCGCTTCCGACGCTATCGTCGCTGTTGTCAAAAGAACCGACGTTGCGTGGATTCTCGTAATGATCGATAACTTTTTCGCTGTAAGCCATGATGAATTCTCCTTATAGGGTTCCGATTAGTGATGCGACCATTCGATGCTGTTCAAGTCCACGCCCTGCTTAAACATATCCCACAGTGGAGACAGTTCACGCAGACGACCGATGGATTTCTGTACCAGCGCGATGGTGTAGTCGATCTCTTCTTCGGTAGTGAAACGACCTAAAGAGAAACGGATAGAGCTGTGTGCCAGCTCGTCAGTCATGCCCAGTGCGCGCAGCACGTAGGATGGCTCGAGGCTCGCAGACGTACAGGCAGAACCGGAGGACACGGCCAGGTCTTTCAGGGCCATGATCAGCGACTCGCCTTCAACATAGTTAAAGCTGACGTTGAGAATGTTTGGCGCGCCCTGCTCGAGGTCACCATTCAGGTACACCTCTTCCATATCTTTCACGCCTTCCCACAGACGGTTACGCAGCTGACGCAGGCGTGCCATCTCGGTTTCCATCTCTTCTTTGGCGATGCGGTAAGCTTCACCCATGCCAACAATCTGATGCACAGGCAGAGTACCGGAACGCATGCCGCGTTCGTGACCGCCGCCGTGGATCTGGGCTTCGATACGAATACGCGGTTTACGACGCACGTACAGCGCACCGATACCTTTCGGACCATAGATTTTGTGGCCGGAGAAAGACATCAGGTCAACTTTCAGCTGGCTCAGATCGATAGGCAGTTTGCCCACGCTCTGAGTCGCATCCACGTGATAGATAATGCCACGTGCGCGGCACATTTCGCCGATGGTCGCAATATCCTGCACCACGCCGATTTCGTTGTTCACGTGCATGATAGAAACGAGGACGGTGTCATCACGCATCGCCGCTTCGAGTTCTTTCAGGTCAATAATACCGTTGCGCTGTGGGGCGAGATAGGTCACTTCAAACCCTTCACGCTCCAGCTGACGACAGGTATCCAGCACCGCTTTGTGCTCGGTCTTGCTGGTGATGATGTGCTTGCCTTTTTTCTGATAAAAGTTGGCTGCACCTTTAATCGCCAGGTTGTCAGATTCGGTCGCACCAGAGGTAAAGACGATTTCGCGTGGGTCAGCGCCCACCAGCTCTGCAATCTGATTACGGGCGATATCAACCGCCTCTTCAGCCTGCCAGCCGAAACGGTGAGAACGGGAGGCCGGGTTGCCAAACGTTCCGTCGAGGGTAAGGCACTGCATCATCTTCTCGGCAACACGCGGGTC